>Ga0307380_10004048_pt1 | contig 19987 bp, 15 predicted proteins | sample UN3MG_FD_202239 | JGI IMG/M metagenome (GOLD analysis project Ga0307380, IMG submission 202239) | Soil microbial communities from Risofladan, Vaasa, Finland - UN-3 | ecosystem: Environmental > Terrestrial > Soil > Coastal area > Acid sulfate soil | place: Finland: Risofladan, Vaasa | collected... | reverse complement strand
GAGGTCGCGGCTGAGCTGCGGGCACCGCGTGGGGCCTACACGCCGGCTGCGTCGGGTTCGTCGTGGGATGAACTCGTGGCGCTGGCGCCATCGGGTCGGCCGGACATGGGGCGACCTCGGCCGGAAGACTCCGTTGCGATGCTGCCTGCGGGTGCGGAGCGGGCTGACTCATCGGCACGTGAACGCAGGTTCGCTTTGCCGGCGAAGGACTGGGGGCAGGAGCTTCGCGATCATCCGATCGGGCGGAGCTTGCCGGGTCTTCGGGTTCCGACCGAAACCGCGCCGATTGAAAACCCGTACGAGCAACGATCGTCCGAGCGGCGTATGGTGATCGTCGAGCGGGAAGGCGGTAGCGAGGAGACCGAACGGGCGGTGGCGCTGGCTCTGCGTTGGCTTGCGGCGCATCAGAGCGCCGATGGCCGATGGGACGCGGACGGGTTTGACGCGGGGTGCGGGCGGTGTGGCGGGGAGACGAACGTCGAGGTGGACGTGGCGCTGACGGGGCTGTCGCTGCTTTGTTTCCTGGCGGCCGACCATACGCACACGGAATCAGGCCCGTATCGCGATACCGTGGAGAGAGGCCTTGTCTGGCTGGCCGACGGGCAGTCGTCGGACGGTGATCTGCGCCAGGGCGAGACGATGTACAGTCAAGGCATCGCGACCATCGCGCTTTCCGAAGCGTATGGCATGACCGGGGACGCGGCGCTGGCCGATCCCGTCCGTCGAGCTATCGCGTTCGTCGACGCGGCGCGCAACCGATCCATCGGGGGGTGGCGGTACGATCCGGGGCAGGTGGGTGACACGTCGGTGCTGGGATGGCAGGTGATGGCACTGAAAAGCGCGCAGCTTGCCGGAGTCGAGGTACCGGCGGACGCGTTCGCCGCGGCGCGGGACTGGCTGGAGCTGGTCGGCGGTCGGGCGAGCGGGACACCGCGGGGTATGTATGCGTATCAGCCGGGTCATCGGGCGAATGCGGCCATGACGGCCGAGGGGATGTTCGTGCAGCAGCTCCTGGGGCGGCGGCGCGACGAGGCGCGGATGCGGGCGTCGGCAAAGATCATCGCTGAGAATCTGCCGGATTGGGAGTCGCACGCGAACACGTATTACTGGTACTACGCGACGTTGGCCCTCTTCCAGCATCGGGGCGAGGAGTGGCGGAACTGGAACGAGGCGCTGACGGAGGAGTTGCTCGCTCATCAGGAGAAGGAGGGTGCGGCGGCTGGTAGCTGGGACCCGGTGGGAGAGTGGGCTCCGATCGGGGGGCGCGTGTATCAGACGGCGATCTGCACGCTGATGCTCGAGGTGTATTATCGCTATCTGCCGCTGTACGGCATGGAAGAACCGGTGGACGCGATCGGGACGATCCGCGGGCGGGTGGTGGAGGCGGGTACGGAGCGGCCGGTGGGCGGTGCGACGGTGCGGTTGGACGTGCCGGACCGGCGGGCGGTGCTGGCGACGACGGATGGGCGAGGTGAGTACGTTCTGGTAGCGCCGAACGTGCCCGACTTCTTCGCCCTTTCGGCGTCGGCGGACGGGTACGTGCCGGAGGCGGTGAACGTGGCGACGATTGCGCTGGCCGGAAAGACCATGACGCTGGACTTCGAGCTTGAACCGGCCGACGCGCGGGTGATCGCCGTGGAGCCGGAGCCGGAAGTGCATCACCTGGGCAACGATCAGTTCACCGGCGTGGTGAACAGTCAGTTTCAGAGGTCGGCCGAGGGGTCCGTCTACGAGGCCGAGTTCGAGGTAAGCGGGCGGCAACTCTCGGGCAGCAGCGAGACGGCGACGATCGTGCTGCTGGCCAAAGGCGTTCAGTGTCCGCATCGCATCCGGGTGAACGGGCGTCTGCTGGGCACCCGGCTGGACGAGTCGCCGGGCGACGGCAGCTTCGGCGAGTTGACAGTGCCATTTCCGAGCGCACTTCTCGAAGCGGGGATTAACAACCTGCGAATCCAGGCCGTGCGCTGTCAGGGTGACCTGGACGACTTCGAGTTCGTCAATGTGCGAATCCGCCTGTCTCCGTAACCTGCTTGCAATGGGGCGTCTGGTCGGCGAGGATAGCGGGGTTCGGCCGCGAGGGCGGCCGGCTGGCGGTGTGGTGCAGGAGGTGCGTGTGGTGCAGGTTGACGGGAAGAGCATCGAGTTCGACAAGGACGGGTTCATGACCGATCCCGGCCTTTGGGACGAGGGGGTGGCGTCGGCGATCGCCCGGGACGAGGGGATTGAGGAGGTCTCGGAGAAGCACTGGGCCGTGGTGAAGTTCATCCGGGGGTATTGGACGGAGCACGACCTGGCCCCGCCGGTGCGTCTGCTGTGCAAGGAGTCGGGCGTGGGGGTCCGCGAGGTGTACAAGCTGTTTACGTCGGGGCCGGCGCGGGGGGCGTGCCGTGTCGCGGGGCTGCCCAAGCCCGACGGCTGCGTATAAGGCACCCGGACGACGGGGGTGCAGGGGTTTCCGTTGACGGATTGCAAATGGCTTTGCTGATCGCGGTCAAAGTGTTCGCGGCGTCGGCCATCCTCTGGTCGGTGATTGCGCTGGGCGTCCAGGTGTGGCAAGCCTGGGGCGGCGGGCGCCGGGACTACAGCGAGCGGGCGGGCAGTCCGGCTCGCGGCGTGGTCTACAACTTCACGGTGGCGATGACGCCGGCGCACAAGGAGACCATCAGACGCCATCCGTTCGCGTTTGCGATTGGGCTGGTGATGCACGTCGGCGTGGTGCTGGTGCTGGTGAGTGTGGTGCTGTTGCTGGCGTGGCCCGCGGCTGGCGGCGTGGTGCTGCGCGTCGGGCGCCCGGTGGTGGTGCTTTCGCTGCTGGCCGGGGCCTTCCTGCTGGTCAGGCGTGCGGTCGCCGGGGACCTGCGGGCGATGAACGCGCCGGACGACTACCTGGCTGTCGCGGTGACGTGCGTGCTGCTGCTGCTGGCGTCGATTCCCGCGATGAGCTCCGAGAACCCCGTGGTGCTGCTGATCTACAGCGGGCTGCTGGCGCTGTACCTGCCGTTGGGCAAGCTGAGACACGTGGTGTTCTTCTTCGTGGCCCGGGCGGACTACGGCCGCCGCCTGGGCTACCGTGGCGTTTACCCGCCGGCCGACACCGGCCGGGGATAGCGGCATGGCGGACAGCCCCAAAGACCCGGCGCGGATGATTGAACAGGCCCGCGCGGCCCTGCGGCGCTCGATCCGCGGGCTGGGCGCGTACCACATGAATGCGTGCGTGCGTTGCGGGCTGTGTGGGGAGACGTGCCACATCTACCAGGCGGAGCCGGAGCCGCAGAACCAGCCGGGCGTCAAGGCCGCGAAGATCATCAGTCACTACCGCCGCTACCACACTTTTCTGGGGAAGGTGGTGCCGGGGCTGGTGGGGGCGAAGGAGCTGACGCCCGAGGCGCTGGAAGAGCTGGTCGAGACGGTCTATGGCAGGTGCACGGGCTGCGGTCGGTGCGGCATCCACTGCTCGGTCGGCCTGGATGTGGCGGCGGTCATGCGAGCGGGACGGCAGGTGGTGGCCGCGGCGGGACTGGTGCCCGACGGGTTGCGGCGCACGGTGGAGAACCAGCTCGAGACCGGGAACCAGATGGCCATTTCGGCCGAGGAACTGGTATCGACGACCGAGTGGCTGACCGAAGACCTGCGGTTGGAGATGGACGATCCGTCCGTGCGCATCCCGGTGGGCGAGAAGGGCAAACGCGTTCTGTACCTGATCAACCCGCGCGAGGTGAAGTTCTTTCCGCTGTCGTTGATGGCGGCGGCCGGGGTCTTTCACAAGGCAGGCGAGAGCTGGACGATTCCGCGCAGGTTCTACGACGTGACCAACTACGGCTTTTACTCGGGGGACGATGGGTCGGCGGCGGAACTCACGCGTCGGGTGATGGAAGAAGCCCGGGAGCTGGGCGTGGAGGAGATCGTGCTGTCGGAATGCGGTCACGGCTTCCGCTCGTTCCGCTGGGAAGGTCCGAACTGGCTGGGACGGTCGTACCCCCTCCGGGTGCGGAGCGTCCTGGAGGTGCTGGAGGAGTACCTGGATACGGGGCGGATCGAGGTCGATCCCGAGAAGAACCCCGAGCGGGTGACACTGCACGACCCCTGCAATCTGGTGCGTTGGGGCGGGGTGAGCGAGCCGCAGCGGCGCGTGCTGCGGAGAGCGGTCAAGGACTTCGTGGAGATGACGCCGAACCGGCAGGACAACTTCTGCTGTGGCGGCGGGGGCGGGATGCTGTCCATGAGCGAGTACGGGGATCGGCGGGTGGCCTCCGGGCGGGTCAAGGCCGACCAGATCCGGGCCACCGGGGCGAAGATCGTGGCCACGCCGTGCCACAACTGCGCCGATCAACTCATCGAGATATCCAAGAAGTACCAGCTCGGTACGGACGTGCAGGCGGTCGTGGAACTGGTCTACTCGGCGCTGGTCTGACCGGCAGGTGCGGCAGCATTGCTACCGACGGCGCGGTCACCGTTCGGCTGATGTGGACGGGCACATCATCAACTGCAACTTCGAGGCGATGTTTCCGAGAAGGACGTTCCCGAACGGAGTCAGTGTGTGCGGCGCCGTCGCAGACTGTGAAGCACACTGACGATGATGGCGTATGCGGTGAGCGGAAGGGCGAAGCCCAGGAGGCCCATCCGGTACCAGGCCAGTGCCCCGCTGCGAGTGGCGTCAAGCACAAGGTAGACGACGTAGGCCACGTAGCAGGCCAGGAAGAGGGCGCCCTCCCAGCGATCAATGCGGTAGTCGGTGAACAGGATCGGAAGGCAGGCGATGGCGACGACGACCATGACCGGAATGTCGAACACCAGGGCGGTGTGAGCGACCCGGACCCCGTCAGGGGAGATTGCGGCGGCCGATCCCAGCACGACAAGTATGTTGAAGATGTTGCTGCCGATCACGTTGCCCACGGCGATATCGCGTTCGCCGCGCAGGCTGGCAATCACAGAAGTCGCCAGTTCCGGCAGCGAGGTGCCCAAGGCCACGATGGTCAGACCGACGATGAGTTCGCTGACCCCCATCACGCGTGCGAAGGCCACGGCTCCGTTCACCAGCCACCTTGCGCCAAGTACGAGCAAGACCAGACCGACGATGACGAGACCGACGTCACGCGGCCAAGTGGCTTTGGGCGCCGACGGCGGCGCAGGAGCTTCCCGGTCGTGGTCAACGCCCTGGGCCGGCTTCTTCTTTCGGGCCTGGTGGATGAGCCAACCGGTGTAAACGACGCCTCCGGCGACGAACAGCAAACCGTCGAACCGGCCGATCCGCCCGTCCAGTGCCAGCAGGAGCAGGCCGACTGAGACGGTGATCACGACCCAGACGTCGAAACGGACGATCTGGGCGGCGATGGCGAGCGGGGCCACAAGCGCGGCGGCGCCGAGGATGAGCAGAACATTGCAGATGTTGCTGCCCACCACGTTGCCCAATGCCAGGTCGGCTTGTCCGACAATCGCGGCGTGCACGCTGACGGCCAGCTCCGGGGCGCTGGTGCCGAAGGCCACAACAGTCAGTCCGATGACCAGGGGAGACAGGCCGAAGGCGGCTGCCAGTTTAGAGGCCCCGCGCACCAGGGCCTCGGCCCCACCGACCAGGAAGCCAAAGCCGAGCACAAAGAGCAGGACGGTCATGGTGCTCACGCAGCGGCAATGCCGGTCTTGCGGGCGCGGCGCGACGGCGCCCGGCGGTGGCTACGCGTCCACCGCGGAGCAGCGGTCCGGCGTCGAACAGCGGTCGGCTGCGGTTGCGGCCACGGCCTTGATTGCGGCCTCGACGTCCGCCCGGGTGTTGAACGGGCCGACCGAGAAGCGCACCGTGCCGCGCGGGGTGGTGCCCATGAGCTCGTGGACCAGCGGGGCGCATTGCAGCCCGGTGCGGGTCTGAACGTTGTACTCGACGTCCAGAATGGTGCCCACGTCAGACGGATCGTAATGGCCGACCGTCATGGACAGGGTCGCCACGCGGTTCTGGAGCCTGGTGGTGCCGTGGATCTTCACGCCCTCGATCCGGCCGAGGCCCTCCTGCAACAGGGCGAGCAGTTCCATCTCGTGGTGGTAGATGTTGTCCAGGCCGCGCTGGTCGATCCAGTCGAGCCCGGCGGCCAGCCCGGCAATGCCGGCCAGGTTCTGCGTGCCGGCCTCGAGACGGTAGGGGTATTCCTGCAGGTGATAGGGATCGGCGCTGCGCACGCCGGTGCCGCCGTAGATGGTGCCTTCGATCTCGGCGTCGTCGGCCACGCAGATGCCGCCCGTTCCCGTAGGGGCCAGCAGGCCCTTGTGACCGGTGAAGGCGAGGAAGCTGATGTGGCACTCGGCCATGTCGATGGGCAAGACGCCCGCCGTCTGAGCGGTGTCGACGGCCAGGGGCACGCCGGCCTCGCGGCAGACGGCGCCGATGGCCTCGAGGTCCTGCACGGCGCCGGTCACGTTCGAGCCGTGGTTGACGATGACCAGCTTGGTGTTCTTCCTGATGGCCCTGCGAATGTCCTGGGGATCGACGTAGCCGTCGGCGTCCGCGGTGACGTAGGTGGCCTCGGCGCCCTGCAGGACCTTGTGGTTCACCGGGCGGATGACGGAGTTGTGCTCCATCTTGGTGGTGACCACGTGGTCACCGGGCTTGACGGTGCCGTTGATGATGAGGTTGAGGCTCATGGTGGCGTTGAGCGTGAAGACGAGCCGGTTGGGGTCCTTGGGCTTGCCGGCGTCGACGAGGCTCCGGTTGAAGAAGGCCGAGAGGCGCTTGCGGGTGTCGTGGATCATCTGCTCGGCGGTGAGGCCGAGGTCGCAGCCCGAACGGCCGGGGTTGACGCCGTAGGTGCTGTAAAAGTCGCGGGCAGCGTCATGGACGCTGTCCGGCTTGGGAAAACTGGTTGCGGCGTTGTCCAGGTAGATGAGTTCTTGCACTGTCGGCTCCTCGCTCGGTCACAGAACGGCCGCTGCGCACCTGCAACGTGCCCCCGGCACCGGCTGCGCAGCAGCGACAATCAGTTTACCACGAGGTGGCACGCTTACGCCAGCAGGACGGCACCTGTGTGGCTGATGTGGACCTGGACATCATCAACTGCGACTTGGAGGCGATGTATCTGAGACGTGCATCTCGGTAGAATGGCAGGCAAAGGAGAGAGGAATGAGAGGAATGGAGGTCGGCATGTCTACGTATCGTAAAACCGTGCATGATCGCCAAGCTGCGTTCACATCGATGGAGCTGCTGGCGGTTGTGGGGGCTGTCGTGATTGCGGGCGCGGTTGCGTTGCCGCTGGCTGCGGCGTTGCGCGGGGCGGGCAACGATCAGGCGCGTTGCATGGCCAACCTGCGGACCATCGGTGCGGCGCTGTTTGCCTACGCCGAGGACAACAATCGGGAATTACCGAGCTACTCCACCATGGGCGGGCATCCGTTTCGGATCGCTCCGGGAGAAACGTTCGGTTCAAGCCCTCGAGAAGAAGCCTGGGGTGTGCAGGCGGTGCTGGAAGCGGGGCACGCTCCGGAGGTACTGCCCAATGGGCTGGCGCGATACGTCGAGACCGTGCCGCCGGCCTACCTTGATGGGAGCAGCGGCGTGTGGGTCTGCCCGGCAAACCCTGGCCCGTTGGACCCGGGTGGTACATGGCCCTATTGGCCGGACTACGGCAACACCTACGCGTACCGAAGCACCCCGACAGGGTCGTACAACCTGGATTGGCTGGCTCAGCCGGGGAACGAGCGGGCGACCCCTCTGGTCTGGGACAACTTCAGTTGGTGCTTCGGCTTCCCCGCCGTCCAGGGGCCGTTCAACACCCCGGACTTCCGGATTCCGGCGGACCTGCGGCAGGCGCCGCACCAAGTCGGCCATCGAGAGTTCTGGATCGCGTACACGGCGGGCGGGCACTGCGTGAAACACTCGTGGACGAATCCGCAGCCCCCCGAGTGACGTACGGGCACTGGCACACCACGCATTCCGCCAGGTAGGGCCGCCATGATGCCCGGAGCCGGGCGGGGCCCCCACTCATGCTCGGCGCTTGCCGCCAGCTCCGGTTTGTTGCGCGCAACTTGCCGGGCGGGGGCAGACTATAGCCACGGCTTTCACTGAGGGGCGGCCATCGTGTCCTAATCGAGGCCGAGCGGGTCATAGCCCGCGAGGTCGAAGGGGGACGAGCGCCAGACGTCACCGACACCGTCGTAGTAGGGCTCGGTGAGAGCCTCTTTGATTGCCTGTTCGTCGGTCTGCGAGGGGTCGTTGGTGATGCGTGTCCGGGCGGCGCCCGGACCGGGCCAGGCCTCGATCTTGAGGTACCCGGGGATTTCGAACTCGTCGTCGCGCTCGATGAAGTAGCTGAACAGGGTCGCCTTGCCGCGGCAGGACAGGCCGTAGACCTCCAACTCCGCGGCGGCCGTGATTGCGGGAGCCTCGCCCCGCCCCTCGGCCACACGGCTGAAGGCCGGCAGAGGCACGGCATAGACAGCGGCGACTGCCCCGGCCAGGCAGACCAGCAGCGTGCCGACCAGGACGCCCTGGGGCCAGCGCCGGCCCAGGGCAGGTGGCGGCCCCCAACTGATGGCTCCGTGCTCCTCCTTGGGGCAGACCTCGACACAACTGAAGCACGATAGACAGCGGGCGGCGGTCACGTTCTTCAGCTTCGCCACCGGGATGGCGGTCGGGCAGACCTTCGAGCACAGGCCGCAGTTCACGCAGACGTCCTCATCCCGCCGAACGCTGGTCAATGCGAAACGCGAGATCGGATGGAAGACCGCCGCCAGGGGACAGAGCCAGCGGCAAAAGGGAATCAGCATGAAGACGGCGCCGACGACGATGGCCGCGGCCACCACGTAGGCCCAGAAGGTGATGTCTTCGCCGTGCCGGCTGATGAGGGCGTAGCAGGGATCGGCCACACGGAACTCGAGTTCGCCAAAGGTCCAGGTGAAGTACAGGATGACGGCCAGGACGACGTACTTCAGCTTGGCGAGGACGCGATCCAACCGGTAAGGGACCTGGAGCGGTCTGATGCCGAGGCGTTTGGTGCCGGCGTGAATCCACTCGGAGAGAGCCCCGATGGGGCAGACGTAGCCGCAGAACGCCCGCCGCAACAGCAGGGTGATCAGCAGGACGGCGGCCAGGATGTAGAAGTTGGACACGCCCAGGGAGCAGAGCATGTTGCCCTCGGTGGCGTAGAGGTAGATCGCCTCGACGCCGCCGAACGGACACCACCGCTCGGCGTTGCCCCGAACGAGGAAGACGCCGATCAAGGTGAGGGCCAGGAAACCGATCTGCACCAAACGTCGGGTTCGGGTCATGTTGCAGGGCACACTATACAGGGGCGTTGGGCCCGGGCGTTAGCGGCATCCGGTGTTTGCGTAGGCTGGCGCGCGACGGACGTCTCCTGGGCGGGACCGGCAACCCGGCGCTAATGGTCAACCTTGGTGGAACTCTCGCCCTTGGCGGCGCTGCACTTGCTCTTGCTGGGGCACTTGCCGCAGCTCGAGCCACCACTGCATCCCGACTCCTTGACCTTGGAAGGCGTCTTCAACGCTTTGCCAAAGTCGGCGGCGGCCACCAGGTTGGCGAAGTCGGGGCAGGTTTTTGCCTCCGCCACGCGGGCCTCGAGCCGGCTCGGCGGTGTCTGCTCGAGCGTACGGACCAACAGGCTCAAGGCCTGCGAGGCGTCGCCGAGCAGGGCCCGCATGCGGGCCACGTTGAAGAAGAGGTCCGGACCGGCAGCATCGGGCAGGACGCACTTCTCGGCGATCGCCCTGGCTTCGTCCAGTTTGCCCTGCCGAGCCAGGGCCAAACCCAGCAGAGCCTGTGTGTGGGGCGACTGTTTCTGCTCGTCGAGTCCGCCGAGGAGGTCGGCCGCCTCGGCGTTCATGTCGAGCTTCAACTCCGTCTCAGCTAACATGGTGGCGGACTCGGCTGTGTTCAGCTTGGTGTGGAACTGCCGATCGACGGGCAAGGCCTCGCCGAAGAGCCCGTGGTTGTAGTAGAAGGAACGCAGGGCCCGCGCGGTGGTCTCCCATTTCTGGGGATTCTGCTCTTTGTCGATGCTCTCCCGCATCTTGGCGATGCGGCGCACCAGGGCGTATTGCTGGCGGTATTCCTGATTCTCAGGATCGGCCTTGGCGGCTTCACGATAGGCGTTCAATGCTCCGTCGAAGTCCGCCCGGGCCAGCAGGTCGTCGGCCTGGCGGGAGAAGCCCGCCGGCCCCTCGTTCGAGCCCGCCCGCGCCGCGTCTGGGAGGAACAGCAGACACGCGGCGAGCGTACAGATCAGAACGGCTTGCAAACGCATCGGATTCTCCTCAGCAGGTTCGTTCAGGCCCTAAACCGTTGCCGATGCCGACCGCCGCAGCCGCCGGCCCATCACTCAGTGTAACGACCGGCCGTCCAGACTCCAGCGGGGTACCTGGGTAAGTTGCGCGCCGGTTACCTTGAAGCTGGGCAAGAAGGGCGTTACGCTCAGTCCGCCCTAGCCGAGCGGACATTGCGCAAGGGAACCCGACACTGGCCAACGTTAGGAAGTTGTCGGCCCCGCGACCTGTGATCCGTCCACAGTTTCGGCTGAAAAAGGGATAATTACACTATGGTTTGATTTCGCCACTCGCTGCTTGAGCCCAGGGGGGCGTTGTCCTGGGGTATTTACCGGGTGCGTGGCCTGGGGCGAGCCGCGTGGACAGTGGCTTATCGCACCCTGGCCGGACGGCGGGGCGAGCATGGTCCCCGCATCAGCGGGGATGCGACTGGGCAAGTGTCAGCGTACCTACGGATGGGATCATGGCAAAGAATAGATTGACATGCTGGCCCGGTCTCGCGTAAACTCGGGGCATTGGGTAGGGTTATGCCCAGTACAGCGCTTTGCTGGCGGGATCGGTAGGTGACTCCCCGCCGGTGTCCCCCAGGGAGAGAGACGGGCGCGCCGGGTGTCGTTTGGCGCGGGTAGGAACGGCTTGGCCTCGGTGCCGCAGGGAGTCGGGTGCGCCTGCGGTGTGTTGCCGACGGCTGGCGCGCTCCAATGGCTAGGTGGGTTGCAGAATGCACACTGACAGGAGGAGGCAGACATGAAGCAGTTCAGACGGACGTCGGGCTTGGTAGGGCTTGCCCTGCTTGTCTGGGCAGTACCGGCCTGGGGAGCGGCGTACGACGAACTCGTGCCGTGGAGCACCATCAACGGCGCGGGGGCGTCCACATCGCACTTCGCGATGGCGATCGAGGGCCAGACCTCGTACCACAACCTCACGTTCCCCGGCCGCATCACCAGGGTGGACAATCTCAACGGCACGCAGACCATGACGGAGTTGATCTCCAGCGCACAATGGACGATCGCCAACGGCGGGGCGACGTCGAACATGTCCGGCTACTACGGTTTCGGTGTTTCGGGTGATTACCTGCAGTTTGCCGAGAGCGGGACGGACGCGGTCTGGCGGGTGGACAAGAACACACCGGGGACCATCACGGAGTACGTTAGCAAGGCGCAGATCGGCGTCTATAACGGCTTGGGCACTGCGCAGCTTCTGTCGCCGGCTGTGGTCGCTCCCAACGGCGAAATGACCTTCTACGAGGGATCGTCCGACAGCATCCTGCAGACCGCGGGTGCCGGGAACCTGATCACGGTGGTCAGCGCCGCGGACCTGACCACTTACACGGGCAACACTTCCGTCAGCGGCGGGCTGGGCTACGATGCGGACGGCACGCTGTACTGGGGAAACTCCACCAACGACGATTTCTGGAAGCGTACAAGTGACGGCACCATCTCGCAGGTACTGACCACAGCCGAGGTCATCGCCGTCACCGGTGCTGCCACCGTTGGACCGAGGGACATCTTCCCGGCCCCGGACGGGTGGATCTACATGGGCGAACTCACCTCGGGCCACATCCTGCGGTTCAAGTCCTACGACCCCGCAGGCACGCTGCAGATCTACCGCACGAAGAACCAGCTGTTGAACGGTCCGGCGGGCTCGAGCAGCATGGTCTGCCTGGACTGGTACGAGGATGCCGGTCTGGCCTTCCATCGGTTCAACGATTATGGGCTGTACGTCATTCCCGAGCCGGCCAGCTTGAGCCTGCTTGGGCTAGGCGCCTTGGTGTTGCTCCGCCGTCGACGGTAGTCGAACCGCCGGGCCAAGCGTAGCAACCGATGAAGTAACGTACGGATCTGCGTCGGTCCGGCCCGCCAGGCCGGGCCGACGCATTGCTTTATCCGCTGGGGGCGGGGCCGCGAGGGACAGCGACGGCGCCGGCCCATCGCCGGACCATTGGGCAAGGGGAGGCAAGAGGAATGGTCGTCGGGGGAGGTCGCCTGCGCGCGGTATGGGCAGTGGCGCTGATGTGGACATCGGCGGCCGATGCCGCCTGGATCGTCACTGAGATCCCGACCCCGGCAGGCTGGACCGGCGACACCGAACCGTTCGCCATCAACGACGACGGCGTGGTCTGCGGCATCGGGGACTACGTTTCCGAGGTTTCCAGCATCGCGTTTTGCTATGACGGAACGACGCTGACGGAGTTGCCCTACCTGCACCCGTCGCCGGCCACGTACGCATTCGCGTGGGCATCAGCCATCAACAGCAGCGGGCAGATCGCCGGGCGATCCCACGGCGCCAGGGGCGTGGACCGGGCGGTGATCTGGGACGGCGGCGTGATCACGCCGATACCGTATCCGGCGGACGCGAACACGAACGGCGACATGCGGGCCTATAGCATCAACGATGCCGGCGTGGCGGTGGGCTACTACATCAGTACGACAACGGGCGCCCCGGCGGCCTTCTACTACGACGGGGCGACGCACTCGCTGGTGAGCGTGCTTCAGGCCGTCGGGCTGGGGCTGAACGGTCTGCAGAGTTATGCGGATGACGTGAACAATAGCGGTGTCCTTTGCGGGGACGCCAGGGACGGAAGCGGCGAATACAACTTCTATACGTACGACATCGTTGCCGGCACGGCCACCAACCTGGGACGCCCGTTCCAGTTTGACGGTTGTCACACGGCGGCGATCAACGATGCGGGACACGTGATCGGGCGCGGGCGGTCCACGTTCACCAGCCCCATCCACGCCCTGCTGCATGACGGAGCGTTCCAGGTGCTGGACGACACGGTGCTGGTGGCCCAATGGTCGAGCGACATAGCCAACGACGGTCGGGTCGTGGGAAACGCGGACATCTCCGAAAACCGCTGGAGCTGGTACACGGACGGGCCGGGCTCGGGCAGCATGAAACCGGTCGATCTGCCGGGATGGACGCGCGTGTCGGTGTCCGGCATCAACAACTGGCACGCGATGGTGGGTTACGGACGGACGACAGCGTCGCCCAACTACGATCGCGGCTACATCGTCACCCCCCCGCCGGGCGACGCCGACCATGACGGCGACCTGGATCTGGCGGACTTTGCCGAACTCGCAGGCTGCGTTAGCGGCCCGGTTGGCGGTGCGGGCTTCGTTACCCCCTCCGAAGCCTGTCTGCGGACGTTCGACTTCACCCCCGGTGACGGCGACGTGGACCTGGCCGACGTGGGGAGATTCCAGGAGAGTTTCGAGGGAAGCTGACGGGAGCGCACGGTCTTCGCAAACCGTAAGGAGCTTGTGACCATGTCCTGCACGAACACTCTTGCCTTACTGGCCGGCATTGCGGCAGTTGTCTCAGTCACCGCAGCGCCTGTGACCGGCGCGATGCCCTGGTCCGACGCCAGTGCGTTGAACACCAACGCATCGACCGACGGGAATGTCGGCGACTACTACCCTCATATGGCCCACGACGGGCAGGGAAACTGGGTGTGTGTGTGGTGCGCGGCGAACGTGAGTCTGAACCCGCGCGATTTCGATATTCTGGTTTCCCGGAGTAGTGACGACGGAGCCACCTGGACGGCCCCCGCCGTCCTGGATCCGCTGGGGGCGGATCCGTTGGAGGTCGAAGATGACTTCCATCCCTACGTCTACACGGACGGGGCCGGTCATCGGATCGCCGCGTGGTACTCCTACGAAACCCATGGAGGAACCCTGGGCACCGACATCGATATTCTGGTCTCGCGGAGCACCGACAACGGGGCCACCTGGACGCCTTCGGAGCCTCTGAACAGCGACGCCACAACGGACCACGTCGACTACACCTATTGCAATGACACTTCCCCGAACCTCGCCTATGACGGCAACGGCCACTGGGTGGCCGTATGGTACACCAGGCGAACCGACACCGACCCCGACGACTACGACATCTACATCACTCGCAGCAGCGACCACGGAGCGACCTGGTCGCAGTTGGAGTTGCTGCACTCCGACCTGGCGACTGATCTGGGCTATGATTCGTCCCCGTGCATCGCGGCGGATACGTCGGGCAACTGGGTGATCACCTGGAAATCTGACAGTCTCATCGGGACCAACGGCATCGGCGATGAGGACATTCACTTCTCCCGCAGTACGGACAACGGCCTCAACTGGTCGGCACCGACCGCGCTCAACACCGATGCCAGTACCGACGGTCTGAGAGACGCGTACAGCGGGGGGATCGACCTCTTGACGGATGGAACCGTGTGGCTGGTCGTCTGGGTTCGAGAGCTTCCGCCGCTGGTGGACTACGACCTGATTATCTCACGGAGCACGGACGCGGGGCTGACGTGGTCACCTCCCGAGATCCTGAATCCGTACTACGACGTTGACGGGGGGGGCAAGGACCTCTACCCGCGGTTGGGCGCCGATGGCCACGGAGGCTGGGTGGTCGTGTGGGAGGAATACGAGCACTTCATCTTTCCATGGGGCTCGGACCACGATCTCGTCTTTATGCGCAGTGATGACGGGACCCTGACCTGGTCGGACCCCGACGTGCTCAACAGCCATGCGTACGTCGACCTGGTGGCGCGCGACGAAAAGCCGATGATCGCGGCGACGCCCCAGGGACGATGGATGACCATCTGGTTCTCGACGTACGATATCCCCGGCAGCGGGATCGGTTCCGAACGGGACATCTTTTATGCCACCTCGTGCGTGCCTACGACGGCGGGCGATCACGAATGCGACGGCGACACGGACCTCTTTGACTTCCGGGCGTTTCAAGCCTGTTTCACGGTGACGGGCCCCGTCTCGTCCGACTGCCTCGCCTTCGACTTCGACGGCGACGACAACGTGGATGGGGACGACTACGTCGAGTTCGAAGGCGCGTTCGGCGGCCCCGTCGAGTGACGCGCCCACGGTGGATCGCACGATGATGACAAGGCCAGGGCGACGGTTCGCGATTGGAGCGGTTGCGGCGGCCCTGCCGGCGCTGGCGGGGTCATCGGCGGTGTTGGCCAGCATGGCGTGGTCGTACCCGCAGCCGCTCAACAGCAACGCGGGAACCGACGGCAATCGCCAGGACTACTACCCCAACTTGGCCACTGACGGGCAGGGTGATTGGGTGGCGGTATGGGCCTCGCGCGACACCAGCGGCGGCGTGTATGGCGACGACATGGACATCTTCGTGGCCCGGAGCACGGACAACGGGTCGTCGTGGTCGGCGCCGGCTGTTGTCGACGCGGCGGCGTTGACCGACGATCTGTACGATTCCAGCCCTGCAGTGTACACCGACGGGAGCGGACATTGGCTAGTGGTGTGGGAGAGCTGGGACCAGGGGGCGACCAGCGACATCGATCTGCTGTACGTGGTGAGCACGGACGGAGTGAGTTGGAGCGCCCCGGCATACTTGAACAGCGATGCGGGCACCGACATCACCCGTGACCACGACGATACGCCGCACATGGCCGTCCACGAAAACGGGCACTGGGTGGCGGTGTGGTTCAAGAAGGTCGATTCACCACCCGGCGACGAGGGGGACATCTACGTCTCGCGCAGCGACGACCACGGGGCCACGTGGTCGCCGCTGAGCCTGCTGCACGCCGGCATGGCCATCGACCCGGGCAACGACATCGTGCCGCGGATCGCGGCCGACGGGGCCGGGAGCTGGGTGTGTACGTGGCGATCGGACAACCTGATCGGCACGAGCGGCCTGGGAGACAACGACATCCACGTCTCGCGGAGCACCGACGGCGGGGTGACCTGGACCGCACCGGCGGCGCTGAACACGGACGCCGCGGCTGACGGGCTGGACGATCTGGAAGGGACCATCAGGACGGGCGGGAACGGCACCTGGCTGGCGGCCTGGTATCGCGCCGGGATGGGCGGACCCGACCGGGACATGCTGTTCGCCCGCAGCACGGACAACGGGATGACCTGGAGCGCGCCGGCGGCCCTGAACAGCAACTGGGCAACCGATACAGGCGACGACGCCCACCCACGACTGGCGACCGACGGGCGGGGGCACTGGGTGGCGGTGTGGTATTCCGAGGACACGCTGGGCCTGCCGATCGGGACCGACCGCGACATCTTCTTCGTCCGCAGTTGTGACGACGGTCAGAGCTGGACGGCGCCGGACGTTCTCAACGGCAATGCCGGAAGCGACCTTTCCGCCGACGACTGGAGCCAGGAGGTCGCGCTGGGCGCCAACGGCGTGCTGCTGGCCGCCTGGTACTCGCCCGACTCCCTGGGCGGCACGGTGGGCGCGGATCGAGACATTCTGTTCGCCAGGACGACCCTGTTCGTCTGCGGCGACTTCGACGCGGACGGCGACGTGGACCTGGGCGACTTCGGAGGGTTCCAGTCGTGCTATTGGCCCGGCGGAGCGCCGGCCGCCGGCTGCGATGTGTTCGACTTTGATTCCGACGTGGACGTGGACCTGACCGATTTCGGTGGGTTCGAGGCGGCGTTGATCGGCCCCTGAATACGGGAACGCCCGGCGAGGAGGATGCAGGCATGGGCACTCACAGAAACGACAGCGGGCGCTGCCTGGCCGTTCTCGCGGTTCTGGTTCTGACCGGGCCGGCGCATGCGGCGTGGATCGTGACGGAAGTTCCCATGCAGCCCGGCTGGGCGGGCAGCGTGGAATGCACGGACATCAACAGCAGCGGGGTGGTCAGCGGGTATGCCGAGAATGCGGCCGGCAACAAGATCGCGTTCCGCTTCGACGGAACGAGTGTGACGGAGCTGCCGCAGCTCAGCGCGATTTCCCCGTCCAGTCTGCCCTGGGGGATTAACGCCCAGGGGGTGGTCTGCGGGAACTCGTATCGGGACGATGGGAAGGAGCGGGCCGTGTACTGGGTGGGCACCACGCTTTACACCGTGCCCTATGCCCCGGACGCCAACACCAGCAGCTACTGCTGGGCGACGGACATCAACGACTCGGGCGTGATCGTCGGGTTCTACTGGCGGGCGATCAGCGAGACGGAGAACGAGCGAATCGCGTACTACTACAAGGACGGCACGACGTACAGCCTGGACGCCCCGCTTCGGGCGCTGGGCCTGACGGACACGCAGATCGCCAGCTCGGTCAATAACAACAACGTCATCTGCGGCAGCGCCCACGATGCCGGCGGCGTGACAACGGCCTACACGTACGACATCGGCACCGGCGTGGCGACTCTGATCGGGCGTATCGGCCTGGCCGACTGCACCGCAACGGACATCAACAAGCACGGACAGACACTCGGCCGGGGCAAGTACTACTCGTTCGATACGTACTTCCGGGCGGTCACGTACGATGGCACGTGGCAGTTCGTGGACGACGCCGAGCCGGCATCGCAGCGGGTCGGTGGTATCAACGACCGCGGGCGGTTCGTGGTCTACAGCGGCGGCCTGGACACGCGCACGAGTTGGTACAGCGACGCACCCGGGTCCGACAGCAGGGTCTACATTACCGCGTCGGGCTGGACGACGCTGAACGTCCAGGAGATCAACAACTGGGACTGGATCACCGGATACGGGCGCACCCCGACCTCGGGCACGGACGAGCGCGGGTTCATCATCAAGCCCCCGCCGGGGGACGGCGACCACGACGGCGACGTGGACCTGGCGGACTACGTGGAGTTCTCCGACTGCGCGAGCGGCCCGGGCGAAGGCGCCGGGTTCATATCCCCATCCGGGACCTGCCTGCGGGCGTTCGACTTCGCATCGTCCGATGGTGACGTGGATCTGGCGGATTTCGCGGCGTTTCAGCGCATTTTCGCGGGCGGCTGACCAGGAGGGTAAGCAGATGATTCGATCGCGACATTGGAGCTTCTGGGCGTGTGCTTGTCTGGGGGCAGTGACACTGACTGTGCCCGTTCAGGCGGCGTGGATCATGACCGAGATCCCCAACCTGCCGGGCTGGGTGGGCGATACCGAGATGACCGGTATCAACGAGAGCGGCGAGGTCTGCGGGATGGGCAACTACGTGGTGAATACCTCGAGCACGCCGTTTCGTTTCGACGGAACGACGGTCACGGAGCTGCCCTTCCTGCCGGGCGCGGATGCGCCGATCGCGCTAACCACGGGGATCAACGCGGCCGGGGTGATCTGCGGCTACTCGCACAACGCCACGGGCGACTCGCGGGCCTGTTACTGGGTGGGCACGACGATCTACACCATTCCCTATCCGCCGGATGCCAACCCGGACGCGGACCTGCGCGTGTACGACATCAACGACGCGGGGGTGATGGTGGGCTACTGCTGGAACACGGCCGTTCAGCGGACGGCGTTCTACTACAAGGACGGCGTGTCCTATAGCCTGGACGCCGCCATCCAGACCAGCGGACTGACCGGCGGGCAGCAGTCGGCCAGCGCGGTCAACAATAACAACGTCATCTGCGGCAGCGCCGACGATGCGATGGGCATAGCCAGCGCCTACACGTACGACATCGACACAGGGGTGCTGACCGTGCTCGGCCAAATCGGGTTCGCAGACAACAGCGCAACCAGCATCAACGAGTCCGGGCGGACCATCGGGCGGGGCAAGTACTATTCGTTTGACCAGTACTACGGCGTCGTCACCCACTACGTCACGTGGGATTTCGTGGACCCGGCTCCCACGGCCTCGCAGTGGCCGGGAGGCCTGAACGATCACAATCGCGTGGTGGGGAGTTCGTACGTCACCGGGGGAGGGCGCTGGGGCTGGTACAGCGACGGCCCGCCTTACGGTGGCGTGATCCGGCTGGACCCGCCGGGCTGGGGATCGGCGTACTTCGAGGGCATCAACAACAGCGACTGGATCGTGGGCTTCGGAGACGCGCCAGCCGCGGGTGACGAGACCCGAGGTTTCATCATCAAGCCACCGCCGGGCGACGCCGATCACGACGGCGACATCGACTTGGCCGACTACGACGAGTTCGCCGACTGTGCGAGCGGTCCGGCGGAAGGTGGCGGCTTCGTGCCGCCGTCAGAGGCGTGCTTGAGGGCGTTTGATTTCGCATCACCCGACGGCGACGTCGATCTGGATGACTTCGCCGCATTTCAAGGGACGTTCGAAGGGAGCTGATCGCGCCGCAACAGGGCGTCGGGGGGCGGAGGCCTGTTCCTGCGGCTCGCCGGCGTTGACTCCCTACTCTTCGACCCGTGATGTCGACTGAATCCGCTGCCGGTAGGCGGAGGCGGCCGTTGTATCGTTGCGGTCCTCGGCCCGGCGAATCGCCCGGCGCAACACATCCGGATGATCGCTGTAGGCGGCCACGTGTACGGCCAGCGTGTCGGCGGTGGCCCGGCCCCGCTGCTTCTCCACAAGGTCGAGCAGCGGCGGGACCCGCATCACGGGCAGCAGGTCCGCTTCCAGCAGACGGATTCCGATCTCGATGACCTTGTCGTCGGCGCCGGCCAACTCGGCGAGGTCGCTCAGCCAGAGCCAGTGTTCACCGAGCGGGCCGGCCTGCTGCTCGGCCTGCCGCAGCAGGGACATGGCGCTGTCGGCAAGACCGTTCTGTGCGCACCAGCGCCCGAGCAGGCAGGTCGATCGCGTGGCGTCGGCACGGCGGAGCGAACCGGCGTCGCGGCGTTGCTCGATCAACTGTGCGACGGCGTCCACATAGCGCTGCGGGTCGTCCAGTTCGCCGACCGGCGGCAGGACCTTGCGGCAATCGATGAGGCGTGAGGAGAGAAGGACCATCTGCTGCGAGCCGGCGGCTCGTGCGGCCATGGTCACGAACTCGTCGAACCGCCCCGCCGCGGCGTCATGTTTGGCGATGGCGGCCGCCAGCATCGGGAACCGACCGTCTTCC
>Ga0307380_10004046_pt1 | contig 19993 bp, 10 predicted proteins | sample UN3MG_FD_202239 | JGI IMG/M metagenome (GOLD analysis project Ga0307380, IMG submission 202239) | Soil microbial communities from Risofladan, Vaasa, Finland - UN-3 | ecosystem: Environmental > Terrestrial > Soil > Coastal area > Acid sulfate soil | place: Finland: Risofladan, Vaasa | collected... | reverse complement strand
AGGTGGCCGAGTCCGATCAGGGCAACGCCATGAAGATGCTGAATGCCTACTTGGGCGCGGCAGCGCTTCTGGGCTACGGCACGCATCGGGCGACTGAGAAGTTCGTTTCCAGTCGTGATCCATCCAGACAGAAGCACAAGCTTTATCGCATGGCCCTGCGCCAGCGCATGCACGACAAAGGCGTTCCGGTCCTGGTGGACTTCAACGAATTGCCTGCGTCAAAAGCAGAGGAGAATCTGACGGACGAGCTGCCTGTTCAGGAAGCGAAGGAAGCGGGCGCTGCGGCGCGTAATGGTGGGCTCCTCGCTCTTGTGCGTTCTGTTATGAAATCTGCGCCAGCGGCTTCGCCAGCTAAGCTGCCTGGGCCGATCCTGGCTTCGGTGGGAAACAGTTTCCCGATGTCGAAGGAAATGAGGAAATTTCTAAGAAAGAAGAAGCTCCAGAAGCGGGCGAAGATCAGGCTGCTAGGTGCGGAAGGCCTGGATTCCGGTCAAGTGGACGACTTCAACACGGCGTTCAAGACGAAAAGCACGTGGACGCCTCCTGCTTCGTGGACGTCTCCTGCTTCAACGCCTTCAGCATCGGCCGCGCGCAACGCGGCTGTCGATGCATCCCAAGGTACTGTTCAGAATCCCATGGTGCGGGGCAATAGCGGATCGAACGTGCCCGTGAACATCGATCGTCCTTACAATCCCGCTATTCACGGCAAAGACGACATGGCTCAGTACAAGCTGCCCGAAGGCTACACCCCGCCGGCCGGGTCGTATGTGGATAGGGCTTGGAAGGGCATTGCGCAGAACAGGAAATACCTGGGCGAGTTGCCTGGCGGCGCTGCTTACGATCAGAGCGCGCGGGAGCATGCCTACGAAGGCGAGCAGGTTTACCAGAAGCAGCGTAGATGGAACGAAAAGACGTACGCGGACATGGCCGCCAAGGGCTGGATCAGCCCGACCAATAATGCAGACGTTTACGATGGTTGGCGGAAGCGGCAGCGGGATGCGCAAGGTCGGGCTGAGCTGATTGCCCGCGCCGAGCGCGCGCGGAAGGGGATTCAGGAAAAAGGTCTGCAGGGCCAGTGGGAGGATTATCAGAGCCGGGGAGGCTGGAAGCAGGAGTATCCCAAGGGCACGAACTTTGCCATCGACGTCGATGATCCGCGCACGCAGACGCCTGAGATGCGCCGGAACATTGCGATGGGCAAGATCAACAAGCAGCGCAACCAATCGGCCGGTGCTCTGTTGAACAAGGTTCAGAGCGGACAGTTCAATCCTGGGACAGGCCGGGCTCAGCAATATCAGACTGGGCGAGCCAATGCGCTCACCAGCCTGGGCCGTGGAGGTCCCACTCGCGGCAGCGGATTCAGACGTTAACAGATGAAGGAGCCAGTTGGTGCAAGACTTGAACGTCGGAGACATCCTTGCTCCGGGGGTGCCCAAGCTCCCACCTGCTCCTGATCTGTCCGTAGCAGGAGCGTTGGATCTTCCTGTCGCTCCGGAGCCTGTGAAGTACCGCTCGTTCGATGACGCCAAGGCGACTCGAACGGCGATGCAGGACAACATCTTCAAAGCCATTCAGAAGCGTTATCCGATGGAGAACCAGCGGCACAGGCTGGTGCTGGAAAACATGGCCTGGACGGGGCCGGAGCATTTCACCGTAGCCGAGCAGAAGCGCGCGATCATGCGGGGCGAATCGCTTGAGCGGCAGCTGGCTGGAGAATGGACGCTGTACGACAAGGAAACCGGCACGGAGATGTCCCGGCGCAAGACAACGGTCGCGCACGTTCCGTACCTGACCAACCGCGGCACGTTCATTTCCAATGGCAACGAATACACGGTTGCTAACCAGCTGCGTCTGAAGCCCGGCGTCTACACGCGCGTGAAGGAGAACGGCATCCTGGAAGCCCACGTCAATGTGCGGCCCGGGACCGGTCCTTCCTTCCGTGTCTACATGGAGCCGGATACCGGCATTTTCCGGCTGGGCCTTGGGCAGTCGACCTTGAAGCTTTATCCGATTCTCAAATCCATGGGCGTCGATGATGCCCAGCTTGAGAAGAGCTGGGGCCGTGAGCTGCTGCAGAAGAACATCGACGCCGAAGATCCACGCGCCGTGGCTCGCGCCTTCCAGAAGCTGGTCCGTGTCGTTCCGGACGAGGCCACGAAAGTTCTGGAAGAGGACGCGGAGGCGGAAGGCGGGGAGACGAAAGAAGCGGCCAGCGCGGCCGGCGTGGAAGCTGCGGCCAAGTGGATTGCCCCGACGTTCGGCGCGGCGGCCATTCCAGTCGGCGTGCGCACTTCCCTTTATGGGTATGGACTGGCGGGGGTCGCGCGCGACGTTCGGCCGGAAATCAAGAAGACCAAGGAGATGGTCAAGAAGTTCAAGAACGAGTTCGGCCGGGATGCCATCAAGCAGTACGACAAGTTCGATCCGCAGGGCGACACCTACAAGCAGTGGCGCCAACTGCGCCAGGCGAAGTTCCTGGAGCCCTACATTCGCGCGGGACACAAGGGGCTGACTTCGGCGGTTACGCCAAGGACGGATGCGATCGACGTCGTCCGCTCGCTTAGGAAGATGACAGGCACTTGGAAAGAGTATCAAGCCAGGCACTATGGCGCGTTCGAGCACAGCCCGCATGACGCCTTCAACGTCCTGGCGACGGAGGGGATAGAGGATACCAAGATCAAGGGGCTGAATCGTGCGCTGGGCGACATGATGAAAGAGTACGACGAGTTGGCGAAGAAGCACAATCCGTATGTCGCCATCCGCCACATGTACAATCAACCGTGGGCGAAGGTGGATCTGTCCAAGCCGTCGTCGGTCAAGGAGTTCACGGACAAGTACGGAAATGACGCGCTGGATGAGGCCAAGAAGAAGCAGGCGCTGCTCTTCTACGCATCCAAGTCCAAGCTCTACGCCCCCAAGTGGTACAACATGTTGACAACTGGATCGACTGTTTTGGGCCATACCATGGGGCTGGGTGGTGCGGCGCTGGCCGGAATAGGCGGTTACAAGGCGTTGAGGGGCGCTGGCCGTTTGCTTAAGCGCGGGGAGGCGGAAGCCGAGCCGGTCCTGCCGGCTTTGCCGGAAGTCGTGGCTTCGCCCAAAGCGGAAGAGGTTGCGAAGGCTGTCGAACAGTCGCCAGGGGCTATCCACGACATGCTGGCCGGGGCCAACCCGTTCAGTGCCAAGGTGGATGTCATGGGCATCCCTTTCAAGCCCGAGACGCGCGCGGAAGAGCTCAGGCGGGTCATCCCCGCCATTGTTGGCAAGGGTTTGGTTGGCGCGATCGTCGTTCCTTCCATGGTCCGGTCCGGCGTTGAGCTGACACGCGGACTGGCCAAGCAAGGGCCGTATGCACGGATTCCCAGTCGTATTCGCGCGGGCGCAGCCGGAGCTCTCCTGGGCACAGCCATTCCGGCCATGACGCTGATACGCGCTGTCCGCACAAGCAGCGCCTTGCGGGCTTTGCAGGCAGGAAAGCGGCTTGCTCCGGCGCATGCAAAAATGTTGGCCAAGCAGTTGGGCGAAGCTCCTTTGCGGGCTGGTGGTGCATCACAGCGTGCCATCCCGATCCTGTCCAAAGGCCGGTCGATTTCCCGTGCGCTGGCTGAGAAGGCGCGCAAGGAGATGTTCGAGCCGAACACCACGATCATTCTTAATGCGTTGCTGGGCGGCAGTATCACGGGTTATGCGGGGTATTTCTCCTACGCGCGCGGTAGGCGGCTGCGTGATGCGTTCGAGCAGGTCTACGGCAAGGAATTGCCGCCTGAAGTCGCTGCGGTTATCATGAACCCCGCCCGGATGAGGGAGCTGTCTCGCTTGCGGCGCGAGGCGATACGATTTGAGCAATCGAAGCAGCGCGGGAAGGCGATGGAGAGCCGGCGAAAAGCGAGGCAGGGATCACGTGAATGACCCGAACGGCGAACTCTGCAACGCGTTGCAGAATGTGTCCGACATGGCCCAGGATGCCCTGGTCAAGTTGAGCCAGGAGTACATTGGCGCCCGTGAGTCCGATCGTCGTTTTTCCAAGCTCTGGTTCAAGGGCAAGATCAAGGCGCAGGACGGGCAGAAGGCCTGGGCCTATGTCGCAGTCCATCCCGGCCTCTGTTCGGCCGCCTTTGATTCCCTCCGGTCTGAGGGCATCGACTGCAAGCCGCACTACGACAACCCCCACATCAGCTTCATCCGCAAGGAAGAGGTTGAAGAGCTCAAGAAGAAGTTCGGCACCAAGTGGCGCAGCGCGGTCAAGGAAGGCCAGCCGATCCGCTTTGCCCTGGAGCGTATCGTCCACCTGATCCCGAAGGGCTGGGATGACGTGGACCGGGTGTGGTTCCTGGAAGTGGATTCCCCTGATCTACGGAAAATTCGCGCTAGCCTGGGCCTGACTGAGCTTCCGATGAAAGACGGACAGCATCTTCGTTTTCACATTACGTTCGCCATCCGCAAGTCGATCACGAAGGCGGCAGCCGAGCTGATGGGGGAGATTGCCAAGGCAACTGACCCAAACGTTACCTCGCTCGCGCAGACCTCCACGGAGCATGGCGTGAAGCTCCAGGAAGTTTTCGACAAGATGGAAGTCGATCCGAACGTGACGATGAAAACGCTGGGCGCCGAGTACACCCGGGTTAATCCCGCCATGCTGGTCCGCACCTCGCAGAAGCTCCTGAACATCAACAAGGGCACCGAGTCCACGGATGACCGCGATTCGCTGGCTTTCCAGATCATCCATGGGCCGGAAGACTTCTTTGCCGAACGCATTTCCAAGGATGCGGGGCAGATCGCCCGCAAGCTGCTTTGGAAGGCGACGCTGCGGAGCAACCTGGATCACGTTCCGTCCGGCGCCCTGACCCCGCAACTCCGCGGTGTCCTGATCAATTCGGGCATGGCCCAGCCGTTGGAGGAGATCAATCCTTTCGACGCGCACGACCAGTCCCAGAAGGTTCTGCGGTTGGGCGAGGGCGCCATTCCGTCGATCGAAGCCGTGCCGGATGAAGCCCGTAACGTTCAGAATTCACACCTGGGATTCGTGGATCCTGTCCGCTCCCCGGAGAGCGAGAAGATCGGCGTGGACTCCCGCATCACGCATCGGTTGATGAAGGGTAGCGACGGGCGTTTGTATGCCCCCATGACGGATGCGCGCACGGGCCAGGAGAAACTGGTTTCGGCGGAGGAAGCCAGCGAATCGATCATTGCGTTCCCGGGTGAGATGGCCAGCGACCGCAAGAAGGTCAGGGCCATGGTACGGTCCGGGAAGGTTTCCTTCGTGGGCCGTGATCAGGTGGATTTTGCGCTTCCGTCCCACACGCAGATGTTCTCGTCGTCTGTCAACTTGATCCCGATGGTGGGGGCGATCAAGGGCGGGCGCGCGCTGATGGGCGGCAAGTACCCGACTCAGTCGCTGCCGCTGCGCGATCCGGAAGCCCCGTTGGTTCGCAGCGTGGACGAGAATGGCAAAACGTTTGTCAATCTTTTGGGCGTTCACATGGGCGCGGTGCGCTCCGACGCGCCGGGCGTGGTGGAGAAGGTGACGGCCGACGAGATCGTGGTCCGCACGCCGGAGGGCCGCAAGTCCTTCGAGCTGATGCACAACTTCCCGTACAACCGCAAGACCTACAACCACAACACGCCGGTCGTCAAGATCGGTGATCAGATTCAGCCGGGCCAGCTGCTGGCATCCAGCAACTTCACGGACGCAGAAGGCAACATGGCGGTCGGCAAGAACCTGCGCGTGGGCTACCTGGCGTACAAGGGGCTGAATTACGAAGACGCCAGCGTGCTGTCCGAGTCCGCGGCGCAACGGCTGTCTTCCGAGCACATGTACCAGCATCCGCTGGAGCCGGAGGAAGGGACGGAGATCGGTCGGAAAGAGTTCGTTTCGCTTTACCCTGGCCAGTTCAACGCTACGCAGCTCAAGATGGTCGATGAAAAGGGTATCGTGCGCCCGGGCACGCGGGTCAAGAAGGGTGATCCGCTCATCCTGGCCGTCAAGCGGACGATCCCTACCAAGCTGTCGCGGTCTAACAAGCCCATCTACGTGCCGTCCGCGGTCGTGTGGGAACATGAAGCGGAAGGCGTTGTCACGGATGCGTCTGAAACCAAGGACGGCGGCTACAATGTGGCGGTCAAGGCGTACATGCCCCTGCAGGAAGGCGACAAGCTGGCTGGTTTCTACGGCGACAAGGGCGTCGTAGGGCGGATCTTTCCTGACGACAAGATGCCGCGCGACGCGGAAGGCAGGCCGCTGGAGGTCATCCTCAATCCGCTGGGCGTGCTGGCCCGCAACAATACGGCGCAGGTTTACGAAGCGCTGTTGGGCAAGGTGGCCGTAAAGACCGGCAAGCCCATTGATGTTCCAGCTTTCATGGGCGAAAGCCTGATCGACTACGTGCAGAAGCAGCTGAAGGACAACAAGCTGAACGACACTGAGGATCTGGAAGATCCGGAGACGGGGCGCAAGATCCCGGCCGTCCTGACGGGCATGCGCTACATGATGAAGCTGCATCACACGGCCGAAGCCAAGAGCGGCGGGCGTGACACCGGATCGTACACGGCGGAAGGCGTTCCGGCCAAGGGTGGCGAATCCTCCAGCAAGCGCATCGGCACGATGGAAACCAATGCCCTCATTTCGCATGGCGCCACGGAAGTCCTGAAGGATGCCAAGATCATCCGAGGCCAGCGCAATGACGACTTCTGGCGTGCGTTCCGTCTGGGCTACCCCCCGCCCAGCCCCAAGGTTCCGTTCGTCTATGAGAAGTTCATGGCTTCCCTTGCGGGGGCAGGCGTCAATGTCAAGAAGGACGGTAACCGTCTTCATCTGTTCGCTCTGACGGACAAGGATGTGGGCGAGATGTCGGCTGGCGCGATCCAGTCTGCCGACACGGTTGAAGGGGATGATTTCAAGCCGGTGGCTGGCGGCTTGTTCGATGAGGGGCTGACAGGCGGAGCGGGAGGCAATCGCTGGTCGCACATCCAGCTGACCGAGCCCATGCCCAATCCGGTCATGGAAGAGCCCATCCGACGTCTCTTGGGCATGACCAAGAACGACTACCGCGATGTCATTGCTGGCAAGAAGGAACTGTGGGGCAAGACCGGCGGCGAGGCCGTCAAGACGGCGCTGGGCAAGCTCAGCGTGGAATCCGAGATGAAGCGGTACGAGGACATTCTGCGCCACGGCCCCCGCTCGAAGCGCGATGACGCGGCCAAGGCGCTGGGCTACCTGAAGACTGTGCAGGACAAGGGAATCAACATGCAGGACTGGGTCATGAACAAATGGCCCGTCCTGCCTCCGGCCATGCGCCCGATCACGGTCATGCGGAAGATGCAGATGGTGGCCGATCCGAATTACCTCTACCGCGATCTGTTCTACGCCAACGGTGACCTGTCTGAAATCAAGGGCGTGGTCGGGTCGAAGAAGGCGGACAACGAGCGTTTGCGTGTCTACGACGGAATGCGCGCGGTAGCTGGGTTGGGCGATCCCATCCAGGCCAAGACGCAGGAGAAGAACGTCAAAGGTCTTCTGCAGCACGTTTTCGGGTCGACACCAAAGGTCGGGATGTACCAGCGCCGCGTTCTTAATTCTGCCGTGGACGTGGTCGGACGAGCGACCATTACGCCCAACCCCGATCTGGGGATGGATCAGGTGGGCTTGCCGGAATCAAAAGCCTGGACGATCTACCGGCCGTTCATCATCCGTAATCTGGTACGGCGCGGCATGCCGTCGGCGCAGGCGGCCATTGAGGTGGCCAATCAGTCCAAGACCGCGCGCGATGCCATGGTTGATGAGACCAGCAAGCGCCCGGTGATCATCAATCGAGCGCCGACCCTTCACCGTTACGGGTTCATGGCGGCCTGGCCGGTGCTGGTCAAGAACGACACGTTGCAGTTGCCACCGCCGATCGTGGCCGGCTTCAACGCCGACTTTGATGGCGACGCCATGAACTATCACGTGCCGGTCAGCGACGAAGCCGTGAAGGACGCGGTTGAGAAGATGATGCCGTCGCGAAATCTGAAGTCCGTCCGGGATTTCAAGGTTCATTACTTGCCGCGGCACGAGTTCATGATGGGACTTTTCCTGGCTTCCCGTGCCAAGAGCGAAGGCAAGCCTCGGGTGTTCCGAAGCAAGGAGGATGTCGTTGCAGCGTACCAGCGCGGCGACATCGGCATTGGCGACAAAGTGGTCATAGGGGGATGACAATGACTGCGTTTCACCTCGGTTTTCAGATGGGCAAGCAGGCGCAGGTATTAACGGCGCCGCTGGAGCAGATTATGAGCTCGCCGGAAGAAGCCTATTCGAAGATACCCGATGAACAGCTTGCACATCGGTTTGCCCTGGAAGCCATACAACCTGTCAAATCACGGTGGCATCCTGTTGCGCTATCTCGTCAGAGGAGACGAGCCGAACTGGCGAGAGATCAAATATTGGAGCTCCGAGCTCAAAAGCTGAAAAAACAGCAGGCGGTTGAAAAGATGCGGGAAATCTTGGGTACTCTGCACCAGGAAACTCCCCAGGATTGGAAGAGAACGCTCAAGTCACACAACCGGTAGGCATCTGTTTAGTCTTGTAGGTGCCTCGTTTACGTTATAGACTCCGGTCAGAGGAAAGGAGACTCGACATGGCCAATTCCGAGTTGATCAAGAGGGCTCGTGCGAACATGATGCGTCTGATCGCAATGGAGCTTGAGAAAAACGCATTTACCCCCGGTCCGGATGCCGGCGTTGGAGGGGCGATGCCTCCTCCTGGTGCGACAGCCATGACCGGCGAGAGCATGCCTGCCGATCCGAGCATGATGGGCGGTGCGCCCCCGATGGATCCGAGCATGATGGGCGGTGCGCCCCCGATGGATCCGAGCATGATGGGCGGCGATCCTTCCGCAGGCGGCCCTGCTGGTGGCCCCCCGATCGTCCAGGTCAACCTCAACGACTTGATGCAGATGGTTCAGATGATGCAGGGTGGTGGCGGCGAGGCCCCGGCTCCGGGTGGCGCGGCCCCGGCTCCTGGCGCCCCGAATGAGCCTGAGAAGCCGAAAGGCAGCGCAGGGGCAAAGGGACAGGCGCTCGAAGCTAAGATCGACGCGCTGTCGGCCAGCCTCAACATGATGATCGGCCTGATCGCCGGTCAGATGGGCATGAATCCGCAGCAGCTGATGGAAGGTGGCGGCGGTGCTCCTCCCGCGATGGGCGGCAGTGCCGGCGGCGAGGGCGGCGAGGGCGGGGAAGGCTTGATGCCCCCGGCTCCTGGCGGGGAAGCTGCCCCTCCTCCTCCTCCTCCGCTGCAGCCACAGGCTTCTGCACGAAAGTCGCAGGCTTCGCGTCTGCATTCCTTGGTGGGGAATCTGCTACGGTGAGAGTAGAAGTCGTCGGTGATTTCGCGGCCCGCCTGGATCCCGTGCAGCTTGAAGCGCGCACGGTGATCCTGCGGGACGAACATGGCCAGCCTTTTCTCGTGGCGCAGACGTTGGATGATGGCCAGATCTTCGTCTCACGAGCAGGCAACCCGGACTTCCTGGACGCGCTGAAGAGCCTGGGAGTCAACGTTAAAGTGACGTATCGCGAGGTGAGGGCATCTTCGTGAGCAGAGCGATTGAGCTGGCCAAGAAGCTTCCAAATAAGCCGCTGCGCAAAGACGCAGCGATTCCGCTTGCTGCTATTCCATGGGCAATCGCGGGGCTTGGTCATGCCGCGCGCTGGGCAGCCATGCGTGCTGCTCCTGCTGCAATACGCTGGGGAACGCAGAGAGCAGCGCCGTGGGTGCTACGGCAAGGCGCTAAGTTGATCCCAGCAACAGCGAAGAAAGTTGCACCGGCGGTTGCCAGAACGGTCGCGCAGAGAGCTGCACCGTCGGTCGCCAGAGCGGCTGCGAAGACCGTTGCACCGGCAGCTGCTAGAGGGGCAGGCCGGGCCGGAGCAGAAGCGGCCAAAGGGGGAGTCGGGCGGTGGCTCGGAAGGCAGGCGATAGATCTGGGGAAGTTCCAGGCGGTTGATTACGCCTTTAACGCTCTTTTCCCTGGGAAGAACGATCCGGCAGTAGCAACGACGACGGGAGGTACTGCGGCAACCGATCATCGTGTAGCACCTTCTGCTCCTGTCCGAGCGAGAGCGAGAGCGAGAGCGAGGCCCAGGCTCAACGTTCGCTTTGCTTCGCTTGATCACGACCGGCGCATCGCGTTCGATGCTGGGATCGAGGAACTGTGCAAGCGCGCTCAGCTTGATCGCGAAGATCAGGCTGCAATGTTTGATTGGCTGGAAAAGGGCGCGGAGCCTGAAGCTCTGCGGGATTCTTTCCGTTCTTCTTGGGATGCTGATTTTGCTGAGAAAAAAGGACCGGACGACTTTGCTACGTTGCTTGCAATTCAGCAACTGAGGAAGGGGAGGGCGGCAGCTAAAAAGCAGGAAAACGAGGAGAGAGCTACGGAGAATCCGGCAGGGGGCGCGGCTACCGCAGACCTGTTCCACCAGGCTTTGCAGCGGGTAGGCAGCGGGCACAACTGGAACACAGGTTGGTGGGGCGCTACGCGTGATGCTCTGGCATCTGGACAGCCTTATCGGCGCAGAATGTATACAGAAAACCGAGACAAGGCTCGTGAGTACTTGTTGAAGCAGCATACACCTGAGGATATTCGTGCAGCAGAAAAGTTGTGGATGAACGAGTACATTCCGGACGAAAAACTGAGGCACGCGAAATATCAGGCTAACATCGCTGCCTGGAATCCGGGTGCTGCTCCTGGCGCTTCAGCTGCTCCTGGCGCTTCAGCTGCTCCTGGCACTCCGGCAAGGCCGAAGACTGAGGAAGAAATGCAGCGTGATTTGGATCGCCGAATTGATGCGATGTCCGAGACGCGTATTCAAGCGTTAGAGCGAGGAATGGCGCAAAGGGAACTGCAACGTGCTGGCGACCCTCAGGGGGCATTCGATCTGGGGCGGCAGTATCAGATCGAAGATGCACAAAAGCGACTGAATAAGCATCTCGCAAAAGGCCGACCCAATGACCCGAAAGCGCAGGCGTCTTACGATAGGATTTTGAAGCAGCATCAGGGGACCATTTCCCGCTTGGAGCAGGACCGTGCACCAGCTGAAGAGTACACAGGGGAAGGCGGTCCTGCCCGGCTACGAGCAGGGACAGCGAAGGCCAGGAATACTGCGATCGAGCAAGCTTTGGCAAACGTGACGATCCGTGGCATGTCGCCGTGGGAAGCCGTGACGTCTGCGGCTGGTAATGCGACCGACTTCCGCGGAGACATTATGAAGGCGCTTCAGGAGCGTTTACCGCGTGAACACGGCAGGATGATTGATCCGAAGAACCCGAACAAGGCAACGGTACCTATTGAAGGTTGGATTGATCCTGGGAACGGTCCGGAAAATAACGAGATCACGTTGCGGAATCAGGCAGCCATCGAGCGCGCCAAGATCACTGGGCAGTCGGGTCCGACGGGTCAGACCGGGCCGCAGGCAACGGCAACGCCGGCCTACACCCCCGCTTCGCCGTCTGACGCAGTTCCCGGCAGTGCACAGCAGGCGGCGCAGTCGATTGGCCAGGCGGCAGCAGGCGTAAAGCAAGTCGCGCAAGCGCCGAAGCGCCGCGGGCAGATCATTGCCAGCCCGGAAGACATCGAGGCGATAAAGGCCGAAGAAGCCCAGAGGATAGCGGACGGCGGGGTCAGGGAATTCAATAGCGACCTTATCGGCGAGCAAATGGGGGGAGGCGACGAACCCGTCGTGTCGAACGTTGGTACCAATCGACGAAGGAAGGTACCTCCGGCTGCCGGCGCCACTCCTCCTGCTGCGCAGGCGCGTACTATCTGGAAGCCGGGTGATCCGCTGCCGATTCCCCGGATTCCTGCGGTACAGACTCCGGCACAGACTCCGGCACAGACTCCGGCACAGACGCCGACGGGGAATCTCGTCGGCGGGACAGGAGCGCTGTCAACTCCGGGTGCAACAATTCCGACTCCGCCGAAAATTGACCTCAAAGGCGGAGGCGGGAGCGGGAGCGGGGGCGGCAGTTCGGATAAGCCAAAGAAGATCTTCTGAGCGGTCTTTTTGTCTAGCGCGGTAGCGTGGGTCATGTCTAATGGAAACGACGGTCGGTCAACTCCTCATTAACAACCTCCTGCCGGAGGACATGAGAGACTATGACCGCGTGTTGGACAAGAAGACCGTCCAGAAAGTCTTCACGGAGCTGGCCGATCGCTACCCCGACAGGTACGCCGAGATCTCCCAGAAGTTCCACACGCTGGCCTCGCAGACTACCGCGCGCGGCGGGAAGGAAGCCAGTTTCAGTCTGGACTCCTTTCGCGCACCGAAGGAAGTGCTGGCTCTACGCGGCGCGCTGAAGAGCAAGGTCGATGCGATTCTGGACAGCAACCTGCCGGAGGACAAGAAGGACGAAGCGATCATTACCACCATTTCCGACGCGGCAGACGAGATTGGCAAAGCCAATTTTGACTTCGGGATGAAGAACAACAATCCGCTGGCCTTGCAGGTGGCATCGGGGTCGCGCGGAAACCAGATGCAGTTCCGCTCCCTGACGGCGGGCGACTTGATGACGGTTGACCACAAGAGCCAGCCCATCCCGATTCCGATGCTGTCCTCCTACGCCGAAGGGCTCGACCCGGTTCAATACTGGGCAGGCTCTTACGGTGCGCGTAAGGGGCTTGCAGAAGTGAAGTTCGCCACGCCCAAAGGCGGCTTCCTGGGCAAGCAGCTGGCTTTGGCCACGCATCGACTGGTGATCACGGAACCTGACTGCGGCACGCAGAATGGAATCTCTGTTCCGGCGGATGACGGGGACAACTCGGGCGCGCTGCTGGCCGCGGACGTCGGCGGTTACAAACGCGGAACAGTCCTGACGCCTGACATCCTGCGGGAAACGAAAGGCGACATCCTGGTCCGTTCCCCGATGACCTGCGAAGCGAACCACGGCATTTGCCAGCGCTGCGCCGGGATCAGGGAACGGGGCGGCTTCTCCCCGATCGGCGACGTCATTGGCATCGCTGCCGCGCAAGCGATGGCCGAGCCCATTTCACAGGGCATGCTGGGTTCCAAGCACGTCGGCGGCGTGGTCGGCGGGAAGTCCGGCAAGTCCGGGCTGGACCTGATCAATCAGATGGTGCAGGTACCCAAGACCTTCCAGGGCGGCGCGGCGATTGCACAGGTGGATGGGAAGGTGGAGAAGATCGTCCCGGCGCCGCAGGGCGGTTTTTACGTTCAGATCAACAAGCAGAATCACTGGATGGCTGGCGACCAGGATGCCAAGGTCAAGGTAGGGGATGAGGTCGAAGCCGGCGACGTCCTGTCTTCGGGCGTTCCGAACCCGGCGTTGATCGTTCAGCACAAGGGCATCGGTGAAGGCCGCCGCTACTTCATGGGTCAGCTTCGAGATGCCTTGAACGAGTCTGGCTTCGGGGTGAACCGGCGCAATCTGGAGCTGATTTCCCGCGGGCTGATCAACCACGTCCGTATCACGGAGCCGTACGGGCCGCGCGACACGATCATGGATGACCTGGTGGAGTACGATTACGCGACCCGGGATTGGAAGCCGCGGGTCGGGTCCGTGTCGGCTGCTCCCTCGATCGCGCGCGGAAAGTACCTGGAAAAGCCCGCTTTGTCCTACTCCATTGGAACTCGCGTCACCCCGAGGATTGCAAAGGCGTTGCAGGCAGGTAAGATAAAGGAGGTGTTGGTTCACAACGATCCGCCCCCGTTCGCGCCAGAGATGACACGAGCGATGGAGACGTTGGCAGGCAGCGAAGACTGGATGGTTCAACTTGGGGGCTTTCACCTCAAGAAGAATTTCCTTGAGGGCGTGCACCGAAGCAAGGGTTCTGAGCCACATGGAACGTCCTTCATCCCGCCATTGGCGATGGGCATGGAGTTTGGGAAAGACCGTTCGAAAGGGATCTTCTAATGTCTGACCAGGGTGCCGGAAGCACGAATACCGAGTCGCTTTCCCAGCAGACTTCGCAGCAGAACACGCCGAAGCCGATCCTCAACCATCCGGCTTCCTCCAAAGGGTGGTGGAAGAACTCATTCATGAAGTACCTGTCGTCCCGTTCCCCGACGATGGCGAAAGCGCAGCCGATCAACCCCGGGCAGACGCCGAAAACAATATCCGGAGCGACCAACATGGACGTTGCGGGCGGCCCCAAAGAGGTCCAGTACGCGCAGGCTCAGCGCCAGCCTATTGCAAATCCGGCAGGCGCGGCAGATAATTCAGGCATGACGGTGAGTGCGGCTTACAACCCGCCCAAGGAGGCGAGCATGAACAGGATTGACCCGCGTCGAGTCGAAACAGTCCGTGCGCTGCTGAAGTTTGCGGCTTGCATGAACAAGAACAAGAAGAAGAAGAAGAAACTGTTCGGCAAAAGGGCAGAGGAGGAGGTTCCGGGCGTTTCTGTTGCCGCTCCCATGACTGCCGCGGGCATTGGCGCGGGCAGCGAGGCAATGCGGCAAGGTGCCATGCGCAGCTTCCCGGCTTTGTACAAACACGCGCCGCAGGCGCAGAAGCAGCAGCTACGCCAGGTGTTTCGGGCTAATCCAGGCGCGCTGGAGATGCTGATCGAAGCGGGTCGAGCGTCGAAATTGAGAGCTTATGGAGCTTCTCCGGCTCTTGCTGGTGCCTCGTTGGCCGCTCCGGTTTGGGCTGGTGCAGCATCTGCCAAGCACGAAGGCGGCGCGGGTCGCGGCGCGGCGGTTGGCGCTGGCACGGGCGCGGGTGTTGCAACGGCAGCTTCCTTGGTCGGCGCGCTACTGGCGCGAAAGACGCCGGGTCTGCCCACTCAGATTCTGAAGAGCACTCCAGGCCGCGCGGCGGGTGGCGCAGGTATTGGCGCGATCGGCGGCGCGATCGGCGGCGGCGTTCAGAAACGGCGTCGGACCAAGTCGCAGGAAAAGAAGAAATCGAAGGAATCGAAGGGGTCGAAGGGGTCGGAAGGCGAGAAGAAGGAAGCTCACCTGAAACGGGCGGCTCTACCTCCGGTTCCTCCGGCGGCAGCGAAGTGGGGATGGAAAAAAGCGCTGGGTATTGCAAGTTTGCTTGGCGGCGCCGGCCTTGTTGCTGGTACGGTTGCACCACCCCTAGCCCGCGGCCTGGGTCATAAGATGGAGCTGTGGGCTAATCCCATGTACAAGCAGCAGTACGACATGCAGAAGGCGATGTATAACCCTGCCATGATGCAGTTGATGATGCTTCGCAACATGGGCGGATACGGCGGCGGGATGAACATGCCGCCTATCATGTCGCCGGAAGACCGGCAGATGTACCAGCACGCAACGTACCTGAAAAGTTTGCGGTCAAGGGCCAGGGCGTTGCAAGAGATGTACGAGTAACCGACTTCGCAGCGTTGCGGAAACGAGGGTGGAAGCCAATGCCTGTAATGCAGCCGACCGACTCCAACTTCGAGCGGACATTCTCCGACTTGGCGTTTGTCCGTTTGAAAGACAAGGCACCTACCCTGCTTGACCATCTCATCGGGTTCCAGCTGATCGACAAGAACGAGGAAGAGACTCACGCGGTAGGCGTCTTCGGCTTCAAGGTTGGCGACGACTGGGTGTACGCTCCGGTCTTCTTCATCAACGGCGAGCTGAAGGGCTACGAGCTGTTATACCTGAAATCGCAGGATGCCTTCGTTCCGCTGACGGAAGAGTGGATCAATTACATCCTCAATCGTAAGCCGTCCGTGTTGGGCGAGTCAGAACCTCGCAAGGTCACGCAGATGGGCGTCCGGCCTCCGGATTTCGATGTCTTCGCCCGGCCTCCGTACATCGGTTCGAAGTACGCCTCAGTCAAGCGCAAGCCCATGCTGGAGCGGATGCAGAAGTGGGCGCACCCGTTCCTGGATGTCTTCCTGGTTTCCCCCAAGGATGCCTGCTACTCGGGCGTGGAGAAGAGCTTCTCTCTTCCCATCGCGCTCAAGCGCCTGGGCGACAAGGCTGCGGCATGCCTTTTCAAGACCATGGAAAGCGATTCCGAGTTTGCCGAAGCCGTGCTTCACTTCTACAAAGCGGCGGATCTGGCTAACTTCTCCAAGGCCGCAGCAGCCTACACGAAGGAAGAGGCTGGTTACACGATGGCCACGGTCATGCGGCATTGTGAAGACTGCGTAAACTACAGTGGCGGCTCCTGCTCGATGGTCAAGGGTGACATTTCCGGCAACGCCAGCTGCAAGTACTGGTCTGCCAAGCTGGGCAAGGAAGGCGCGGAAAAGTCCAACGTGACCTTCGCCGAGCAGGCCGGCGGACGCATTCCTGAGCCTGTTCCGGTCGTGATCGTGCATGGTGACGACACGTCGAACATGGAGCTGGACCTGACGGACACTGAGCGCGAGCAGCTGCTGAAAGACAAATACGTGGTCCGCGACCCGCGTAAAGGCGACAGCAAGACCCGGGCGTACAAGTCCCAACTCTCAGCGCAGCTTTCCTCTCCGTCTGACAACGGCATCTACACCGTTCTCGGACCGGGCGGCGAGCGCAGGGAAGTCATCATTCTGCGGGACATGCTGAGAGTCGGGCTTCGTCGCCCCGAATCGGCTGCGCAGTTCGTGGCGGTCATTGATCCGAAGAGCAAGGCGATGGGCAAGTTCTACAATTCGGATCTCCTGACGACTGAGCGCCTGGGCGCGCTGGCCACGCTGAAGGATCTGACAGACCCTGCGGACCTGAAAACTGGCGACAAGGTTTTCCTGGTCGACCCGACCCGGAACAAGGCCACTAATCCGTTCTGCGTCGACCGGATCGCCACGGACAGTGATGGCATCACGACGATGGAAGTCTGCTCTTGCTACATGCCGTCCTCTTCCTCTTCCCCGATGCTCAAGAGCCCGATGAACCGGACATACCCGGTGTCCGATTGGGCCAACGGTGACGAAAGCCACATCGAGTCGTTGATCCTCACCAGTAAGGAAGGCGTGAACTGGCGGCAGGTCGGCAACGCCTTATTCGTTCCGAAGGGCGTGAAGGCCTACGTAGTCAAGAGCCTGTCGGCCGAGGAACGGAAGAATCGTCCTTCATACGCGAACGACGATCAGCCCAAGCTGGAGCTGGCGACTTCTTCGGACATTCTGTACTCGCTCTCCAAGGCAGCCTCCGAGAATCGTGGCATCGTCCAGATGCAGATGCGCACTGACGGCACGCATTACTGGACCCGGATGAACGGCAGCGCCGGCGCTCAACCGATGAACAAGCTGGCCATGCTCAAGCACCTGATCGTGGGCTTAGGGTTGGGCCAGAAGACGGCCGAGGACATCCTTTCTTCCGCGCAGCCGCGCAAGGCGGAGACGTACTGGCTGCGCAAGGCGGCGCAGGGCAGCGAAACGAGCGTGATGTCTCCTTCCTTTGAGGAGCCTACGGTAGGTCAGGAAGCCTGGACCCGGGCGGCGACGCAGTACCCGATGACCCGGCTTCAGAATCTGTCCCAGACCAACATGCAGGACAATCGTTCGCTCTACCAGAATCTGGGCCAGCTGGAAGATGATCCGAAGGCCACAGCCGTGCAGGCGGCCAATGAAGGTCAGAAGGAAGTGCTGGACACGGCGGTCATCTCTGGGCTGGTGAAGCTGATGGACACGGACACCCGCGTTGACAGCTACATCGGCGACCTGCTCCTGGGTCTGGACCGGCTTGGCCGCATCCTGTTCATGTACTACTGGCACAACGACAAGTTCAGCGAGCACTACGGCCAGGAAGACATGAGCAAGCTGGAAGACTCGCTGCGCAACGTCTTCTCCAGCCTGGGCGAACTGACCTTGTTCCTGAAGCAGAAGACCATCGATTCCGGCGGAGCGAACAACGCTGAGGCAGAGCTGACATCTGTTCTGCAGTGAGGAAGCGGTTTTCATGGAGCTTTCGAACGACGAAATTTTTGATGATGGTCCGGGATGGCGTTGGTCCCGTATCAAGTACCTCATCAAAAACGAGCTTCCCCCGCCCCGTCGAACAGCCGACGCGCTGATTCGCCGGGGCTACCTGTACCTGAAGCGACGAACAGGCTTGGTTCAAAACCCCGGCGACGAAATCTGGCTGAGGGAAGCCTATCCGGACCTGTTTGCCGCGCACAACCTGTACCAGAATACGGACAGCGAGCGCTGGATCATCGAAGCTGGCGTCATAGCGGAGCAGACGCCGGAATTCCTGGCTGAGTACACGGCACAGAAGCCGGAAGTCATCCGCCTGTATGAGGCTTACTTTTTTGACGTTCGCGACAAGCTCAAAGCTCCTGGTTACATCATCACCCGTCTGTTGAAGCCGGCCTTGCGCGGCGGGGCGAATGACGAGGTCGATCTGCTGATCAAACTGGCTGCCTGGGTGGGCGGCTGGAAGTTTGTGCAGGAAACGATCGATGCCCGGCATCTTTCGGTGGACAGCCTCAACTGGCTGAAGACGGCTTTCATTCATGAGCTGGTGCAGAAAGGCTGGAGGGCCATCCGGCGCATCGACGTGAACAACTACACGGCGTCGGAGCTGATCGGCCACGTCCTGCGGCTGGCTGAGCTGGAGCAGTCGGCCAAGCAACTGGAGCTGGCTCAGAAGGGTGAGAAGCTCAAGAATAACGAACTTCAGACCGGACTGCAGGCCTTGCTTAATTCCGTTCAGACCGGTATTCTACGGCCTGAAAAGGTCGTTGGTGACGAAGAGCGCGCACTGGCTGCGCTGGAGGCGAACATTCATGGAGAAAATGGATAGGGCCACGGAGGCCCGCATCCTGTCGTCCATCGAGAAGGCGATTCGCCTGACCAAGGAAGGCATGGAGTCCAATAAGGCGCTGCTCAAGATCGCGTCCGAGGACCGGCTCCACCCTGAAATCGTCAAGCGCATGGCGGAAGCCATGAACGTCTCCCGCACCCGGGCGTACATGCAAGCCACGCCCACGGAGAAGCGGGCCGACAGTTTCCCCCTCGTGGACGCCAGTTGGGTCATCGACCAGATGTATCCGCGGGATATCACGGTGCCGGCGCAGGACAAGGCCGCGCATTGGATCCCCGACGAGTACAACAAGGTCACGCTGGAAAACTTCTTCGAGGTCAAGCCGGAGCCGGTGACATTCACTAAGGCTGCCGAAGCGAAGGAAGCCCCCAGAAGTTCGTTCCAGGCGGATCGCTTGCTGGACAAGCAGGCAGGGCTTAAGAGTCTGCAACGCGTTGCAGAATCTGATTTCCGTGTGGCTATGTTTGATCTGTTGAAACAGGCCGAAGCCGTGGCCATGCAGTTCCGCGATCCCTACCGCTTCAACTTTCCCGAAGTCGAGCGCCGCGTTTTCGCCAAGTACGGCTCCGCCGGGCGCAAGATGATGGATATGCTCTACGGCTTGGGCAGCCTGGGGCGGATCCGGATGCCGATCAAGCGGGCGTCTTTGACCGAACCTGAGCAGCTGGTCTGGAACGGCCGGCAGGAGCCTTACAACTGGATCGACAAGCTGTGCAAGAAAGCCGAAGAGGTTGAAGCGCTGGGTCGGAAGGTCATCGACCGCGAATACGACGTGGCTGTCTTCAACAACAAGCACAACTTCAAACAGGCCTGGGAAGCGCGAAAAGAACCAGGGCTTCTGGATGACATTCTGGGTGATGAGCCTCCGTTCTCTTTCAGGAAGCGAGGTCAGCTCGGAGCTGGCCAGTATGTTCCTCCTGCTGATGCCTACGCGCGGGCGCAGCGGGGAGGGGGGCCGAAGACGCAGCCAGGAATAGAAGCCGCGGAGCAGCTCAGAGAGCAGGCTGAAAACGCTAAAGATCCGGTATTGAACACCTTTGCCCAGCGCCAGAACGCAGCGCGGAGAGGCTCAGTACCGGGATTGGCAACACCCTCGCCGGTAGCTACTGCGGACGCATTACCAGCGAAGAAACCAAAAACGCTGCCGGCACTTACTCCGGCCATGCTTCCTATTCCTGGCGTAAAAGGTGCTTCCGTCCGCCCTTTTGCTAAAAGCGCCGTCGATCCCTTTACAGTTGGAGCTGTAATGGGGCCGATGGCGCTTGGAATGCGGGAGCCGCCGGAATTGAGCAAATACCGG
>Ga0307380_10004045_pt1 | contig 19994 bp, 20 predicted proteins | sample UN3MG_FD_202239 | JGI IMG/M metagenome (GOLD analysis project Ga0307380, IMG submission 202239) | Soil microbial communities from Risofladan, Vaasa, Finland - UN-3 | ecosystem: Environmental > Terrestrial > Soil > Coastal area > Acid sulfate soil | place: Finland: Risofladan, Vaasa | collected... | reverse complement strand
TATCGGTATCCGTAACCTGACAAAAAGGACCCACTGTAGAGTTCTTTCCAATCCTGGTTTTACCCTTGATAAAACATGAAGGTTCAATGATTACATCCTTATCTATAACTACAGAGCTTTCAATATAGCATGAACCAGAATCCCTTATAGTTACCCCGTTTTTCATTAAACTTTCATTAATTTTCCTTTGCATAATATTTTCTACTTCGGAAAGCTGTAATCTGTCATTTATACCCATAACCTCTAAATAGTCTGGAGTTTTAAAACAGTTTACTTTTTTGCCATTTTTAATAAGCATTTCAATAATATCTGTCAAATAGTACTCTCTTTGGATATTTTTGGTGTTAATCTTTTCAATATTCTCAAATAAAGATTTTGTATCAAAACAATAAATAGAAGAATTTACTTCACATATTTTTCTCTCTTCAGAGCTGACATCAGTTTCTTCAACAATCTTTACCATATTTTCATTTCTGTCTTTTATAATTCTCCCATATCCTTCCGGATCAGGAACTATGGAGGTAATCACACAGGCTGCACTGCCGGAATTGATTCTGTTTTCAACTAATTTCCTTAAGGTTTCTATATTAACCAATGGACTATCGCCGGGTAGTATTAAAATATTCTTTCCAAAATCCTCCTCCTTTCTTCTTTTTATCATACAAACAGCATGAGCAGTACCCAGCTGATTTTCCTGGGTAACAGTTTTAGTTTGAGGAAAATTATTTTTTATATATTCGCTAACCAGTTCCTTCCCGTTACCTACAACTGTAAATATATTTTTAGGATTTAATTTACTGACTAGAGATAGCATATAAAAGAGTATTGGTTGACCTAGTATTTGATGAAGTACCTTGGGAATATCTGAATTCATTCTTTTACCTTTACCGGCAGCTAAAATGACTACACTCAAATCATTAGAAAAGTTCATTTTTTAAAAAGATTCCTACCAAAGATTTTATAATATTATTAATAACACTACTAAGATTGTAACATAAAAAATATATTTAGCTAAGCACTACTCTACAAATTTTCCACCACTGATTTCCTTTGAAATAATATTAAAACCAGGTCCAAAATAGACTTCAATATGTATAAGATTATTACATTTCTCTCCAAGTATTTCCTTTCTTAAGAAATACTCTGCACCTGGCTGGCTTTCACTCTCGGACACTCTGGATATGTCGGTATCCTTTCTTGCTCTTACTGTAATTTCTTCACCGCATTTATTACATCTGATTGTGAAAGTAATAAACTTAGAGGCATTATCTCCTGTTGGTACAGTGAAAATATTTTTTAAATTTTCTAAAAAACTACCCATTTCAGTTCCTTTCCTATTTTTTATCAAAAACTACTTTACAATTAAACTATTTTACCTTATCTGGCCCAATTCTTGAAATAATTTTTAAATTTTAACAATTTAATAACCTCTTCTATATAACATGGTTTTTTAGTATCATGAAATAGGTTAATAAAAAAAAGACACATTATACCTATTCATTATATTTTTGTCTTTATTAAGAAAATTAAGTAAAATTAAAAAATATCTGTCTATCCTTAGTAGCTATAAAGGTACATCAATAACAGATTTACTAAATGACTTAACATTACGTGGTGCAGTTGGCCAATATTGATGTAGAAAATGGTATGAAATCATTTAAAGGATTTTTATAAAATTTGTTTTAGTTAAAAAGAAGGGTTTTAAGATAAATTATTATTCTCTATTTTATATTTTAAGCAAAGAAATTTTAATTTTAGGTTGGAGTGAACCCCCTCCCTTGCTTATTTAAATAAGTTTTGAATAAGGCTTTCTTTATCTATTTCTAAATATCTGGAAATATCACTTAAAATATTATTTAAAGTTCCGATTCTTAGTCCTTTTTGTTTTGGTATTGTTATATTATGTTCCATTTCCTTTATATTTGATGTTAGCCTAATATGACTTCCAGTCTGGCGGGTAATTTTATACTCATATTTTTTTAATAACTGAACTATTTTATCACTACTAACGTCTCTTGGAATTTTCATACAGTTATTAATTCATCTTTTACCAAATGTAACCTTATTAACTTAGGTGCGTTTTCCTTACCAAAATGGCATATTACTGCATCTTTTACAGCTTCTTTTAGGGATTCCATATCTTTTGCTTCGGTGTAGATAGAATAATCTAACGATCTTGCCTCAAATCCACCTTCTTTTGATTCTTCTATAATAAATATTATTTCAGTCATCTGAAATCACCATATCTAATTAAATAATAAGTTAAAACTTTATGAAGTAAATTTATCATAATTAAATTTAAAAAGAAAATCCAATTTAGAATTTATCCTCATTTAAAATTTTTCTCCTGTCTTAGCGTATCTAAATTCATAATAAATTTTCTCATCAAAACAGTTACAACTACTATCTATATTACCCTGGCCAACATTGACGTTGAAAACGGCATGAAATCATTTAAGGGGTTTTTATAAATTGCTTTTTAGTGTTAAAATTTTCCCATGCCCCTAACTCCCTTTTTAAATACCACCCTTATTTACAATATTGTAATAAAATTATTAAAAATAAGAAATGGAATTTGTTATAATCAAGATAATTTAAAAATCAGCAATACAACTGTGTATAATATGTAATAAAAGTTTAATTTTGTAGAAAAATATTACACACAGTTGGTGGCATAAGGAGGTATAAAAATGGGAATATCTGTTCCACCAGATATCGGGGAATTAAAGGCCATTAAAAATGTCAAGGGCTTGATTAAGGCTTTAAAGAGTAAAGATAGCAATGTCCGAAGGAGTGCTGTAGAGGCTCTTGGGAGGATAGGGAAGTGATAATGATCCTCGAAGCAGTAGTTACACTCGGTCTCTTTGGGTTGTTCTCCTGAATACAATATACCTTATCTCAATGTAATAACCTACCCCCAGAGTCCTCCCGGAGGGTGTAAACCCTAATACCGTTACGGAAATCAAGCTACTGCTTGCATCCCTTGCTAAAATGGGGCATATAGTACCCAAAGCGGCTCTGTTCCTATGGTATAAGCAAGTGGTATTTTCCAAAATCCGTAACTTTTTATAGTGATTTTTTGTCTTTAGATTTTCCCAATTAAAGTTTTATTTCTTCCAAGATCCATTACCTAGTTTGGAGATAGAATTCGTTACTTTTTTTATAGTTTTTACTGACTATAATTTCTTTACCATAGTCTTTTGATACTTTTTCTCTAAATCTATAATAAGTGTAGCAGATATACCTCATTTAAGATTTCTATTGCTATGCAATATCACCTGTTATAAAATTTATAAGTAGTACTTGCTTTTTATATTAATCAGCCATAAGGAAAAATTATTATATAATTTTACTTTATGGTTATTTAAAACCAGTAACTTTTTTATATCATTTTTGTAGATGTTAAAATTTTTTAAAAAAAATAAATAAAGCTATAATTATTTTTAAAAAAATAGTAGAGTTTCAATATAAATATATTACAAACTTTTAATTTTTTATAGAAAGGATAAATCATGGGAATTTTTAGCATATTGCTATTTCTTGCAGGACTTGTACTTCTTATTGTCGGAATAATAAATGCTCTTCAGGTAATTTTTTTTGTCGGGATAGTAATGCTATGCGCAGGCTTGCTGTTTTTTATCTTTGCAGGCTTCAGGACAGTAAGACCTACTCAAAAAGGCATAATTGAAAGATTTGGAAAATATATGAGAACCAGGGATGCAGGACTTTCATGGATTATCCCGATGATTGAAAAGATGTATCGAGTAAATATAACAGAACAAATGGTTGATATTCCGCCACAAATGGTAATAACCAAGGATAAGCTTAATGCGTCAGTTGATGCTGTAGTTTATTACCGTATAAAAGATGTGAAAGCAAGCATCTATAATGTCGATGACCACAGGGCGCAGCTGACAAGTCTTGCCAGGACTACACTTCGAGCAGTAATTGGAAATATGACTTTAACAGATGCAAATGAAAACAGGGCTTCAATAAATGAAAAAGTTGAAACAGTTCTCGATAAGGAAACAGCCAGCTACGGTGTAGAAGTACTGCGATGTGAAATTCAGAAAATCGAGCCGCCTTCGGATGTTCAGGCTTCAATGAATAATGTTGTTAAGGCTGAACAGGAAAAAATCGCTGCGAGGGATTATGCTACTGCAACGGAAACAAAGGCTGATGGTGAAAAAAGAGCTGAAATCAAGAAAGCTGAAGGCATAAAGCAGGGTTTGATACTTTCTGCAGAAGGAAAAGCTGAAGGCATTAAAATAGTTGCAAATGCGGAAGCCGACAGGATAAAAATAGTTAATGAGGCTGCAGACAAATATTTCATTGGTAATGCACAGGCACTAAGAAAGCTTGAAACAGTTGAAACTGCCCTTAAAGAAAACGTTAAGTTTATTTTGGATTCTGACAAGGTTGCAACAATAATAACAGATGCAGCAGGTGTTTCACCAATACCAATGGAAAAGAAGACCCAGGATATTTCAAGTGAGCCCAAAGATCAGAGAAGCAGATAATTAAAATCAGTAATAATTGGGAATTGGGCTTAAAGTTCATTTTCCCTAAGGCCAGAAGTTTCTTTTATTTTAATTTTATATTAAAGTTTTTCACATTATTAACAAGGCTAATAATATAAGGCTCATTTTAAAAATATTGTTGATTTTTTGCACTGCATTTTATCTATTATCTTCATAAATATCTCAGACGTCCCCAGAGTCCTCCCGGAAGGACTAAACCCTAATATCGGTACCAAATCAAGCTTATAGCTTGTACCACTTGCTGAAACAGAGCATGTGGTACTGAAAGTGGCTCTGTTTCTATGATATAAGTAAGTGGTATTTTCCAAAATTCGTAGCTTTTTATAGTAATCTATTATTTTTAGACCATTTAAATTAAAGTTTTATTTCTTCCAAAATCCATTACCTGCTTTGGAGACAGAATTAGTTACTTTTTAACTTTGATTCAAGCTTGGGAACAGCGATTTTCAATATAATTGAAATTCACTATACATATTATAATTGAACCAGTAAAATATACTTTGCATTTTAACTAGCTTAAAAAACCTACAAAATAATCATTGAATCTAGTATCCAGTGTGGAGCTTTTCTCCAGACTGAGCAGAAATTTTTTTACCTTTTTTCCTCCTCCAAATTCACCCGGAGTGCCATCGCTCCTTATAACTCTATGGCACGGCACAATTAACATTATGGGATTCTTTTTTAATGCTGAGCCAGCCGCCCTCCAGGCATTTTTATAACCGGCAAGAGCAGCCAACTTCCTGTAGCTTATAGTTTTTCCGTGAGATATGGAAATAGTTGTATTCCATATTTTTTTTTGAAATTGTGTTCCCATTAAAAACTCGACTTTAAAATCCAGGCTTCTTATCTTACCATCCAGGTACCCATCAATTTTATTCTCAATATCTTTTGATTCTTTATTGATGAAAGAAAAACTGTCTGAATCCCTATAATTATCCTCAATCTTCCCAATATATTTCTGGAAAGCCTCTCTTTTACATCCCAGAAACAAAACTGTTATTCCGTCAGCTCTGTCTTCCCATAGACAATAAAGTACACCTATTTTTGTCATAAATTCAGTTTTATTTACATATCTTATCATTGACGATTAACTTAAAAACTGGCTATACCGGTTAAACCGGATTTAGCTATTTAATTTAATGAAGTGTTCAATAGATCTATCGTAAGTTCTCTCAGCTCTCTGGTCAAAATAGCAGGCCGGAAGCTCGCCAGATTGCCTGTGATAAACTATACACTCACAACAGATACCCTTTCTTGAGCAGGACTCATAAGTACAGTTACAGCTTTCTAAATTTCTTTCTTTATTACATTCCATTTCAATGATTCCTTCCCCTGATCAATTTAAATTTTATTAAAATCCAGTTCTACTTTTCACTTATAGTATTTTAAAATTCAGCCAGCTTGCAGTAATCAGTATTCAATCCCCTTTCTAACCTTTATACCCTTACTGGAAGCATGTTTTACCTCTTTCATTTCAGTTACCGTATCAGCAATATCTATTAATTTGCAGGGAGCATTTCTACCTGTCAGCACTATGCAGAGTTTTACAGGCTTATTTTTTATAAGGTCCACTACATCCTCCACTTTTAAAAGCCCGTAATCAATTAGATTATTTATCTCGTCTAAAATAACCATATCGTATTTTCTACTATAAATCTTCTCCCTGGCATATTTAAAAGATTCTATAGCATTATCTATCTGTTCTTTTGTAAGTTCCGGCTTTCCATTTTTAAATTTTATAAATCCTCTGCCCAGCTGTTCAATCTCAATTAAGGGTTTTAACTTTTCCATAATTTTAGCCTCACCGGTCCTGTAGTAGGGCGCTTTAATAAACTGCAGGATCAAAACCCTAAAATTATGACCTGCTGCTCTCAGAGCCAGTCCAAGTGCTGCTGTGGTCTTTCCCTTGCCATCACCGGTATTTATCAGCACCAGACCTTCTTTAGAATCTTTCTTACAGATATTTTGCGAACAATTATTTTTTTTCTCTAAATCCATTTCCGGTTAACCTTTGCTAATATTTTAATTTTATTATAACCCATACCTTATGATTTTATAAAACAATTCCATATCCATATTTTCTCTTAAAAACATCCGCTAGCCTTGCCCACATGTGAGCCAGTGCCCTGTATCATTATGGATTTTGATTTACCCTTTATCATATTGTAATTACAAACGCCTGAGTACCTGATTTATTGACTTAACTACAATTGCACCATCTTCTATTATTCTCCTGTAAAGCTTTTCTGCTTTTCCACCGGTATGATCTCTTTCCCTTATGTTTTTTTCATCTATTACTATCACTTTTTTCCCTGAACTGATTGCTTCTTTTACAGATACCAGATTTGAGAAATTTCCGGGGCCGAACTCCACTGCAGGGAGGATTATCACATCGCTTGATTTAATAAATTCAATGTTCTTATTCTGTGAACCAAAACTAATAGGTGAAAAAGGTGCCTCGGTTACATAAGGGATTCCCAGCATCTGGGCAGTGTCAAGATCTGTATCCAGAGTATTTATAACTCCACAGGATACCGTATAACCGCTGCTGTGGAGTAAATTCATTACCGGTGATGCAGCTCCACCACCGCCAATTATATGAACTCTTAAATATTTGTTTGCTGTCTGGCTGGAAATACCCCGATCAACACCCGGATTAAAAACCGGACTAACGTAAAGTTTTTTAGTTACAGGATTTCTGCCTACAAATACATCACTTCCAAATACACTTTTTATACTTTCCCTGTTTATTATATCTTCTCCACTGCCGAAATTAAAAATCCTGCCTTCTTTTAGAAGCATTATTTTTTTGCTGTTTTGTATGGCAAGATTCACATCATGAAAAATTCCAATTATAGTCTTTTTCTCTTTTTTATTTAAGCTTAGAAACAAATTCATAAATTCAATCTGGAAATTTATATCAAGATGAGAAGTGGGCTCATCCAGAAGCAGTATAGAGCTATCCTGGGCTAGAGCTTGAGCCATAATTACCCGCTGTTTTTCACCGCCTGACAGTTCTGTAAACTTTCTATTTGCAAATGGTAATATTTTAGTCTTTTCCATGGCTCCGCTAACTGCATCAAAATCCTCTTTTCCTTCCGTTCCAAATCTTGAAATGTATGGGTACCTTCCCATCATAACCATTTCAGATACAGTAAAACTAAAGCCCGGATTGGTATACTGGGGCACGACAGCCACCATTTTTGCAATATCTTTTGAATCTAACTCCTTTATATCCCTTCCACCGACTTCAATTTTACCTTCATATCCTCTTAGAACCTTGCTTATAAGATTTACCAGAGTGCTTTTACCTGATCCATTTGGACCAAGGATTGAGATAAAACTTCCCTCTTCCACACTAAAACTTATATTATCCAGAACCTTATTCTGATTATAAGAAAAATCTAAATTTTTAACCGAAAGCATTTTTCTCTTTCTACTCATCTCACCTAAATTAACCAGTTTAAAAAACCTGTTTTTTTGACTTTACCAGCAGGTAAAGGAAAAACGGAACCCCGACAATTGAAGTTATAATCCCTACCGGAATTTCCCTGGGCATAAGAATAGTTCTGGCTAAAGTATCAGACATAAGCAGAACTATTCCCCCTGCTACAGCAGAAGTTGGATATAAAATTTTATGGTCGGGCCCTACAATCAACCTTAAAATATGCGGTGTGATAAGGCCCACAAATCCTATAATTCCACTAACAGAAACAGCTAAGGCAGCTATAAGTGAAGCCATTATCAGCAGTATTTTTTTAACTCTGTCTGTTTGAACTCCTAACTGAGCTGCTCTTTCATCTCCCAGGGATATGATATTTAAATCCCTCATATAAAATCCGGAAATTATAATAAGCACGACTACCATAGGAGTTATAATATTAAACTTATACCATGATGCAGCAGTTAAGCCACCCATAATCCAAAAAATTATTTTTGCCAGATCATGACCCCTAAATATCATGATAAACGAGGTCATAGCACTTAGCATAGCGCTAAGGGCAATGCCAGAGAGAAGTAGTGTAGTTACTGAAACCTTCCCTCTGGCGCTGGAAATGCTGTAGACCAAAAATGTAGTGACCAGTGCCCCGAGCAGGGCGAAAATAGTGGTAGTGGAAATACCCAGTAGACCGACGCCGGTAATAAACACCAGACCAATAGTTGCTCCAAAAGCTGCTCCTGCGGAGACCCCGATCACAAAGGGATCTGCCATAGGATTTCTAAAGAGCCCCTGAAAAATAACCCCTGCGCTGGCAAGTGCTATACCAACAAATATGGACAAGAATATCCTCGGCAGCCTTATCTGTGAAATAATCACAATATCCTGGGGATCCAGCCGGGCAGTATTGATAAAATGATTAACCCCTGGAATAAAACTAGCTATAATCAAGCTGGTATCCTTTAAGTTTACTTTCGCAGCTCCTATTGAAGCAGCAACTATAATAAGCACTATTAATATTATTAGCAGTATTATTATATGCTTTATAGTTTTCCTTCCGGTTCCCATAAAAATTTATATAAAAAAAGTAAATACTAAATAATTGACAAATAAAAACAGCAGTTCAGTAGTCTCACTAACTCCACCTATGATATCTCCGGTTATCCCACCGATTCTTCTTGTGAAAAACCAGCTTACAGGCAATAAAAGTAAAAATAAGGCAGCAGTAACCAGTAGAGCTTTAGCTAAGATAAATAATATTAAATAAACACTTTCTAAATTATTTAAAAAACTGAAACTGCCTACCTCACTTCCAGGAGGGTATCCAAAAAATGTATATAAAACTAAAAATAACAAAAATAAATATATACTTGAGATATAAAAATTTTTTCTTTTATTTTTATTATCTGTAAATATTTTAGCCAGACTACTGCTGCCTCGAGCATTTTTATACCTGCCAATTAAATAAACCATGCTCCATCTCCCGAATGCGGGCATAAAGATGATTGTTAAATAAAAAATTAAAACATGCCCTGAATCAATACTGGCTAAATAATAGACTATAGAAATCTTTAGAAGCAATAAAAAAACTATGGATAAAATTCCATATACCCCTGTATCACTTTTTTTCATAATCTCTAAAATCTTATTCTTATCACTCCTGCCGGAAAAAGTGCCGTCAAACATATCACCCAGGCCATCAAGATGAGCTCCGCCAGATAAAAAAACTTCCAATCCAATAAGTAAAATTACAGATAAAAATACCGGAAATATAAAACTTGCAACAAAATAGAACAAAGATAATATTATACCAATGACTAATCCAACTATTGGAAAATAAACCGTAGAATCAGCTACTTGTTCTTTTTTTAATATATATTTTTTTGGAATTTTTAGAATGGTTAGAAATCCTAAAGCATTGATAAACTTGCTCATTATTTTAACCTTTGTTTCAGTCCTGCTATAAATAAATAAACTTCATCTGAAGCTTCTGCTATCTTTTTGTTTACAATACCCATTAAGTCCCTGAAAATTCTTCCAAGGGGAAATGCAGGAACAACTCCAAGGCCAATTTCATTTGAAATAATTATTACATTTAACTTGCTTTCTCTTAATTCTTCCAGGAGAGATTTAAAAAATGATGTGACTTCCATATTTAGTGCTCTTTCAATTTCATTTCTTATAATTTTAATAGAATCTAATTTATAGTTATGAATGATTCTAAACAGCAAGTTAGTTATGCAATCAATAATTACAGTGTTGATATTTTCTTTGGAGATACTTTTTATAATTTTTTTTATACCCTGTTCGTCTATATTTTTGTCAGCAATTTCATAGGTTTTCCAGTTTTTTGGTCTTCTTTTTCTATGATGCAAAATTCTTTTTTCCATTTCTTCATCGGTGATCTTTGAGGTAGCAATATATGCTACTCTACCATAAAGAGACTTTGCCAGCTCCTCTCCGTAACTGCTTTTTCCACTTCTCGCTCCGCCAATGAGAAAATAAATTCTTGCCAAAAAACTCCTCTTTTTCTAATAGTATACTTGTTATTATTATAAACAATAATAACAAGTATACTTAACTTTATAAAAATTATTTAAGAATTAATTTTTTGCCCTATTACTTCAAATTCACCAAAAATTTCAGGATGGATTGCTTTTGATAGCATCTGCAGCGCTTTAATAAGGTTCTGGTTTGGACGGGAAATTGGATTATCCGGGACAACATAAACCCTTCCATCTTTCACTGCATCAATGCTTGAAAACCTCTCATCTCCTGTTATTACCGAAGAATCTGCCGCCAGGCTCATGGGAGCAATTATTACATCCGGATTTTTCTCTATTAATTTTTCCACGCTATATTCAGGCCAGCCGGTCAGATTATCTTCTGATAATATATTTACTCCACCTGATTTTTCGATTAAGTCACTTATGAAGGTGTCAGCTCCTGCGCCCATTAAAGGATCATTCCATACCTCATAAAAAACTCTTGGTTTCTGTTCATCACTCAAATCTTTAATCTGATTATATATTTCATCAACCCCTTTTTTAAGTTCGCTCACAAGTTCCTTCCCCTTATCTTCAAGCCCAATTATTTTACTGATGTTAGCTATTTCATCATAAACACCTTCAATACCTTTAACATCAATGACTCTGTAAATTTCAATTCCGAGTTCTCTTACTTTTTGATAGTCATCTTCAGGGCCACCGGTAATAGTTATTAAAATATCAGGATTCAGCTCAGCTATTCTTTCTATATTCAGCCCATATACATCCCCAGCACCCTCAAATCCTTCCGCCAGTGGTTCAGCCATCATTACACTCCAATTATCAACCTCTACCACCAGTTCCATAGCGCCCAGACCATCAATTATCTCCAGTGCACTTTGCGCAAGGACAATAATCTTTCTTGCAGGTACAGCAAGCTTAACTATATTTTCTTCACCATCCACCACCTCTACTGGACTGTCCAATGATTCTTCTGTAGCTTGCCTCTTGCATCCTGAAAAGATACCCAGGGTAGCTATAAGAGATAGAATTAGAATCACTACCACTGCCAGCATAATCTTTTTTGACATTCTTTCCTCCTCTAATCTTTTATGGTTTAAAAATAAAAAAACCCGCCTTTCTTCGGGCGGGAATTTTTCCTTTTAATAAACGAAAAATCACCCTCTTTCTGCCGAAGAGAGACAATTAAAACACTTTTAAGGTTTCCTGGCTTAAGGGACTTTACTCTCCGCCTTCCCGGCAACACTTTGCCAGTGGCTTAATTAGAGAGCACACACCCTATCACAGTGGCGGGACCGCTCCAGAATTAGACTGGATTCCCTGATGTGACAACACAAACTATATAATCTATTTATTTTTAAAAGAACACTTATTATTTTCTAATTGATAATATTACTATGATAATATTAAATTGCAATTGTTTTTAAAAACAAAAGGTAGAAAAGCGCTGATTCCTTTTATTTATTGATTTTTATTATCTGAAAACCTATTATAATATTTTATTTTCCCAGTAAAATACCAGATATACGAAAATAGTAAATATATCTACTTCTTCTCGCTTTTCTTAATAATGGATTTTATAATATCCGCTCTTGTAATTATGCCTGTCAGTTTACCATCATTATTTAATATAGGGAGTCTGTTAATATTGTTATTTATCATTATATTCACTACCTTGCTTATTGGCATATCCTCCCTGGCTGTCTTTACATTTGTAGACATAACTTCTTCAACCCTTGTCTCTAAATATTCCTTTGTACTTTTTGTATAGCTTTCGTAACTCTCAAGAAAAGCAAAACTAAAAGATAACGGGAAAGGAAGATTAGATTCTTTAATTATCAAGTCAGCTTCAGTAACTATTCCTACTAATTCTTCTTTTTCGTCCACTATGGGAACACCGCTTATTTTATTTTTTATTAGTAGTTTCGCTAATTCAGCCAATGTAGCATCTTTGCTTATTGTGATAACCTTTTTTGTCATAATATCTTTAGCAAGTAATTCTGCCATTTTTATCTCCTTGACTATTATTTTTCCTGCTTTAATTAAAAAAGCATTTAATTTTTAACCGGCCAATCTATAAATTTCCATTTTAATTATTACTCTCTCTTGCCAGCTTCACCCACCTTAAAAATCATATATTTTGTTAGAGGAGGTGCAATTAATTCGTTTATAATAACTGATGCCAGTATAGCATTTATCATTATACTTGCGATATTTGAAAAGGCTTGATGTTCTTTTATTAACATAGCAAGCCCTATGGTTACCCCGGCTTTTGGAAACAGCCCAAGAATTAAGTATTTCTTAATTTCTGGAGGAGCATGAGAAATAGACCCTCCTATCTTTACTCCTACAAATTTTCCGGTAAATCTGGCCAAGACTATCACTGCGGCTAACATACCTGCTGTTTTTATTACGCTAAGGTCGAAATGAGCGCCGGCTAGAGTAAAAAACATTGCAAAGATTACACTCTCTATATTATGTATAACTCCGAACATATCTTCATTGTGTTTCATCCTGTTAACTACAATAAATCCCATTGTCATATTAGCTAAAATGCTCGACAGTCCCAGCGCATTCGATAATCCAATACATAAAAAAATCGCACCCGCAACAACAGCCAGAAGCTGCGGTTTCATTTTAATAAAGCGGCTTATATAAGTTAGTCCAAACCCAAGGACCGTCCCTAAAAGTATGGAGCCGATAATATCTATAGCAGGAACTGCTAACATCACATACCATGAAATGTTCTGAAAACCGGTGATTAATGATTCTGCAACATTTGAGCCAATAGCATAAGCCATAATAGCAATTGCATCATCCAGCACAATTATTGCAAGTAGTGTAGTAGTAAAAGGCCCAATTGCTCCATATTCTCTTACTATCGCTAAAGTTGCAGCAGGAGCAGTAGCGCAGGATATAGCGCCAAGAACAATAGCCACAGGTAAATAGCTATAAAAAGAACCAGGGTTTGCTACCCCGGTGCTGATAATAAATGGTCCAAGAAATAATACTGATATAGTTACAAATACCCAGGCTCCTAATGCCTCAAATGGTGTAATTGCAGCGATATTTTTTCCAAATTTTTTTAATTTTTTAAGATAAAGACCTCCACCCACCAGATAGCCAATAACTCCTAAACTAATGTCAGTAATTATATTTAATCCACCATTAATTAATTCTTTAGGAATAATATGTAATAGGCTTATAATAATTCCTATGATAATATATCCGCTGATAGTGGGGAATTTAAGTTTTCTGGCAGCAAAACCGCCAAAAAGACCGATTATCACCATTATTCCAACAGCTAATATTGCGTTCATCTCGAAACTCCAGTTCATCTATAAGCTCTCCTCTAAATTCATTTCAATATTTATTTTTAAATGTGAATATATACTTGATAATCTACCAAATAATACTGTGATATTTTAACTTCCTACAAGCTTCTTTTCAAGAATTACAATTGAGTAATTTACTTATAAAAATTTAAAACCCCGGTGGAATTTCATTTTCAGTTTCTAGTATGATACCAGATATATGAAAATAATAAATATAAGATAATAACAGAAAAGGTTTCCTTTACTTTACCACCCACTACAAAGCTTAAAATACCTGATACCACAGCGGTAAGTCTTGCAGGAAGGAAATTTAATATATCATCAAATTTTGCAGAAAAGTAGCCATTCACCATGGGTAAAATTATCCATTTTTTTCCGATACCCCTGCCTGGTTAAATGTAGCCATTTCACTTAATATTTTTACCGAGGCTTCCACAATATTTATTCCTATTGCCGCTCCGGTTCCTTCACCCAGACGCATATCAAAATCAAAAAGCGGTTTAAGGCCAAGCCTGTCAAGAACAATCCTATGGCCCTTTTCTGCCGAACAATGTGATGCGATCATATAATTCGTTGAATCAGGTGAAATAGCAGCTGCAATAAGTGCCCCGGCTCCGGATATAAAGCCGTCAATTACCACCGGAGTCCTTCCGGAAGCGCATCCTAAAATGATCCCGGCAATTCCCCCTATCTCAAATCCTCCAACCTTTGATAGTACATCAATACCATCCGCTGCGTCGGGTTTATTTACCGAAATAGCCTTTTTTATAACATTAATTTTATTTTCAAGGCACCTGTCATCAATACCTGTCCCGTAGCCGGTCACAAATTCTACATCGGTTCTGCAAATTATCGCTGCTATGGCACTGCTGGCAGTAGTATTTCCAATTCCCATATCCCCGGTTGCTATAATATCGTAACCCTTTTTTATCAATTTTTCCGCAGCCTCAATACCTACTTCCAATGATTTCACAGCCTGCTCATCCGTCATTGCAGGGCCCTTTACCATATTTTTCGTACCATAGTCAATCTTTTCTAACATCAGCGACTGATGCTCCTGAAAGTCAGCAGCAACTCCAACATCAACTATCAATACCTCCGCTCCAATATGTCTTGCCAGGACATTAATTGCCGCACCACCATTAAGAAAATTATAAACCATCTGAGGAGTAACCTCTCTGGGATAAGCACTTATACCTTCTTCAACAACACCATGGTCAGCTGCCATTATAATTATGGCTTTCTTTTCTATCCTTGGGCTTAGATTAGCAGTAATACTTACAATTTGTTTTGCCAGCTCTTCAAGCTTTCCCAGGCTGCCCCTGGGTTTGGTGAGACTGTCAAGCCTTGCCTGTACCTGTTTCATTAAGCTCGAATCCGGCTTTTTTATTTTTGCTATTGTTTCTTGCAATCTATCCATTTTTTTTCCTTTTTTAATAAAATAATAAAAATATATATAATTTGAAATATAATGTCAAAGTGATTTACAGGTAAATTTAAAGTTAAATTGTAAAAAAAATTCTTTCTATCACTTGTAATTTTTTTATTTATACCTTAGGATTTTATTTTAAATACCTTATAATTTTATTTTATTGCTATGCATCTATTTTTATTATATCAGTATTTTGTTACATCAGTTCTGGCAATATTTTTATTTAATTTTATTGTTAACAATATTTTATTTAAAAATACTGCTAATTATTTACTTCCAGAATCTTTAATAAAATCTCCTCCTCTGGTATCAATACTGGTTCCTGCTAGAAATGAAGCTAAAAATATTAAAAGGTGTCTTCTATCTCTTTCAAAACAGGATTATCCTAATATAGAAATATTAGTACTAGATGATAATTCTAATGATGGCACTTCGATAATTGTTGAAGAGTTTGCAAAAAAAGACAGCAGAGTAAAGCTTATTACCGGTAAGCCGCTAAAAAGTGAATGGATTGGAAAAAGTTATGCCTGCTACCAGTTATCAAAATATGCAAAGGGAAAGTATTTTGTTTTTACAGATGCAGACACATTGCATTTTAAAAATTCAATCTCCAGCGCAATTAGCTGCCTTATTAAAAATAATTTGGGTGCTCTTTCAGTAATTCCAAAACAGATAATGGTTTCTTTTCATGAGAGAATGGTGGTTACCTGGGTTCATTTTGGGATTCTTACTCTGTTACCTTTATTTCTTATAAAAAAATCAAAAAACCCATTATTTTGTACTGCAAATGGTCAATTTATATTATTTATAAGAGAGGTTTATGAAAAAATCGGGGGACACGAATCCGTAAAAACTAAAATTTTGGAAGATATACATATCTCAAAACAGGTAAAAAGATATGGATATAACTTTATGATATTTGATGGAAGTAAAAATATATATTGTAGAATGTATAGAAGTTTTAGTAAATTGATAAGAGGATTTTCTAAGTTTATGTTTGCTGCTTTTGATTTTAATCTTTTTACTATAACAGTAGTTATTTCATTGATTTCAGTGTTATTTTTATTTCCATTTATTTTGCTTCCCCTGGGAGTTTTTATTTTTGATTGGTCCGGAATGATAATAAACCTGGGTATTATTCAAATTTTTATTGTTTTTATTATGAGAATTATACTAGCCATTAGACTTAAAAACAGAATTCTTGATATACTTTTTCACCCTATTTCAATGGTGTATATAATATTAATTTGTATTAATTCTGTTCTTCAGACCAAATTCGGAGAAGGAGCGTGTTGGAAAGATAGAAAATATGGTATTGACTTTAAATAATCTCTTTACAATAGTGATGCCTGGACCTGGCTGGAAACTAAAGAAAGAATAAAAATAGGTTATTTTTAATGATAATTATTTTTTACGGCTCCAGTCTTTTTACATCCTGCAGTTCGTCAAAATCTCTGTCAAAGGTGTAGATTCCATCAATGCCATTGGCTTTCATATAAGAATAATTATATGCATCAATAAAACTTATATTTTTATCCTTGTAAAGATTAATTGCCTTAACAATAACGGATCTCTGGTTAAACCTGATATTAGGAGTTTTCAAAATTAATTCAACATTATTGCATATTTCTTCCTTATCCCAGTTATAAAATTTTTTTAGTACCCAGATCACTTCAGCAATAACCAGACTAGTAGAAATACCAGTGATATTGCCATTAACTATTTCGGTAAAGAGCCTTTCTGTCTTTCTATGGACCAGTTCATCTTCTCTCTCAAAATATCTTAAGAAAATATTGGTATCTATAAAAATCATTTCATCTTCCTGATAACATCTTCAGCAATATCTTTTTCCATTAGTTCTCTGAGTTTCTTAAAATCAATTTTTTTATTTGATTTCTTGGTGATAGCATCCAATATGGTTCCCTTCTTCACAGTAAAAACAATTTTTCCTTCCTTTACCGCAAACTCACCAATATCGTGTGGTTTTATATTAAATTTATCCCTTATTTCTTTTGGTATGGTTATCTGCCCCTTTGATGTAATTCTTGGCATTATATCAACTCCGCTTATTTTATTAATATTCCATACTATAATACAAGTAATACTGATTTACAAGTATTACTTTTTATATTGTAATACCTTTAATTCAGGCAGTATATTGAATCCCTATTTCCTAAAATGCTGTATATACGGTTTCCCTTTTGAATTTCTCCAGGAATTTATTTGAGAGATGGAAATTTTTTCTATTTTAAGTTATAAAAGGCGTCAAGCCCCGGGTACTTTGCTTCACTCCCTAAATCTTCCTCAATCCGGAGCAGTTGATTATATTTACAAACCCTGTCTGTCCTTGATGGAGCTCCTGTCTTAATCTGGCCGGCATTAACTCCCACTACTATATCAGCAATGGTGGTATCTTCCGTTTCTCCCGACCGGTGAGATACAACAGCTGTATACCCTGCTGTTTTGGCCATCTCAATTGCATCAAGGGTTTCGGATAATGTTCCTATCTGATTCACTTTAATCAAAATAGAATTTGTTACCCCAAGCTCAATTCCTTTTTTAAGCCTTGCAGTATTGGTGACAAAAAGATCATCTCCTACCACCTGAACTTTACTGCCAATCTTATCGGTTAGCTCCTTCCATCCATCCCAGTCTTCTTCAGCCATTCCATCTTCGATTGAGATTATTGGATATTTCCCTACAAGATTCTTATAATAATTAACCATCTCTGTTGAGGTCAAGACTTTACCTTCACCTTTAAGATTATATTTTCCATTCTTATAAAACTCGGTAGCCGCAGGATCAAGTGCTATATAGATATCTTCCCCCGGTTTAAATCCGGCTTTTTCAATAGCTTTGATTATATACTTTATTGCATCTTCATTAGTTTTAAGGTTAGGGGCAAAGCCGCCTTCATCGCCTACTGAAGTATTAAGCCCGTCTTTACTTAGTACAGCTTTTAGACTATGAAATGTTTCTACCCCCATCCTTAAAGCTTCACTGAAATCACGTGCACCCAGCGGCATAATCATAAATTCCTGCAGGTCAACACTATTGTCAGCGTGCTTGCCGCCATTTAGAATATTCATCATTGGCGAAGGAAGAATATGTGCATTGACTCCCCCCAGGTATTTGTAAAGAGGCAGGTCAAGCGCTATAGCGGTAGCTTTTGCCACAGACAGAGAAACACCCAGTATTGCATTGGCCCCTAATTTAGACTTATTCTCCGTACCATCCAGATCAAGCATGGCCTGGTCTATTTCCCGCTGATAAACGGCATCCATACCTTCCAACTCCGGAGCGATAAAGGAATTTACATTTTCTACTGCTTTTTGAACACCTTTACCCATATACCTTTTCTTATCTCCATCTCTCAGCTCAACTGCTTCAAATGCTCCGGTAGAAGCTCCGGAAGGTACTGCAGCCCTTCCAATTGCTCCGCAATCCAGTACCGTTTCAACTTCTATAGTTGGATTTCCCCTTGAATCCAGAATTTCTCTTGCAAAAATTCCTGTAATTTCTGTCCAATCACTCATTATTATTCTTCCTTTCCTGTTATTAATAACAAAATATTTTTTTACCACAACCTGGTAAATTTTCTATGATATAATAGCATAATGTTATTTATACAATTTATTATATTAGTATTTTTTACATTTTAAAATTAATTATTAAAAATTATGTTTGAAATTTAAAAAAACTGTTTAAATAATATTAAATTTGCAAATTTTTAACCATAAATGTTTTAAAAAAACCTTAAATATATATTTTTAGATGTAAAAAGGAGAGCAGGAGATAAAATAATGATTAAAATAACAAGAAAAATTTTTCTTATACTTACCATTATCACTATTATTATAGCGCTACTTAATCTTTTGGCCTGTAGAGCAATTAGAGATAGCCAAGAAGACGCTGAAACTTTTGAAGTAACAAAAGGCGATATTATTCAAACTGTTAATACAAGCGGTTATGTGGACAGTATCATTCAGAATGATTATTCCCTCGCAGCTTCAGGAAAAGTCATTTATACTCTTGAAAAAGGAGACACTTTCAGCAAGAGTGATATGCTCATAGAGATAGACAGCAGCAGGCAGGAACTGCTAATTACCCAGGCAGAAGAAAATCTAAACATTGCCGAAAACTCCCTGGAACTTGCCAGATTAAGTTACCAGCAGGCACTCGATGCAAATCATATAGCACTGCAGCTGGCTGATACCAATACCAGCCTTTCTGAACAGGCTACACAATCAGCATACAAAGCCCTGGAAGATGCAAATGATTTGGCAAAAAAATCTGCGGAGAGTGCTTCCACTGCTCTTGTAAACACAAGAAATATAGCCAACCAGTCCATACAGAGCGCCAAAACAGCCTGGGATGAAGCAGAAAAGATACTGGCGGAAGCTGTGGCAGCTGGTACGACCAGTATATTACTAGCACAATATGAAGCCAATGCCAATAATGCCGAAGCTAATTACGAAGCAGTAAAAGCACAGTATAACGCTAATATAGATACCGCTGAAGGTACCTATGAGTCAACTCAAAGCCAAAGCAGTTCATCCACAGATACTGCACAAAGCTCATACGAGCAATCGCTTTTAAACCAATCTTCCACTTACTGGTCAAACCTTTCCAGCACACAATCTGCTGCAAGTCAGATCGAAGTAACTGCTAAAAATATAAATCAAGCTGAAATTCAGCTTAATCTATCCCAGATCAGCCTGGAACTGGTTAAATTGGATA
>Ga0307380_10004044_pt1 | contig 19997 bp, 25 predicted proteins | sample UN3MG_FD_202239 | JGI IMG/M metagenome (GOLD analysis project Ga0307380, IMG submission 202239) | Soil microbial communities from Risofladan, Vaasa, Finland - UN-3 | ecosystem: Environmental > Terrestrial > Soil > Coastal area > Acid sulfate soil | place: Finland: Risofladan, Vaasa | collected... | reverse complement strand
GATTATGTAATACTTACTACAACAATCTAGAGCATTGCGGTTTAAGTGGTAAGACCCCGAACGAGTTTCTGGCTGATTACAAGTTAATTAAACCGCCAAATGTCCTTGCCTAAAACACTTTTATGTCAGAGACTTGTATCAATATTATAGTGACAAATTTCCAAATCCCTTCCTTCTGTGGCTAATGCTGCAAAGTAGCCCGGATCAATATCAATATCAATAAGAGACCAGTCGGACTCATTATTCTTTGTAATATTACTTTGAGCTATCTGAATTAAATTCAGATCAAACTTTTTTCCCGGGAGTCCAATCCCCATTCCTCTGGCTTTTGAATACGCTTCCTTTCTGGTCCATAGAGTAAAAAATGCCAATTCTTTTTTATCTTCTGGCTGAGAGTCATAAAATTTAGCCTCTTCCTTGGTAAAAAACCTCTTAACAATTTTATCGGCTTTATTTACTTTCCTAATATATTCTAGATCAATTCCAACTTCTCTGTTTTGGGTAATTGCATAAACCACAAGATTCTTGGAATGGGATACATTAAATTTTATGTTTTCTAGGTTATGCTCGGATCTAATACTGGGTTTCCCATATTTATTATAACTAAACTCAATCTCAGACGGGGGCGCCTTTAAATAATTGCTAAGACTTTTCCTAAGAAGTCCCCTTGATACAATAAACCTTCTTTGATCATTTTCTGAACGGAGTCTGTCCGCTCTTCCTCTTTCATCAGGGGATAGAATATCTTTATAGAGAGAGTCCAAATCCACTTTCAGATAGTTTGTATCAATCTTCCAGATATGAATTTTATTATCAGTCAATCGACCCTCTGATATACTTGCTGAAATAGTATGTTTTGTCATTTTTAATACAAGAATAATACAATATCTAAAAAGTTTTGCTCAATTAGTTAATTCTGGATATGAAATTTCAATAGGTTAGATATGCTAAAAAGTCTTCCAGAAGTCTAAACCTAAGAAGTCGAGGAACCTTTGTCCATAAATGTTTAAATAGAATAGATTGTTTGTAAGCATGAGAAGTCCGACGATTATCAATGTGCCGCCTACTATAATCTTGTATAGATTGTAGTGGCGTTTTATCCACCCAAATGCAGTTAATGCTTTGGAAAGAGCAAGTCCGGTCAATATGAAAGGTAACCCTAACCCAATTGAATATACGAATAACAGCGCTGCGCCTTTTCCCGCACCCTCTGAAGTGCTTGCATATAGAAGTATTGAAGCCAAAATTGGGCCCACGCAAGGTGTCCATCCAAACCCAAAAGCAATTCCCAAAAGGAAAGTGCCGAGCAAGCCTAGATTGCCCGCAGGCAGATTCAACCTTCGTTCTCTGTAGAGTTGTGGGATTTTCAATATATCCATCGTGAATAGACCAAAGAGAATAATGATAACTCCAGATATCTGAAGCAGTAGGACCTTGTTTTCTTGAATAAAGGTTCCTACAAATGAGGCCCCTGCTCCAAGAGAGACAAAAACGAATGAGAACCCGAGTACAAAAAGGAGGCTTGGGAAGAAGATCTTTGTTGTTTTACCTTCCATCTGACCATCGGTTAGCTCTTCAAAGGACATCTTTGACACCATAGATACATATCCCGGTATCAATGGAAGTACACAGGGTGAAAGAAATGATATAACTCCGGCTAAGAATGCAAAAAGCCAGCTAACGTGAACTACTTCAGTTGGGTTCATTAAATAATGTCCTCTAGGTAACTTTTAAAAGCTTTCTCGGCATCGCTGCCTAAAAAAGATCCGTAATGTTTGACGGCTATATTACCATTTTTATCAATGAAGAAAGTTGCCGGAAGTGCGACGACTCCGTAAGCATTAGAAGTTTTACCAGAGGGATCATATAAATTGGTATATGAAATGCCTAGCGTTTCTATAAACTCCACTGCATTTTCCTTGTCATCCATAACATCAATGCCAATAAAGACTACACCCTTATCTTTATATTCTTTCCAGGTTTTTTCAAAAAACGGTATTTCCTGTTTGCATGGACCGCACCAGGTAGCCCAGAAATTTATAACTATCGGCTTTCCTTTGAAGTTTTCTAAACCTATTTCTTCGTTTCCACCTAGTGATTCTAGCGTAAAGCTTTTAGCCGCTGGGTTTTCTGTATTACCATTGGTAGCCCCTGTTTTTTGATCACAGGAAGTTATTAAGACCAGTATTGCTAAGAAGGTTATTGATAATAAAGTTCTATTTCTCATTTTATCTCCGATAATATATTAACTGCGTTTACTCTCAATAATAAGCATCTATTCATTTATGTCACTGCGCTTTTTTTAAAACATCCCAAAATTGGTCGTTTATATCATCTACGGTATCTATGTCCTTTAAGGTTTTTAATAGTGAATAATTAAGGCTGTTTTCCACTATTCTCAAGACCGTTTGTTCTAATACGTGCTCAGTGCTCCAATCAATATCTTGAAAAATTTGGGGTCTATATTTATTTAAACCTAAAAGATAATAGCCCCCATCCTCTGCCGGACCCAAGACGACTTCAGTTTCATCAAGTAGGTAGAGGGCTTCTTTTATGTTTTCTGAAGTGATATCCAAGCAGTCAGTACCTATTATTACAGTTTTATCAGCGCTGCTAGAAAACACTTCTTTAAATGCGTTTGAAATTCTATCACCCAAAGTATTGCCTACTTGAGGTGAATATTGCACTTCTTTTTCTCCAACCCAGTCTTTAATTTCCTTTTCCTTTTCAGGAGGATAATAGAAAAGGATCGTATTATAACTCTTGGGGTCAACTACACTATCAATTATATTCAATGCCATATTGGAATATATTCTTGCAGCTTCATAGTCTCCAACATCTTTTGCAAGTCTAGTTTTGACTTTTCCTGCTTGGGGATATTTGAGGAATATTATCAGTGCGTTTTTTTTTGTTTTCTTAGTCATGATTTGGAATAATAGCTATGGAGTAAACATACTAAATATATCAGGCTGTAGAACCGCCACAGCTACTACCAGAACCGGCAGTGCACCCGTAACAGTGAGATCCAAACATGATTTCCCGGTTTAGTAGTTTCTTGTAGTCAAAATTAAAGATAGTCATAGGCTCATGATCCATGACAATATCCATCTCAAGCATTTGGTTGAAATCGCAGTCATATATCCTGCCGTCGTGGCTTACGCTAATTAAAGAGCGGCACATAACTCCCTGTGCTGCAGTAGTATTAAAAGCATTTACTAGTTTAGTCATATATTCATCATAAGCTCCTAATCGTTCTAGCTGCTGCTTGAATCTGTTGATCGGCATATTTGTGATTACGAAAAGCTTATTAAATTCTATCTCATATTCTTTATATAGTTCTCGTTTAAAGTCTGCCTCTAGGCTCTCTTGGGATGCGGGTAAAAATGCTCCTACAGGATTGTAAACAAAGTTTAGCTCTAATCCTGTTCCCTTTCTTCCAAATCCCTGATTGTTAAGAAGTAATGTTGATTCAATACTCTTTTCAAAGACACCTTTGCCTCTTTGTTTGTCTGTGAAATATTGCTGATAGTAGGGTAGGGAAGATATGACCTCAACCCTGTTTTCAGCATAAAATTCCGGTAAATATTCTTTGCTTTCACCAGTCACCGGGTTGCCGTCTATTGTGACTGTAAGATTGTGTCTAACCATTACGTGTTTGTTTAATTTCCTAGCTTCCCTAACAAAATAGTCAAAGTGGGGGTTTAATTCAGGAGCCCCTCCTGTTAAATCAAGGTTTTTAATAGAATCGTTTGAAGCCAGTATTTCAAGACATTGATTGATGGAATCTAAATCCATCTGTTCTTTTCTCTTGGGGGATGCGTCTACGTGGCAATGAAGACACGTTTGGTTGCATAACTTGGTGATATTGATCTGAAGTGTTTCTATCTTTGTCGTTGCAAGATCAATTTGCTTATCAGACAAAGTTTTGTAGAAGTTGTATTTTGCTTCGTCAGTTCTATCTTGCGTGTTATCTTGTTGTTTAAGAACCGTAACTTGTGACATCGTTACTCCTTTTATACTATTAAGACTATGACAAAAGAACACGTCTTAATAACATATACGCAGAATCAGAGCGCTCCGTTTCTTTTTAGAGAATTATGCATCTGAACACCATGAATTAATGTAATCCCGGCTTCAAGTGATGCAGCTACATGAATAGCTTCAGTCATTTGCTCAGGATCCGCTCCTGATTCAAGGCACTGCGTAGTATATGAATCTATGCAGTATGGACATCGTTTTACATGGGAAACCGCAAGTGCTATAAGTGCTTTTTCTCTTTTTGACAGCGCCCCGTCCTGACCAACTGCTGCATTGTAATAATCAAAGAACTTTTTCATTAAATCTTTGCTGAAATTCCCAACTTCATTAAAGCGTTTTAAATCCTTTGAATCATAATACTCCATAATGGCCTCCGTTACTGTTTTGTAATAATTATATTAACAGCAACTATTGTCATTACCATTAGTGGCGCTTGGTGAGCAGCAGGAGACTTCCTGTGAATCCAGGCCCGGCTCTAATATTGTAAACATTCCTTTGTATGGAACTTCTGCAAGCTTTTGCGCAGTATCAGTGCATACCTCTATTGCTTGGTTTCTAGGAAACACATGGCCTTCTTCATCAATAATGACCTTAAAGGGGCCGTGGTATAGAGCGTGCTGACCAACGAAAACACATCCAGCTGTCTTCTCAAACTTATAAGCCCTGAGTGTAATTGAACAAAAATCTATATTCTCTATTGATTTCCAGTATGTTTTGCTTAGCACTTCTATGCCGTAAAAACCGACTTGTTCTAAGTAGGATAAGAACTGTTTCTCAGTTAATGCGCCGGCAATACATTCCCCATATAGCTCATCATTGTCTCTAATATTCTCTGGAATTCTTTGAGAGGAGATGATGTCTGAAACGACAATTCTACCGTGATCTTTTAAGACCCTGATCATCTCTCTAAACACTTTTCTTTTATCCGGGGATAGGTTAATTACACAATTCGAAGTTATTAAATCCACTGATTTGTTATCAACAGGTATTTCTTCTAGATATCCTTTTCTGAATTCAACGTTTTCGTAACCAAGATTTGAAGATACCGCACTTATATTTTCATTTGCAACTTTTAGCATATCATCGGTCATATCTACGCCAATTACTTTCCCACTAGATCCAGCCTTCTTGGCAGCTATGAAACAATCAATCCCTGCTCCTGATCCCAAATCTACTATAGCTTCCCCCTCTTTAATGCCGGCTAAGCTCATAGGGCTTCCGCATCCGTAGAATCTATCTATCACTTCTTGTGGGATGTGTCCGATATCTTCAGTTGGATAGCTTGTAGGACAACAGAGGTCTTCTCTTGTTTGCTGAGCCGCTTTCCCGTAGTAATCTTGAACAAACTCTCTTGTCTTCTCTGTTTTTTCCATTTATGAAAAGCCTCCTGAATATTGTTGTTAGCAAAACAATAATTGTTATGTGCACATTATATTGTTACGATGTTCATATATACAGATGTTCATATCTACATCGGAATAAAGATTATAGTTTATTTCTAATGTTACCAACTAAATTTACATCACTAAACTCTATGCTACAGCAGGAAAAATCAAGTACATTTGTTTTCTCGCTGCGAAAGTCCGGGTGAAGTTTATACATTACAAATTTGCCGTCTTTATTGTCCAGCACAATCCCTGCGTTTCTCAAAACTCCTAAATGGTGGGATACATGAGAATAATCAATATCGGTTGAGCATGCTATTTCAGACACGGAGTATTCACCTTTAAAGAGGAATTCAAGTATCTTAAGACGCGTGTCGTCTGCTAGAGCTTTTAAAACCTTGGCGCACTGTTTCTGGTTCATTGAAATTCCCATTTAAAGATTAGATGTAAGAATATGTTAAAAGATGCATGAAAATTCAGACTTATCAAATACACATTTCATCATAATTTGTTAAATTTTACCAATTAAGGAACTAAAATAAATAAAGGTTTTTCTTAGAGCTTATTTTCATTTAATCATCATGATGTAGATTACTAAGGACAGACTGCATTCCAAGGAATAAAAGTATAATGTTAAAAGCAATTATTTTTGATTTTGATGGGGTTATAGCAGATACCGAGCCACTTCATCTTAAGGCCTTTCAACTAACGCTTGAGGAAGACGGGATCACTCTTTCAGAAGAAGAGTATAATGATAATTATTTAGCTTATGATGATAAAACCTTCTTTAAAGAACTACTCAAAGATAGAAATATTGAGCATGATGGAGCTATTGTGTCTGATTATATTAATCGGAAATCGGGGCATTTTAATAATGTATTAAGAGGGAATATTCTAATCTTGGAGGGAGTGCCGGATTTTATATCTAAGATCAGCGGCAAATATCCTCTGTCCATAGGATCAGGCGCACTTAGAGATGAAATTGTGGAGATACTTGAGTTTGTTGATTTGAAAAAGCATTTTGATATTATTGTGAGCGCCGATGAAGTTGTTAACTGCAAACCCGATCCTGAGGTGTATCTGAAAGTTCTGGGGCAGCTAAATGATCTAGGATCAGCACAGATATCGGCTGACGAATGTCTTGTGATTGAGGATTCTATCTCCGGTATTAAAGCCGCACACTCCGCAGGAATGAAGTGCCTGGCGATTACAAATTCTTACTCTGCAGAAGATCTATCAAAAGCTGAATTAGTAACAGATTCTTTAAAATCTGTATCAATAAGTCAGATAGAATATCTATTTTCTTGAGACTTATCTGTTTGATAAAATCTAGGAGTAAATTATTATCTAACTATGAAACTTAATGCACTAATAATGGCGGGAGGAGAGGGGAAGAGGTTTTGGCCACTGAGCAAAAAATCTAATCCTAAACAGTTTCTATCATTGGTAGGCGAAAAGTCTTTGATAAGACAAACCGTCGATAGAATCCTGCCTCTGATTCCAATTGAAAGGATCTTTGTTGTAACCGGTGATATTTACGCAGATCTAACACTGGAGCATCTTCCTGAACTCCCTATCGAAAACTTGATTCTTGAGCCGGATGGGAAAAATACTGCCCCGTGTATTGCATACAGCTCTCTTAAGATAAACAAAATTAATGAAGATTCGCTTACGGTTGTTCTGCCAGCCGACCATGTTATCGGAGACGATCAGGAATTTAGAAATGCTCTGAGTTTTGCAGCAAATGTGGCCGATACAAAACTTGATAATGGCCAATACCCTCTCATAACCCTTGGTGTTACTCCTACAGCTCCACAGACAGGTTACGGCTATATAAAAACAGATATAGAACTTCTCTCATCTGATAATTACAGCGCTTATAAAGTTGATAAGTTTACAGAAAAACCTGATATAGAAACTGCTCTTAGCTTTTTAAATCAGGGGGGCTATTATTGGAACAGCGGTATCTTTATTTGGAAAAATTCATCCATTATTTCAGCTTTTCGTGACATAATTCCGGCGTGGCAAAGTTCTTTTGATGAAATCTCTAATAATTTAGGCCAGCTATCGGAAAAGGATTCTGTAAGCAAATTCTATGACACCCTCACACCGGGATCAATAGATAAATTAATACTGGAGCATTCTGAAAATACTTTGGTAATACCAATAAATTTCCCATGGAGTGATGTAGGCAGCTGGTCTGCACTTGATGAATATTTAAGGAAAGAGGATAGTGAAAATGTCATTAGGGGAAGGGTGGTATCTATTGATTCGTCTAACTGTTTAGTTTACGGCACAGAGAAGCTTATAGCGCTAGTTGGCGTGGAAGGTCTGGTAGTTGTGGAATCTGAGGATTCAATTTTAGTCTTGAATAAAGAGAAGTCTCAAGACGTCAAGAAAGTAGTTGAAGAGATCAATAAAAAAGAAAAATAATCAGACCCTCCAACCTCCTATATTTATTGAAAAATATAGGTATCTATCCTAGAATTAATAATAAGTTACAATATATCGGCATATTCAACTGAAAAGGATTGAGAGAATTTAAATGAGAAAAGGAATTGCATTCATAGTTTCAGGCCCTTCAGGGGGCGGAAAAACTACACTAGCTAAGAGCATGTTGCATGAGCTTGATAACCTCAGGTTCTCGGTGTCATGTACGACTAGAAAACCCAGGGAAGGTGAGGTTGACGGTAAGGATTACAAATTTATTACCGAGGCCGAATTTGAAAAGATGGTTCAGGAGAAACGTTTTATTGAGCATGCATTTGTGCATGGACATTATTATGGGACACCGGTGGAAGAGTTTGAGGATGCTGAAAAATCCGGAGTTGATCTGCTTCTTGATATAGATGTGCAAGGGGCTAGTCAGATAAAGAAATCTTGTCCGGAAGCAATATTTTGTTTTGTTATGCCGCCTACTTTTGAAATATTAAGAGAGAGGCTGAGTCAAAGAAAGGGTCATGGAGATATTGATATTGATAAACGGCTTACTCGGGCAAAAGAAGAGATGGCTCCCGCAATTTTAGAAGAATATGATTTTATTATTATTAATGATCAACTAGACGAGGCGCTTAAGACTATTCACTCAATTATTATTTCAACAAGATGTCAGAGTAAAAGGGTGTTAGAAAGAATAAAAGATAATTTTTAGAAAGATAAAATGATTAGACTCAACGACATAATTGAAAATGTTAATGGTTATCTCCACTTAACTGAAAAAGATATAGAGATGATCAAAAAAGCATATGTATACTCTGCAAAGGTTCATTCGGGACAAAAGCGCAGTTCGGGTGAGCCTTATCTAAGCCATCCTCTTGAAGTAAGCGGTATTTTATCTCATATGAAACTTGATGTTTCCTCAATAATAACAGGGCTTCTCCATGACACAGTGGAAGATACTCTGGCAACTTCTGAAGAAATCGAATCTATGTTCGGTAAAGAAATAGCTTCTCTTGTTGAGGGGGTTACTAAGATTGGTCAGCTGCCTTATACCTCTAAAATTGAACGTCAGGCTGAGGGGTTCAGAAAACTTATTCTAGCCACTGCGAAAGACATAAGAGTAGTTCTTGTTAAACTTGCTGACAGACTCCACAATATGAGAACTCTAGAGCATCTTTCTGCCGATAGGCAAAAAAGAATAGCTAGTGAAACATTTGATATATATGCGCCTATGTCTCATAGACTAGGAATCAATTGGGTTACAACGGAGCTTGAAGATCTATCCTTTAGATACCTAAATCCGGATGAATATAAAATACTCTCAGAACAAATTGCAAAGAAAAGAAAGGCGTGGGAAGCGCATGTTGAGGATTCAAAGGTAATACTTGCCGAGAAACTTTCGGAGTTTGATTTAAGTCCTGAGATTACAGGTCGATTTAAACATATATATGGCATTTATAGAAAAATGCAGGAACAAAATCTGGATTTTGAACATGTATATGATGTTATAGCGTTTAGGCTTATTACAAACTCTCTAAAAGAGTGTTATGAGACTTTGGGAGCAGTGCACGCTTCTTGGAAGCCTGTTCCCGGAAGATTTAAAGACTATATAGCACTTCCTAAAGGTAATGGATACCAGTCACTGCATACCACAGTAATTGGACCTTTTGGGGAAAGAATGGAAATACAGATTAGAACCCGAGCGATGCATGAGGTCTCTGAGTCCGGTGTGGCGTCTCATTGGAAATATAAAGAGGGGAAATTGGACGGCGGGGGAACATATGAAATATATGCAACCTTAAGGCAGCTTCTTGAATGGAAGGACATTCAAGACCCTACGGAATATATGGAGGCGATTAAAGGAGAACTCATTGCAGACCTAGTCTACGTTTTTACTCCGAATGGCGATCTTAAGGAACTTCCCACCGGGGCTACTCCAATTGATTTTGCATACTCTATTCATACAGAGGTCGGAAATAAATCTACTAGAGCTAATGTGAATGGAAAGTTAGTGCCGCTAAATCATCAATTAAAAACTGGAGACAGGGTTGAGATTGTTACTTCAAAGGAACAACATCCTAATCGGGACTGGCTGAAATTCGTTGTTACATCCGGCGCAAAGACAAAAATTCGCAATTGGCTAAGAACAGAAGAGAGGAAACAGTCTGAGATCGTTGGGAAATCTATTTGTGAAAGAAAATTTAAGCAACACGGACTAGATTTTCAGGCTATGGTAAAAAAGGGTGATATTTCAAATATATTGCCAGAATTCAAAGTGAAAGATGTAAAGGATCTTTATCTTGCTGTGGGATTCGGCAAGATTTCAGCTAACGACCTGCTTAAAAAAGCAGTGCCTTTGGAAAACTTAGACTCTACGTCCAATAAAGAAAGAATTGAAAAGATAATAAAAACTATAACAAGCTCAAGCGACGGCGGGGTTCTTGTTCGAGGTTATGATGACGTAATGATAAGGTTTGCCAATTGTTGCTCACCTTTGCCCGGAGAAGAAATTGTCGGATATATAACACGCGGTAAAGGTATAACAATTCATAGGAATGATTGCCCTAGACTTCTTGAGGTCGACCTTGCCAGAAGAATTGATGTTGAATGGGATGCTAAGTTTAAAGGATCAAGGCCCGCAAGAATTCTTGTTACTTGTACAGATAGGCCTGGAATTCTCTCAAGCATTACCAAGACCTTTTCTACCTCCGAAGTGAACATCTCCAAAGCGGAAATCCATTCTACCGATGTAGAGGATGCTATCGGTACATTTGATGTAGTCGTTTCAGACCTATCCCAGCTGGAGGATGTAATTAACTCAATTAAAAAGGTTAAGGGGGTTAAGTCTGTGGAGAGAATGCAGGAAATAGAAGCATTATAGTAAGATTGTCATCCTTTTATATCTAGAATCTAGCGGTACCCAGAGATTTTGATGTGATCATTTAATAAGTGCTCTGTAAATATATTGAAACAGTTCCATAAGCCATATATACTCCAATCCCAATCATGCTAAATATATTCTCAAAAGAATCCAAAGCTAAGAAAAAAGCCAAAGAAATTATTAAGGAAACCAAACTTGTTCTTGAAAAGAATAGATCAACAATTGCTCCCGATGCAGTTAGCATTGTTGAACAAAGGGTAGCGAATCTGGAACGAGCTATAGCTGCTCAGAATTACCAGGATATATTGAAGACTACTGAGGACCTGGAAATAGCATCTTCGGATTATCTATCTAAATATAAAAAATCAAAGCTAAGACAAAATATCGAAGCTCTGGCTTTCGCCATTATCTTGGCACTTATAATAAGAACCTTTGTTTTTCAGCCTTTCAAAATCCCCTCAGGCTCTATGATCCCGACACTCCTTGTAGGTGATCATCTTCTAGTCAACAAGTTTGTATACGGAACCAAAATTCCGTTTACGGATATTGAAATCCTGCCGCTTGAAAAAATAAAAAGAGGGGATGTGATTGTCTTTACATATCCAAATAACGAAAGAGACCCCTCAAAGAACGGCCTGTACTACATAAAGCGTGTAATTGGACTCCCTGGTGATTATATAGATTTAAATGGTAGAAATCTGGTAGTTAACGGTGAGGAAGTTCCACTAGAATATATAGGCGATTATTCAGATGAGAGAAACAGTGAGCAGTTTGATGAATACGAAGAAGATCTATTTGGAAAAGATCATACAGTGATCTTTAGAAAGGGGAAAGAAAACACCAACAGAGGCAGCTATATCCCTGTTACTAAAGTGCCTGAAGGATCTGTATTTGTAATGGGTGATAACAGAGATAATAGTCAAGATAGCAGGTTTTGGGGGTTTGTGCCGATAGGGAATATAGCGGGTAAGGCTTTTCTGATCCATTGGTCTTGGGATTTCGGAAGTCCGGATATTGCAAATAAAGTTAGATGGAATAGGATTCTTTCAGGTATAGATTAATAAAGTTATAATATGCAATAATAAATTCTTAGGGATAAATCATGGCTAAAAATGTACTGATGGATTCTGAAACTATTGACCGCACAATCGTGCGCATCACTTCTGAAATACTTGAGAAAAATAAAGGTGCTAAAGATCTCGTTATAATTGGAGTTAGAACACGCGGAGTTCATATTGCAGAGAGAATTGTTAAAAGAATTAATAAGCTTGAAAAAATTAAACCCCCAATGGGCACATTAGACATAACGCTATACAGAGATGATCTGAGACATAAAACAGAATGGCCTAAGGTAGAGAAGACCGAAATACCTTTTTCGGTAGAAGACAAGAAAGTAATATTAGTCGATGATGTAATTTATACAGGCAGAACAACAAGAGCAGCTCTTGAGGAAATTATGGACTTTGGTAGGCCATCTTCAATCCAATTGGTAGCCATGGTCGATAGGGGGCATAGAGAACTGCCGATCCAGCCTGATTATCTAGGTCTTCAGGTAAATACTCTGATTTCAGAAAAGGTTAGAGTGCATTTAAAAGAAACTGACGGTAAAGACGAAGTAATTGTCAAAAAAGGATAAAATGACATTTCAGCGTAAACACATTTTGGGGCTTGAGGAGTTATCGGCAGAAGAAATAACACTCATTCTCGATACCGCAGAATCAATGAAAGAAGTATCGGCGCGGGATGTGAAAAAGGTGCCCGCCTTAAGAGGTGTCACCGTTTGCAATCTCTTTTATGAGCCGAGCACTAGGACAAGGTCTTCATTTGAAATAGCTGAAAAGAGACTTAGCGCTGATGTACTTAACTTCACCCTCTCACATAGCAGCGTAAGTAAGGGCGAAACTTTATTAGATACCGCAAGAAATCTTGAAGCTATGGGCGCAAGCGTAATAGTAATTAGACACCCGATGTCGGGGTCGCCTTGGCTTTTAGCTAGAGAACTTAATTCCTCTATTATAAATGCCGGAGATGGATCACACGAACATCCGAGTCAGGCTCTTCTTGATCTATTTACTATCCGAGAAATGAAGGGCAAAATCAAAGGGCTAAAAGTAGCTATTGTTGGAGATATTCTCCATAGCCGAGTTGCACGCTCTAACATCTGGGGGCTAGTAAAACTCGGAGCCGAGGTCAGAGTCGTAGGCCCGCCAACTCTAATACCGAAATATATTGAAAAACCCAAAGTACGCGCATTTTATAATTTAGAAGAAGCTATAGAAGGCGTTGACGTTGTAATAATGCTCCGTATTCAGATGGAGCGTCAGGAATCGGTATACTTTCCATCATTAAGGGAATACTCAAGGTTTTATGGGCTTACACGTGAGAAATTAAAAAATGCGGATAAAGATGTAACTGTGATGCATCCAGGCCCAATAAACAGGGGTATAGAGCTTTCATCAGACATAGCTGATGACGCTAGTTCGGTAATTCTCAATCAGGTATCAAACGGGATAGCCGTGAGAATGGCTATGTTTTATTTAGTAGCATCTGCAGGGAGGAGTCAGTGAGCATACTTATTAAAGGAGGGCGAATAATTGATCCCTCTCAAGGAATTGATGGGACTGGTAATGTTTTAATCGAAAACGGAGCAATAAAGTCCTATCCAAAAACAACTAAAAAGTATGAACAGGATATTGATGTTACTGTTATAAATGCAAAAGGAAAAGTCGTATCTCCGGGGTTAGTAGATATTCATGTTCATTTGAGAGAACCTGGGTTTGAGCATAAGGAGACAATCAGATCCGGATGCGAATCTGCAGCCGCTGGGGGATTTACCACAATAGTATGTATGCCCAATACAAATCCCGTAAACGATAACGCTTCTGTAACCGAATATATACTGCTTAAAGCGCGCACAGAAGGAATAGTGAACGTTTTTCCTATCGGAGCAATTACGAAAGGTGAGATGGGAGAAACACTTGCACAGATTGGTGAGATGTATGAGGCTGGGTGCGTAGGCGTTTCAGATGACGGTATGCCCGTAATGAACGCCAAAGTTATGAGGCACGCAATGGAATATGTGCAGGCTTTTGATATACCCGTTATATCTCATGCGGAGGATAAAAACCTCTCTGGGGCAGGAGTAATGAATGAGGGAGAAGTTTCAACTCAGCTTGGACTAGTGGGGATACCATGCGCGTCAGAAGATGTGATGGTATCTCGTGATATAACCGTTGCAGAGCTAACCGGGGCTCGTCTTCATATCTGCCATGTTTCAACTGCAGGGTCAGTAAGGCTGATTAGAGCGGCTAAGAAGAGAGGAGTTAAGGTAACTGCAGAAGTTACACCTCATCACTTTATTTTGACTGACGAAGCGGTAAACGAGTACGATACTAATGCTAAAATGAACCCGCCCCTAAGGGGAAAGAAAGACAGGGAAGCAGTAATTGAGGGTCTTAAAGACGGCACTCTTGACGCAATTGCGACAGACCATGCTCCACACAGTGAAGATGAGAAAAAAGTAGAGTTTGATATCGCCCCATTTGGGATAGTCGGACTTGAAACCGCATTGCCTCTTTCACTTAAGCTCGTACAAGACGGAGCGCTTACGTTAAATCAGATGATTAGTAAGCTAACAGATGCGCCTTCTGATATATTGAATTTAGGTAAGGGGACACTTAAAGTCGGCAGTGCTGCAGATGTAGTGATTTTTGACCCTGAAAAAGAATTCACAGTAGATAGGAACAAGTTTCACTCTAAATCTAAGAACAGCCCATATCATGGCTGGAAGCTTAAAGGAGTTGTAAATTACACGATAGTAAACGGCAAGATCGTTTACACGGGGTAGACAAACACCAGTATTAGTCTATTTCCCTTTTTTAGTTGTTTGATCTTGTGAGATTTCTTCACCTTGTTCAACTAACTTAGCTAAATTATAAAACTTAATATTATAATCATTTGATCCTGTACCTAAAAACTCTCCAAAGCTATCTATAGTCTCATAGACTAACCTAATCCAAGAAAATGAAGAAGCATTCAATGCCTGATTTAGTATCATATTGCTGACAAGCAAGGTGTTTGATAAGACAGAGCGTTCATCTGGAAAATCTGGTCTAGGTTCAAGTTTAGTCATTGTATAAAAATCCTAAATGCCATCATTTGCCATTGGGTGAACATGTGTTGATCCTATACTGCTCCCCATTAAGAACGAAGTATAATTAAGTTGGTAAAATGCTTTGTAAAAGGCATAGGGAGGGAGCAATGAAGCTAAGGAGATGGGATTCTAAAACCAAGACCAAGATAGTACTAGAAGGCTTATCTGGAAGACCAGAATCAGAGATATGTAACGAGTACGGAATACATCAGAACCAATTCTACATCTGGCGTGATAAGTTCTTATCTGAAGCTCATAAAGCGTTTGATTCTAAGAAAGACGTTGGAGAAGTAATCCGCCTTCGTAAAAAGAATCAAGAGCTAACCCAAATAATAGGCTCACTCACCGTTGAATTAAAAAAAACAGAGGACGAGTTCATATGAGAAAGCAGTCTTACTCTGTAACTCTTCGTAACGAATACATACTTAAAAGGATAAAAGATATAAAAGCAGACCATCCCTTCTGGGGTTATAGAAGAGTATGGGCATATCTAAGATATATAGATGGATTAATAGTAAATAAAAAGGTGTATACAGGTTAATGAGAGAGAATAACCTTACTGTAAAACCAAATACAAGACTAATAGCAAAGAGGGTATCAGAAAGACCAAAGCCTAGAGCAGATAAACCTAAGCAGTGGTAGGGAATAGATATGACAAAGGTTATAACAAACACTGGCTGGGTATATGTAGTAATAGTACTGGACTGGCATACAAAGAAGATAGTAGGACACTACAGCGGAACAAGAGCAACAAGCAGAGAATGGCTGGAAGCTTTAGAGAAAGGACTAAACAGGGAGTTCCCCGGAGGAGTAAGGGGACATGGACTAAAGCTTATGAGTGATAACGGGAGCCAGCCTACTTCACTCAGTTTTATGAAAGCCTGCTCTAATCTTGAAGTAGGGCAAGTCTTTACGAGTTATAACAACCCTAAAGGAAATGCCGATACAGAGAGGATGATAAGAACAATGAAGGAAGAGCTTTTTTGGTTAAGAGAGTGGGAGAATGAAAGAGAGCTCAGTCTAGAACTGGACAAGTGGGTTGAGTATTACAACAGGAGTTATCTTCATTCTGCTCTCGGATACAGCTCACCCATTCAGGCGGAAGAGAAATATTACAGTAATCATACTTCACATTTAAACGCTGCTTGAGTGTTAGTCAGCGGTACATCATCTTATAGGTAGCTTAACAATCTTATTGATGTTAATAATCATTTGGCAAAAAATAATTATCTGATTATACTGTATTCTGATGTTCCAAAGGCAAATTCTCCGAAGTCGGGAGTTTGGGAAACGTTAATAATGTCTGAAGAGAATATTAAAACACCACAGGAAAAGAAGTACCTGACAAGATTAGAAACTTTTCTAGACGTTGTATATGCTCTCATATTCTTTCAAATGCTCCAGTATCTACCACAGAGCGAGGGTATGGAATGGGTTGGAAAGCCGCTCGGTCTATTGCAGCCGCTGGTCGATAACCCAGTTGAAGTACTTAGAATCATAATTGGTCTTGGCATTACTCTACTTTACTGGAACTTTAACAACAAACTTTTGGGGCCCTTAATACGTACCGATTTCAAGCACGCTATTCTTACATTACTACAATTGGTTTTTGTTTGTTTCTTTCTCTATTTTGCAATATCTGACCCCGCCCTTGCTGGTGGTGCTTCCTCACCCGCGTTACAGTCTGTGATGCTGTCAATCGCAGGATTCCTTGGGGTCTGGGGATGGTCTTATGCACGTAAGCACAAGTTAGTTGACGGGTCTATAAGTGAAAAAGAAAATGCCCGAACCGCACGAAGGGGGCTAATCGAACCAATTACAGCCCTTCTTACTACTCCTTTAGCTTGGTTAGGGCCAGTGGTATGGACCATCAGCTGGATTGTTATACCCTTTATACTATCCCGGTTGATAAGGAATAAAACTTAATTGTCAATGCAGAATAATTTTATATGTCACGTAACAAAGGGTTTCTCAAGAATCAAACTTAGTTTATGCTTGACAAAAGGTGAGCCGTACAGGAGCTACTGTTGACTAGCGTGTTTGTAGAGTGATTATTTTATCTTTACAATGCGTATAATAAAGATAAAAACAAATATAAACGGAAATATATATCTGCAATATTTGTCCATGGACCTAGCTAATTCAACATTATCTCTTTTTGTTAAAATTGATGTAACAGTGACTTCGATCAGAGTTGCAAAAACAAGTATAGTACTAAAAAGCATTAAACTGTCTATACGGGTTAGATAAGGAACTTCCGGAAGTGAACTCACAGCTAAGAATTGATATGCTATCAATGTCAGCATAGAAGTTATAGATATACTTATTTTTGTTGTATAGTCTGCCGGATCCATCCAAAATACTATCCAAGACATAAACACAATTAAGAACAAGGGGACTATAAACTTATAGATGTAAAAGTGTGCATATCTTTTGGCATTTATTGTTAGCACCATACCTTCTGTGGTCGGTGCATCAGGTACGAACTTATATTCTACTTTTTTTACATCAAAACCTTTTATATCCCAATCAGCTATTGAGAATTTTGCAGATATTCCCATTGAAATTTCTACTAAATCAACTTCACTGGCTGTGTTATCAACAGATATAAGTTGAAATTCTAATTGTTGTTCATCAAATGGAAAATTATGCAGGTCCAAAGGTTGGGAGAACCCACCTGTAAATCTTTGTTTGTAAACAACTGTTCCATCAGAATCTACTTCAACTATGTCTGGAAATGATTTAAATAATTTTTGCCTATTGAGAAATTGCAAATTTGGATTCCAAACATCCTTAGTATCATAAGTTGTTTTTCCTTTTCTATTTGAGAGTCTTTGGTCTTTCCATTTTGCTTGGATGAAAATATTAGAAATGAAATTTTGTTGAGCATCATCAATATCATCAACATCTATAACATATAGATCTATTTCCACTTTCGTAGGAACATTTGCAGGACCGGGTCTGCTCGTATCGATAGCATGAACAATGCTTGGTATAGAAAGAAAGAGCAAAACATTAAACAAGATTGTTAAAGCATTACAATTTTTAACCATAGTTTGTATATCTTATACTGTATTACCAAGAATTATTCAAATTTTTAGAAGATTTTGACCTGTCCCCTATAATAGGTCCATAAGTTAAGTTATTTTTTAGAGAGAAAACCCTATATATAGGAGATCATTAAGGCTAGGTGGCTTTGTTCATGATTCCAAATTATACCTATCTTGACAAAAGGGGTGCAGTACAATCCATAGTCGTATCCAAACATGTAAAGAAAGTCCATATTCAATTTATTGGCGATTTCTTTTGCTTTAGGTCTCCGCCACTTTGGTGGATTCTTCAATAGATATTCACCACGTTCTTTGCGAGCGACAAATTGATTTATAATATTCTTATACTTAGATTCATCAAATTGAGGGTGGTTTATTAGACGATTCATAGCTTTATATTGTTCCAGAAAAGACCAATCTTCAAAAACTTCAAATTCGTTTTTATCATGAAGATGATAAAGGTGAAACAGTCTATCTAGAAGACAACGATACAATATCCAACAATCTTGATAATCATTAATCCCATAGAGTTTGTAGACAGCTTTCGTAATCATATTAGCCCGAGCAATAAAATTGCTAATAATTATGTCTTTTTTGTTAAGTTTATAGCGAGCGAGTTCGAATAGAACAGTTCCGACTAAAATGTTGAAGGTTTCTTGTGCTTCAAAGTATAGTTTCTCTTCCAAATAATGTTCGGAGCCAAGTTTTACCATTTATAGATTTCCTTTCAAAATTATTGTATAAGCGGATGGACTTTTTGCAAATAGTAGAAGTTATTTACCAAGACTTAGATAAAATCGGCAAAAGGAATGTACTAAATAAATCTTAAGTTTATTTTTCCACGAAGCAAACTTCGGGATATTTTTTTCCAATCGAATTCCAAAATTCAGTAGAAACTTCATCAAGCTCATAATCAGGACCGATCTTAACTTCTCCCGTCTCCAGATCAATTTCAACCATCGGTTTTTCTTTGTCGGTTAGCAGCACGAACTGTCTGGGTCCTATAACTCTATAACTCGATGCTATGCGCTGCTCTTCGTTTATATCAACGCCCACAGTTGGATCTAAATGTACTTCTATCCCTGAATCTTCTTCTAATTCCTCTATCTCATCGGATATATCAGGCGCAAGTGTAGATTTGGGTTTAATTGCTATTTCAGAGCTTCCATCCTGAGAGTCGGCGGGGTTGTTGCTATCAATTTTTCCACCCTGAACAATCGCTGTATTAAAATCTCTACTTCCGGTTTCAATATTGATGACAACATATTCGTTTTTATAAAGCAGATAAGAAGAAATTCCTAATAAAATAGCAAGTATTAGTATTAATGTATATCGAATCATTATAATCTCCTATGCTATCTCCTTTGCTTTGAATCTTCTTTATAGATAGAAGTATACTGAGCTTGTCCTTGTTTTTCTTATTAATTTTCTGGTGTAAGTTAATAACTCCATATTAAGGAGAAATGACCCGGAATTTGAATACCCTCACCAATGACGCTGAAAATCTTGATAGGCCACTCTTTAATAGGGATTTTATTCTAATCACACTTTCTTCATTTGTTTTCTTTTTTAATTTCCATTCATTTATTTTGCTACCTGTAAGGATTGAAGAGCTTGGAGGTACCGAAGCTAAAATCGGATTTATCATGGGCATGGCAGCAATGGCAACGATAATCACAACTCCCACAGTTGGGATTGCGATTGACCGGTTTGGCAAGAAATGGTTTTTAGCAGCGGGCGGAATTTTAATGTCTATAACAACTTTGCCATTTGCTTATATGGACACGCTAAATTATCTGTTCCCACTTTTAAGGGTCTTTCAAGGGGCAGCTTTATCGCTCTGTTTTGTTTCAGCAGGGACTTTGATAGTTGACGCATCATCTTCCGCAAAACGAAGCCAGGCGATCGGCATATTCGGTATATTCAGTATTATAAACTTTGCGCTCGCGCCTTCGGTAGGAAAAGTGTTTATAGACTACTTTGGGTTTCGAGAGTTTTTTATATTTGATTTCTTCTTTGGATTAATGGCCTTCATTATAGCTCTTTTTATT
>Ga0307380_10004038_pt1 | contig 20016 bp, 17 predicted proteins | sample UN3MG_FD_202239 | JGI IMG/M metagenome (GOLD analysis project Ga0307380, IMG submission 202239) | Soil microbial communities from Risofladan, Vaasa, Finland - UN-3 | ecosystem: Environmental > Terrestrial > Soil > Coastal area > Acid sulfate soil | place: Finland: Risofladan, Vaasa | collected... | reverse complement strand
AATAGAAACAACGAAACAATATACACACCACCGCAAAGTGAACAACGCATTAACGCGCTTCTGAAGAATTTTGCAGACTATCTGAACGATGACGACGATTCGTTGGTAAAATCCGCGATCCTGCACTATCAATTCGAGACGATACATCCGTTTTATGACGGTAACGGACGAACTGGAAGAATAATCAACATCCTATATTTGATCTTAAATCAGCACCTTGATATCCCTATACTGTATCTTAGCTCATACATAATAGATCGAAAATCCGAGTATTACCGGCTTTTGCTGGATGTGACGGCCAATGTAAGGTGGGATAAATGGATCTTGTACTTTCTGAAAGGAATAGAAGTAACCGCGAAAGAGACTATTGGAAAAATCCGAGCGATCAAAGAACTCATGGATGAAACCATCGAGTTTGTAAAACAGGCGGCCCCGAAGATATATTCTAAAGAGTTGGTAGAGACGCTATTTGTACATCCATACTGCAAGAATGAATTTATTGAACAGGCGATAGTAGTGGAACGGAAGGCCGCATCTAGATACCTTCATCAGCTGGATGAAATAGGTGTTCTCGACATCAAAAAAATTGGAAGAGAAAATATCTTTATTAACAAAAAACTGATGGAACTACTAAGATACACATAGTGAATATCACAAACGGAGGGAGCAGACGCCTTCTGAATCCCTTCATCCGTGTTGTCAGGCCAATAATATCAAAACAGAAAACTGAATGTTTTAATCCCTGCTTCACAAATCTGCCGTACGGTATTACAATAATAGTACGTATAACATATCGCAATCTTCGCTTCGCAGCTGAAAGGAAGATTGCGATGTCCTCAACCAGTGCGAAAATCTTGCTATAATAACAAAATTTTCGACTTTCATCGTAATATATGATTGGAGATAATTATGAAAAGAAAATTAACATTGCGCCTTAATGAGGAATTAATTAAAAATGCCAAAGAATAATCTGCTAAAAGTGGTAAACCTGTTTCGAAAATAGTTGCTGATTTGTTCACCGTAATAAAAAATGAAAAATTGAAAAAGGAATATGAGATAACACCTGCCGTAAAATCTTTAAAAGGAATATTACGCGGTAAGAAAATAGATGAATCTGATTATAAAAAAAATCTTGAAGAAAAATACTTATGAAAGTTCTTTTTGATACAAATGTTATTCTTGATGTCTTGTTAGATAGAGAACCATTTGTAGAAGAAGCAACATATTTGATGACTAAGGCGGAACAATCAGAAATAGTTGGATATCTGGCTGCGACTACTATAACAAGAATATACTACCTTTTGCAAAAGAGTCTTGGGAATGAAATAGCAACTGAAAAAATTGAAACATTACTATCTGTTTTTGAGATTATCCCGGTAAACCGTATAATTTTGGAAGATGCATTGAAATCATGTTTTTCTGATTTTGAAGATTCGGTGTTGCATATGGGAGCATGTCATACAGGTGTTGAATATATAGTTACAAGGGATACAAGAGGATTTACGAAATCAAAGATACCTGTATTTAATCCGATTGAGTTTATAAATATGTTGGATAGCATAAATGAGTAAGGGCTAACATATATAGGGGGTCGCTCGATGCGCCATAGAACATCATTGGCACCCGGCTACCGTCCGAATTAAAAAAAGGAACTTTACCGCCTTCGTGGTTCAGTCCATCGGATTCACACCGCCATCGATGCGATGGATACACAAAAGAAGATCGCGGAAAAGATAATCGATATCTCAAGCATGCCCCCCTGTCGCAAAAGTGATCGGCCGTGCAAACGAAGCATTGCAGGAAAACGGGGTAGATCTTTCGGCACCCTCGATCGCATCAAGAAGCGTGTAGACATACTTTGCGCTCAAAGCCATTGAAACTGACTCGCCTTGGCTGACTCCCTGCTCTTCTGCGATGAATCCCCGAACTTCCTGCACGGATAGTCCTTGCTTGCCCTATCTATCCAGCGGGTGGCTCCCAAATGCGTTTGCCCTGTTTTATCCGTACTTTTACCTTGACAAAGGAACTTCTCCTATCCTACACTCCGGAGGCAAGGAGCGAATGCTTGGCAAAAGAAGAAGCGATCGAAGTAGAAGGAGTCGTCAAGGAATCCCTGCCCAACACGATGTTTCGTGTCGAGATCAAGAACGGGCATGTGATCATGGCCCATCTTTCCGGAAAGATGAGGAAACACTACATCCGAATCGTTCCAGGCGACAAGGTAAAAGTGGCCCTATCCCCCTACGATCTCACCCGAGGACGCATTATCTACAGAGAACGGTAAGTACCGTCTGAAAAATTATCTCATCGAGGCGCGGATAACCACCCAGGTGGCACCGTGGCCCCCGTGCTTCCGTTTTGCCGAAGCGAATGCACCGGTGTATGGGCATTTCTCCAAATACCTGCGCACCACACCCTGTAGTACCGGCTCGCCTTGAGAGTGATTTCCCTTGCCATGAACGATCAAGACCTTCCTGACCGCTCTGCTCCGAGCCTGGTATATGAACCGTTCGAGAGCCTGCTCCGCTTCCCGGCTGTTCATACCGTGCAGATCCAAAACCGCTTGAGGTTCCATCGACTCTATATCCTGCCCGGGTCCTTCCGCAGCATCCTGCCGGCCCGCATCTTTATCCGGCGGGTAGCGGGATATCAGCTCATCCCCTTCTGATCTGCTTTTTCCCCGTTTCTTCTCCCAGGCATCCAGAATTTCACCAAAATCCATAGGCCTTATTCTCTTTCAATCAAGAAGAATAGTGTTCGTCTGTACCCATCCCATAATCTCGGATGGGGTTTCGACGAGATAGTAGTCACCGAATTGTCCCCTGATCCAAAGACTCGTCCCGGAGGGCAGTTCAAACCAGGATTTCGAATCTTCTTCAGGAACCCTGTTCAGATCGCTTCCTTCGGAGATCACCACACCCACAGATCGAGACTCCGAGTGGAGCCGTCCCACAAAAAAGGTGAAGGAACCTAGAGCCGCTATCGTCAGAAGCACAAAAGAAATGAGGAACTGGACCCGCTTTGTACGTACAACAAAGGCGGCCATGATCAACGACGCATTCGCAAACAGAAGGAGCAACAGGTAGGCAAGGTTCGGATGGACCGGAAAGGGAGCAGCCACCTGCGCCACAAGACCGTATCTTTGCTCCAAACTCTGCAAGACTTCCCTTCCTTGAGGATCCCCCGGCTTTTCCCGCAAGCTCTGGCGTAGATAATGGATGGCGTATCCCTGCTCCCCCAGGTAATGGGAGAGGATTCCGAGGTTATAGAGGAGCGCAGGATTACAGGACAAAGCCTGTTCAGCCTGTCTGTAGAGCTCGATCGCCTCGGTATAGTGCCCGGCTTGAAAGCTCCGTTCCGCTTCCCGAATCGAAATGTAGGGATCATGCTCCGAGGAAGCCATTAGAAGTAGGAGGAAGAAAAAGGGGAGTATGTTCTTAGCTTTTCGGGTAACCAGGGCAAAGAGGAAAAACAGCATACCGGGAAGCAGGAACAGCAGGTTCAGAGGATTACTGTAGTGGCGCGTGCAGTTGGATTTTTTGATCTCGTTCAGTTCTTTCAGAGGCAGATCCTGAGGATCGAAGGAAACAGAGGCGACGGAGGAATGCTCCGATGCGCCGCGCTGATCGTTCTGGGAGTATCCGGGGGTAAGCAGAAGCAAAAGCAGGACCGCTACCAATCCAGCTCGTACGTATCCTGCGCAGGCGCCGACACCCATGCTGGTTTTTCCTCCCTATGAATTGATTCAAGTATCTCTTCGCTTTGGCTGTCCCTCTGCTCTTCGCTGCTGTCCGGAACTTCAGAAGCCGAACTGACCGGGATACTGGAATTCGCTTTCACCATCCCAGCGATACTCAACTCGAGATTGATCTTCGCATCCCAACTATCCGATTTCAGCCGCAAGGCCTGTATAAAATTGGCCCCGGCTTCCCGATACTTCCCGATTTCATAACAAGCGACTCCCTGGTTGAAAAAGATCCTATAAAACAGCTCCCTATCCCGACGATTCAAGTCTCCAGTCAGATCGGTAAAGCCCTCCAAACTCCTGTTCAAGATCCTCAAACCCGGATTTATCTCACCCTGAGAGACGTAAAGACTCCCTAAATCGTAGTCAATCCAGTCCTCCCAGCGCCTCGCGCCCCCCGCCTGCAGCGCCTGCAAATATCTATACGTAGCCAGGGCATCCCCGCCACTGCGAAACAGCAGATTGCCCCGGAGCACCAAAAAGGCTGTGTTGGTCCCGGAACAGGAAGAAAGGACAAACAGGATCAGCAGATTTAGAACAAACAACGCTGCTCCGGACTTTGAGGCTTTCATAGAACGTTTTTCCATCGGACCGCCTTGACGGTCATCGAAAGGCCAAGGAATAAAAGAGCCAAGAAAACGAAGAAGCGAAAGCGATCTTTTTTTTCTCTTCTCATGCCTAGCACCATGTTGCCCTCCGCCCGGGCCTTCATTGCTCCGAGGATCTTCTCGGCGACCTCTCGATCTTCTCCGCCCAGGCGGAACAATTGCCCACCGCTGATATCGGCTATTCCTTCCAGAACATCGATCCGCAAACGGCTTACCACAGGATTCCCGTTGTCCTCGGTTAGCAGCTTACCGCCGTAAAGCCTCACCGCAGCTCCTTCCTCACTTCCCACGGCAACGACATATACGGGTATTTTTGCCGAACCTGCTTTTTCTGCAGCCCCCAGCGGATTTCCGGAGTGATACTCTCCGTCGCTGAACAGGAGAATACTGCGGTAGGTCTGAACAGAGTCCGGAAATGCCTCGAGGGATTTGCGGATGCCCTCTTCAAGCCCGCTGCCCGGAGCAGTCATTACAGACGGCCCTACATGCTGCAACGTTGTCTCAAGAACATAGCGGTCTTCTGTCAGAGGAAGCAACTGCACCGCCTGGCCTTTGAAAACAACCAGACCGATGCGCACACCCTCCAGAGCTTCAACGGCCCGGCGGATAGTATGGACCGAAGCTTGCAAACGAGATGATTCACCGTCTTCGGCCAACATACTGTTGGAAACGTCGAGACAGATTACCAGTTCCTGTCCGGACCGTCGCTCTTCCACCAGAACTTCTCCCCAACGAAATCCTGCCAGGGCAAGCAGCGATGCGGCGAAGAAGAGAGTAAAAAACAGAAAGGAAAAGAAGCTCTTGAATACATAGACATCGAGCAGCTTTGAGGACCGCCAACCGCCGCCCAAATCCCGGAGGGTTCTGCGGCCGCGCCCGTAGTCTATCCTCCAAGCCAAAGCTACGAGGATAAAGAGGAACAACAAGAACAAGACATTCGGTCGATCCAACATGTTACTTACAGCAGTTCCCCAATCAGCAGTTTGTTGATAAAAACACAAAGCAGAATGATGGCAAATCCTGCCAGGATAAAGATGCGGTGCTGTTGTTTACGTTCTACGAAAACAGCCACCTCCTGTAGTTTGGTTTCCAAGCTGTCGATCTCCTGGAAAACGGTGTTGAGTATCCCGAGCGTGCCGGAATGAAAATAGCGCCCTCCTGAAAACTTGGCTATTCTTCTGAGCAACTCTTCATTCAGCTTTCCCTGGTAGACACCACGCACCTGCTTGCCGCTTTCGGGATCCGTATACTGAAGCGTCGTCTCCCCCTCGGTACCGATTCCAATCGTATATATTCGGATTCCCAGATTGGCCGCCATCTCGGTTGCCCTGTCCGGATCGATCTGCCCTGCATTGTTGTCCCCATCGGTGATCAGGATAATGACCTTCTCTTTCGAACCGGAGTCTTTCAAGTGCAGTGCGGCCACAGCAAGCCCCAAGCCGATTGCCGTCCCGTCTCCCAACTCCATCACCTGTACCGAATCCAGGGCGTTTTCCACAAACCGATAATCAAAGGTGGGCGGCACCCTTAGAGAAGCCTCTGCTCCGAACACCACCAATCCTATGGCATCGTTTTCCCTTCCGGCCACGAAATCACGGACCACCTCTCGAGCCGCTTCGAAACGAGTGACGGTGCCGACATCCCGGGCGGACATGCTGGGAGAAACATCCAGAACAACGATCAGATCCAAACCTCTGCTGAGATACTTTCTTTGTTTCTCGATAACTACAGGACCGGCCATGGCGACGATCAGCAGGGAAAACCCTATCCAGAAAAAAATACGGGTAACGGCCAGGAGTACTCGCCTGGGAGTAGGACGAACAGAAAAACTTTCGGTGTTCCAGATGCTAAAGTTGAAGAAGATCTTTCCACCCCGGGCCTTACGAAAATAGAGCAAATATGTGAGTACCGGAACGACCAACAGAAGGAGCAGAGTCGAAGGGAAATCAAGACTCCACATGGACTGTCCGCTCCTCTATCTGTTCCACAATGCTGTCCACAGCCTTCAGGTTTTGTCGCATTTCTCTCTTGTTCGATCGTTTCCCGGAGAACTTGATCAGGTCGGCGCCCCAAAGCACCTCGTGGATGCGTTGGGATAGATCCTCATCAAGATCAAGACCCGCCCTGTTCAGCTCTTTTATAATCTCCCCCGTGGCTGCGCTCATGAGCGGTGCCGATAACCTCTCGGTGAAATATCGCCTCACCGCCAAGGAGAGGAGGATGAAAAAGGACTTGCCTTCGATGGCGGAAAGTTGGGCTGAAAGCCGGGTCAGGCTTTTTCGGGCGTGCAGATAGGGTAATCTGCGTATGCGGGCTTCTCGAATCCTGGCAATGCCCCGTACCCCGTGGCGGAGAAGGAAAACCATACCGGCCGGTGCCCCGATACCAACCGCCGCCAAGATCAGCAGTTTGAGCCATGTCAGGGGTATGTTCAGCTGGGTTCGCGGTCCGCGAAGAATGGGCTTCCGCTCTTCTTCGAGGACGGACTGGGTTGTCACGGAGATTTCCCCGATTCTCAAATCCCCAAGACGAAACACTGGAATCAAGCTCTCTCCGGGCTGAAACGAGGTGAAGAATATTCGGACAAGCACTTCCCCTGGTCTGCCGGAGGCTCTCCTGTCCCGCACCTCTATTGTATGGAATTCGATCCACGGGTGCTCCGGCAGCAGCTCTGCCTGGTCTACCACAAGGTCGGCCGGGGTATCATACTTCAGCCGCAGCTCGACCCGGTCACCCACAAAGAAACGGGGGGGAAGAAAAATTGATTCACTCAGGCTGACTTGAGAGAATCCAGGCCAGGATTCGAGGGAAAGAACGAACAGGATGGCAAAGAGGAGCCGCCTGCTCATACCACCCTTCTCCTGCGCCGGAAAAATCGCAAAATTTCCACTCCCGGATCGTCGGATGTGCTCAAGGTCAGCGTCTCTACTCCCCGGCGCCGGCAGGCCTTCTCCCACACGGCCTGCTTCTCCTGCCAGAAATGCTCGTAGGATTGCCGAAACGAAGGGGAAGTCCCGTCCGCAAACAGGATATCTCCACTCTCAGGATCTTCGAGTTCGAGCATACCGGTCCGCGGAAAAACAAAATCGATAGGATCCACGATTTTCACGGCGACACAGTCGTGCTTGCGAGCAAGTAAAGACAGAGAATCCCAATAGCCGTCTGTTCGGAAATCCGAGATAATGAAGCAGATCCCCCGGCGTTTCAAATTTCGATACACCCCCTTCAGGGCCAAATCCAAATCGGAACCTCTTCCTTTGGGCTTCATTTTGAGCAGCTCATGGATCAAGCTCAAGATGTGCTTTCGTCCTTTGGAGGGGGGAATCCATTTTTCAATTTTGTCACTGAAAAAAGCCGCTCCGACCCGGTCGTTGTTCTTTACCGCCGAGAGAGATAGAATGGCAAAAACCAGGGCGGCATACTCGTTCTTGCCAAGGTCCCCCGACCCGGCGTAGAGGGATGCCGATATATCTACAACGTTGAACAGGATGATCTCCCGCTCCTCGCGGAAAATTTTCGTGTGGGGCAATCCCATCCGGGAAGTTACGTTCCAGTCGATCGCCCGCACATCGTCGCCGGCCACGTATTCCCGGACCTCATCAAACTCGATTCCCTGGCCTCGGAAGATCGAACGGTAGCGGCCGCCCAGAAGCTGGTCCACCAGCTTGGAAGCCACCAGCTCGATCTGCCGAACCCGGCGAAAAAAGGAAAGATCCTCCATAGCTCCTAGGGGACGTCTACTGTCTTGAGTATTTCACTGATAATCTGATCCGTTGACAGGTCTTCCGCTTCCGCTTCGTAGGTTAGAATAATCCGATGACGAAGCACCGCCGGCGCCAATGCTTTGACATCTTCCGGTATGACGAAGGCCCTGCCGTCCAGAAGTGCTTTCACCTTTGCGCATCGGAACAGATAGATGGAAGCGCGGGGCGAGCCGCCGTACTCAATGAAGCGGACGAAATCCGCTTTTCCCCGGTCCCGCTCCCGGCTGGCCTGAACGAGGGATACGATGTATTCCTCGATCCGTGGATCCAAGTGGATCCTCCGGACTACGGACTTCAGAGTTTCGATACCCCCCTTGTTAAGCACCTTCCGGACTGCAATTGTGTTCTCTACCCCCACTCTTTTGAGGATATCCATCTCTTCGGTAAAAGTGGGATAAGGTACATAGAGCTTGAGGATGAAACGATCCAGTTGCGCTTCGGGAAGCGGATAGGTTCCTTCGTGCTCGATAGGGTTCTGTGTAGCCAGCACCAAGAAAGGTTCCTCGAGGGGATAGGTTTCGGTGGCGATGGTGACCTGTCGCTCCTCCATAGCCTCTAAAAGCGCCGATTGCACCTTGGCGGGAGACCGGTTGATCTCGTCGGCAAGTATGATATTCGTAAAGATCGGCCCTTTCCGAGGAACAAAATCACCGGTTTGCTGCCGGTAGACCATCGTACCGATCAGGTCCGCAGGCAGGAGGTCCGGAGTAAACTGGATCCGTTTGAATCCCGCATCCACGACCTCCGCCAACGACTTGACAGCCAGGGTCTTGGCCAGACCGGGAACCCCTTCCAGCAAGACATGCCCCCCCGTCAGCAGACCGATCATCATCCCTTCCAGCATGTCCCGCTGGCCTACGATCCGCTTGGATACCTCCTGGAAGGATCGCTGCAAAAGCTCTTTTGCTTGTTCCACATCCGGTTCGAGGGTACTCGTTTTTTGGTTCATTTATCTCTCATACCTCAGCTTCTATAATCTGCGTTTTCCTTCACATACTGGTAGGACAGATCTGCGCCCAGCACCTCTGCCCGCTCTTCCCCCGCCCCTAAATCGATATCGAGTACGACCTGGCGATCATGAGCAGGAAAACTTTTTGCGGCGGGTTCCATAGCGCACTCGGTCAGATACCTATTCAAGCGTTCCTCCTTGCCGGCATCCAGACAAAAACTGCCGTCAACGAAGATCTCAACCCCACCCATGCCCAGCCGCAAACGCTGAAGATCGATGGGGAACCGGGCAGCGGAGGCAAAATCGCCCAAGGCGGAAACAATTCTACCCACGTTAGGATCGTTTCCGAACACAGCGGTCTTCACCAGCGGAGAGTTCACCACCGCCTTGCCCGCCGCCGCGGCGAGATCCCGGCTCGGAGCTCCCTCTACACAGACCCGGATCACGTGTCCCACACCTTCCCCGTTACGCACCACGTCTTCGGCTAAGCGAAGGCAGACCTTATCGAGGGCTTCCCGGAACCTGTCTTCGGAAACCCCCGGCTTCCTGGCGGAACTGAAGAGCAAGACCATGTCGCTCGTGCTCTGATCCCCGTCCACCGAAATTCTGTTAAAACTTTTTTCGACGCTGCTCTGCAAGGCCTTCCTCAGTTGTTCCCTCTCCATCTTCAAATCGGTAAGGATGAAGGCCAGCATGGTACCCATATCCGGCTCGATCATGCCGGCTCCTTTCGCCACTCCTAAAATGCAACCCCCACCGAGTTCCTCCCGATGCAGCTTCGGATAGGAATCGGTGGTCATGATGGCTTGGGCAACGGGCAAGGCGCTTTCTCTGTGAAGCCCTGCAACCAGATTGGGGAGTGCCCCTTTCATGCTCTCGACGGGGATCTTCCAGCCGACAATACCCGTCGAGGCGGGCACGATCCGCTTTCCCGGCTCTCCAATCAGCTCGCCTAACGCATCGCAGAGCAGTTGAGCATCTTCAACACCTCCGCGAGCTCCGACATTGGCGATCCTGTTGTTGATCAGGACACCCCGCAGATTCTCCTGCTCGATGCGCCTGCGACCGATCAGAATCGGAGCACCGCAGAAACGATTGCGGGTAAAGAGCCCGGCAAACCGGGAGCTCGGTTTATCGAGCAGGATCAGCGCCAGGTTCATGGAAAGCCGCTGCTGTCTCTCCATCGAGGTAAAATCAAAGGAGGTGGTGGCTGCAGAAAAACCTTCGGGAAGACGGGATCGACCGTTCAACACTTGTAAATAATTTTCCGCAGAGCTGAAGCTGGCCATAGAGCCTCCATATTAATGATATGATCTGATCGTCTCAAGGGAGTGCAAGATTCCCCCGACCGCTTGAGGTCAGGATCAACGAGACCGGGAGAACTCGAGGGTGATACGAAGGGGCAGATGGTCTGAGGTACCGGCATCCCTTGCGCCAGCCCGTGCACCGGCCCTCCAGCGTAGAGGAAAACCGCTGTTCGGGTCGAGTAGAAAATCCTCTTTGATCACCCGGAAGCTGTTCCGCCGATAGGCAAATCCTTCTCCGTCAAACAGCCCTGCAGAGAGGAGCACTCGATCCGGTGTCTGCCACCGCCCCTGATATGCCGAGCTTCCCCTCTGCCCCGGAGGCATTTCGTACCAGGGATCGTATAGAACCAGCCTGTCCTCCCACAGACCTGTGCGCGATTGGGAAGGGGTGAGAAACAGGGTTTGCCTCTCCCAGCCATCGGACTGGAACTCTGTTCCCGGCGCCTCGTCGGGAAGTGTCGCTGTAAGGTAGCGCCCGCCGATCCGATTCCACTCATCGAGGTTCTCGTTCAAATCTCCTAGCACCAGCAGGTCCGCCGATGGGACCGAAATTAGAATCTCCCGAACTCTCTCCACCAGAACCTCGGCCGCCCGCCGCCTGGCCGGAGCTGTGACATCGACACCCCCGGTTTTGGATTTCCAGTGATTGTTGAACAGATACAGGGTCGATCCCTCGTAGCTCAGCTGCACCTCCAGTATATGACGCAGGGGGATGCCGTCGAAGCTCCCAACGGCGTGCACCTTAGTGCGAACGACCGGCAGCCGACTCAAGCAGGCCACATTGGTGGCCGTTCCCTCCTGAGGCACGAATACGAGATAGCGATACCCCATGTTTTTCAAGTAACGATCCCGCAGATCCAACAGAGCGGCTCGGCTCTCGATTTCCTGGAGACACAGAACATCCGGCCCTCCCGAGGAAGTCGCTTTGATCGCTCGCGCGAGTGCGGACAGCTTCCTGTGATACAGCTCTGTGTTCCAATTCTCGCCTCTGTACTCGGGGTATTCCCGACCGTCGCTGCGGTCATCGAAAAGGTTCTCAACGTTGTAGGTAAGAACAACGATTTGCCCGCTGCAGGACAGGAGAGATATAAGTAGAAATAACAGAAAGACAGGCAGCGCCTTTCGTGACATCAGGTGCGTTTCAGGCCGCTTGGCCGAAACAGCGGCGCAATCTTAAAAAGTTTACAGCTCCTCCCTGCGGCTGATGATCTTTGATATCAGCCCGTAGCCGAGAGCTTCTTCTGCGTTCATCCAGTAATCCCAATCTGTGTCCTTCTCCACCTTTTGCAGCTTTTGACCGGTCTCCTCGGAAACGAGCTTGTTTATCTTTCGCCGCAGCTTGTCCAGCTCCTTGGCGTGGATTTCAATCTCGGTGGCTACGCCCCGCATGCCGCTCAAGGGTTGGTGGATCAGATAATGGGAGTTGGGCAGGGCGACCCGCCTCTCCTTGGGCGCGGCAAGCAGTATGATCGCCGCAGCGCTGGCAACAAGGCCCATGCCGATGGTGATGACATCGGGTTTCACGAAACGCATCATATCGAAAATGGCAAAACCCGCGTCCGCGTCCCCCCCGGGTGAGTCGATAAACACTTTGATCGGGTCTTCTCCCTGATCTTCGAGCAATATCAACTGGCGGATGATCTTCTCGCCGAGAGATTTATTGATCTCCCCGGACAACAATATGTTGCGGGTTTTGAGAATTTGTTCCATCAGATTGGATTCAGGCTTCTTCTTTTCGTCCTGCTCTTCTTCGTCCTGGAAGCGGGTCAAGCTAAACAAGTTTTTGTCCATCATAGGCTAAGAATATATTGAAACCAGGAAGAATTTTCAACATAAACAAGCTCTGTGAAAACGCTTCCGGGCATTGCTTTCCTCCCCGTGGGCGGTCTACAATCTTGGCGCCGACCGAATCGGGAACGACCAATCACCCATCATGAGGAGTACAATCATGAGAACACGATTCGCTGTAATTGGAGGCAGCGGGCTGTATCAGCTCGAAGGGGCGGAGCTCGTGGAACAGATCGAAGTTCCCACTCCTTTTGGCCTGCCCTCCGATCTTATTTCGATAGTGAAGGTGAAAGAGCAAGTGGTAGCTTTTCTTCCCCGCCACGGGAGAGGTCACCGGCTCCTGCCCACCGAGGTTCCTTCCAAGGCAAACATCTGGGCTCTCAAATCCTTGGGGGTCGAACAGATCCTGTCCGTGAGCGCGGTGGGCTCTCTTCGGGAAGAGATCAAACCCGGCGATTTTGTTCTCTGCGATCAACTCATTGACAGGACCCGCAGCAGGGACAACAGCTATTTCGGTGATGGACTGGTAGGCCACGTCCCCTTTGCCGATCCGTTCTGCTCGGGAATGCGGGAAGTCGTGGCCGGGATTCTTGGCAAGGCAGCCCATCCCTTCCACGACGGGGGAACACTGGTCACTATGGAAGGCCCTCTGTTCTCCACCCGTGCGGAATCCTTTCTGTACAGGAGCTGGGGTGCCGATCTGATCGGCATGACTGCCCTTCCTGAAGCCAAACTGGCCCGGGAGGCTGAGATCTGCATGGCCATCGTGGCGATGGTGACGGACTACGACTGTTGGAAGGAAGCGGAACAGAGCGTCAGCGTGAAGATGATCCTCAAGGTGATGAATGAAAACACAAAATCCATCCAGAAATTGATGCCCTCGATCGTATCGGCTCTGAGTTCCCGAAGCGAATGCACCTGTCGCCGGGCGGCGGCCGGCGTCTTTGTGACCGATCCCGCCCTGATTCCCTATCAAACGAAGCGAAAGCTTTGGGCCTTCTACGGCAAGTACTGGAAGAAACTGCTGCCGCCGTAGGCCGGGAGCCTTCACTCCTGCCCGAAGTGAAGCGAGTCCACTTCGATAGGAAAGCCTTTGGTCTTCCAGGCGCTTAAGGTTCCTTCCCGTTCCGCTATGAGAAGACCTTCGGCATCCGGCATTTCCTCCAGCAGTTCCAGTCCCCGCTCAGGCCCGAGAACGAAAGCAGCCGTGGACAGGGCATCGGCTACCTCACATGTTGGGGCGATTACGGTGACTGAGGCAACCTGCCCGGCCGGATAGCCGCTGTGGGGATCGAGTATGTGGTGGTAGCGCTTGCCCCCCGATTCAAAGAAACGTTCGTAATCACCTGAAGTCACCACGGCGATCCGTGAATCCTTCTCTCCCAGGGATATCACACCCAAGACGGCCTGAGCCTCCCGCGGGTGGCGTACGGCGATCCGCCACGGAGTTTCCCCCTGTTTCACTCCGGAGACCAGAATATCTCCTCCCGCATCGATGAGGAAATCTTCAAAACCCCGTTCGTAGAGATAGTCGGAGATCAGATCGACGACAGCACCCTTGGCGATCCCCCCCAGGTCTAGGCCAAAACCTTCGGGAATGCGGACCGTTCCGTCAGAGTCTATCACTACTTTCGAGAAATCCACCCTCCGACGAGCCTGATCGATCTGCTCATCGGTCGGAAGACTTCCACCTCCGTCGAAAGCCCAAAGATCCGTCAGGGCGAGGATCGTGGGATCGAAGGCGCCATCGCTTAGGACTGCAATCCTCTGACCCGTTTTCAGCACCTCCAGCACCTCTTCAGGCGGCTTTCCTCCTCCTTCGCGGTTCAGCTTGCCAATCGGGCTATCCTTCTGCCGATGATCAAACTCCCACGCTTTCCTGTCTGCAAAATCGAACAGATCCTGCCAGTCCGGCGGCCGATGACTGGAGACAAGCACCGTCAGAGTTGTCGACATGGCAAAGCGGGTCTCCCGGTGCACGGGTGGCCGGCAGGAAACAAGGGCTGTGCAGAGTAGGATCACGAACAGAAGATGCCGGGGAAATTGGAGCAAATTTAAAGCCTCTTCTCCGGAGTTACAATGGAACTCCTGAAAGGTTACAGACACAAGCGCCTAGATAAAAACGCTGCTGTTTCCTTGAAAATTAGCGATTTACCTTCTAATATTCAAGTCAACACCCGTGTTGTGACAGCACAAAGCAGGTGTTTGAACATTCGTAAGCTTTGAGGATCTCCGGCGGGCTTGCAGCAGCAGTACCAGTAACGTAGCAGAAAAAAGAGTGAAGTCAGCTTTCGTTGGTCTTATAGGAAGACCCTCTTGTGGAAAATCAACTCTGATCAATCGGATCTGCGGACACAAGGTATCCATAATCTCTCCAGTACCGCAGACTACACGTAACCGCGTTCGGGGTATATACAACGATCAGCCGGGACAGCTGGTATTTGTGGACACCCCGGGCTTTCACCTCTCGGATAAGAGGATAAATCTTCACCTCAAGAAACTGGCCACAAAGACTCTCTCCGAGGTCGAGGTAGTGCTGTATCTAATCGATGTCACCCGTCCTCCCGGAGAGGAAGAGCAGGCTCTGATCAATCTGCTTCGTGGTTATAAGGAGCGATTGATCGTTGCCTTTAACAAGATCGACATAAGCGACACCCACACAGCCAGGATACGGGAGGAACTTACCTCGACTATGGACCAGCCGGAGATTCACCTGATCTCCGCTCTGACCGGACAGGGGCTCGACGCTCTGTTGCAGGCCATCTGGGACCGAGCTCCCGAGGGCGAACGCATGTATCCAGAGGACTACTACACAGACCAAAGCCCGGAGTTCCGAATCGCCGAAATCATTCGGGAGAAGGCGATCCTGCAGACCAGACAGGAAGTTCCCCACTCCCTTTACGTGGATATCAGCGACATGGAGATGAAAGATAGAGACCGCTACCTCTGGGTGCGCGGATTCATCTACGTAGAGAGGGAATCCCAGAAGGGAATCGTCGTGGGAAAGGGCGGAGAAAAAATAAAGACCATCGTCCGGGAAGCCGAACAGGAGTGCAGCCAGCTGTTCCCCTACGAAGTGAAGCTCGATATCCGTGTAAAAACCAGACCCAAGTGGCGAAGAGACGAGGGGCTGCTGAAAAGGATTATCAGCTAAAGCATTACCGCGTGTGTTTATCTTAAAACTTGTCCGAGATAATATCGAAGATCCGAATACCTGCTTTGTTTTCCCCTCGGAGGTAACGGCCCGCTTCTGGTGTAGGTACGCCCTGCGTTCATCCAGCCGAAGGTCGGTAGCACTTACACGTTTTCTTTCCTGGGATCAGTTCAAAGAGAGCTGCTTTCACTATCCCGCAGAAAGGAGACCGGTGGACAGGGCCGTTCGTATGCTGTTTCTATATGAGCAGTTGGAACGAAACCGCCGCGCTCCTTATCTCCGACAGATCATTCCAACACGGTACCGCAATGACTGCCTGGTGTTTCTGCAAACCTTGCAGCGTTTTCTACCCGTTATGCACCGTATCGAAAGCCTCCGGATCGGTTGGCCGGATTTCAGCAGGGACAAGCTCGAAGATCTCGAGAATCTGTACGCCAAGTACAGGACCTTCCTTGCCGAGGCGGGGCTCTTCGAGCCGAACTACGAACGCCCCCGGTTCCAGCCGGGAGAAAAAACCTACCTTCTCTTTTTCCCCGAGCTGATCGAAGACTTCCCAGAGTTCGCTGACCTGGTCGCCCAACAGGCTCAAGCATCCTGTATACCTATTCCCGAGGCGGTGCGGGAACGCACCGCTGTTCAAGTGTTTGAAACAAGCCTTGAGGAAATCCGTGCAACAATGCTGCGGGTCTCGAAACTGCTCGACACTAAAAGCGATCCCCACGGTATCATCCTGACCGTAGGGAAGCTGGAAGAGGTGGAGCCACTGCTCAGGCGGGAGGCGGAGCTTTTCGCCATCCCCCTCCAGATTCATCGGGGCAAACCTCTATCCGATTTTCCTCAAGGAAAGTTTTTTCAAAAACTCTTCTCAAGCGCTGAATCCTCTTTCAGCGTTGCCGCGATGAAGGCTCTCCTGCTCTGCCGTTCGATTCCGTGGAAGCAGGAGAGGCTGTGCAATGGCTTGATCCGCCTGGGCCTGGACAGCAGGATTGTACGGAACACAGCCGCCGCGGACAGCTGGCGTTTGAGTATTGAATCGGCTCGGCTGAACGGGAATCCCCGAAACCTACCTCTGGGGCGCATATCCGGTTTTTACACCACCTTAAAAAACCAGATCATGGAGATCGCCGATGCCGGGAGCTTCAGCGACTTAAAAAACAGCCTGACCTCCTTCAGCGCTTCATTCCTCGATCTGACCCGCCTGAGCGACGAGGAGCTGAAGATCTTCCAGTTTACACTGGGCAGCCTCGACGAACTCGATTGGGCGGAGGAATTTGTGTCCGTTCCTCAAGCTTCAGTCTTTCGTATCTGGTGGATCTACCTTCACCAGCGTCTGTACGTGCCGAGTGAAAACACCCCGGGAATCTCCGTATACCCCTACAGGGTGAGCGAAGGGATGTATCCGGAACAGCACTTCGTGATCAACGCCTCTCAAGGGGCAACGAGCCACACACCTCGTCGTTATCCCTTTCTCAAGCTTCACGAAGAGCAGTATCTTGGCGATGTCCAGAGCGACCTCTCTGCGGCTCATCTGCAGCTCTACAGCCACAGCGGAGAGAAGGTTTCCTTCAGCTACTCCCGTCGGGACTTCCAAAGATCGAACCTGCCGCCGCCGCTTTTCCTCAAAGCTTGCATCGCGGCACAGACACCGAAACAGTCGGACCATCCGGACCCATATGATCTGGAACGGAAAGCCTGGATCGGGGGAAATACTTTTCCTCTGCAGCCGACTCAGAAATACGGCTACCTTTCGGCATCGGTAGGAGCGCTGGCTGCGAAGAGGATCGACGTCACCTCCCATCAGCTGCAGGACAAGAGGCTCATCCACTCACTTCAAAATCGGTTGAGAAAGGAGGACGATGAAGGTAGATTTCACATCAGCGCCACCGCGTTGGAGCGGTTCAGCCTCTGCCCCTTTCAATTCCTATTCGAACATCTCCTTGAGGTGGATTCAGAGGAGTACGAACCGATGATGATCGATCCCCGGGAGTTTGGGATCCTCATGCACAGGGTGCTCCAGGCTTTCTACCACCAACTGGTGGAGTCCGACCCTCGGGGAAAACTGTTCCCGGATCGGCGAGAGGAGTACCGTGAACGGATCAGAAGCATAGTGTCGAAAACCTGCATCGACTTTCGGGGGAAAACCCCCGCGCTTCTGGAGCCTATCTGGGCGCAGATGCGGTGCCGGGTGGAAGAGCTGGCACTGACTTTCCTCGATGTTGATTTCGCCGTGATGTCGGAGGAGCAAACACAAGGCTGCGAGATCCAGCTTCAGGTTTTACTTTCAGACATCGATTCCGTGCTTGTCGGAAAGATCGATCGGATAAATCACAACCCTACAGGGTACACGGTCGTAGACTACAAGAAAAAACACGTACCGAAAAAAGCAGACATCTTCTGCGATGAACCCGAGTCTATGCAGATGCCCATCTACATATATCTAATGAATGAAAATAATCTACCCGTTTCACGGGCGGCGTTTTACTCATTCGAAAATGGGCGCTATCACTTCGTGTTCGGAGGACCGCGAACGAACATGGCGGACACAGGCAGTATCCAAAGGAGCATCGAGCTGGTAAAGGAGCGGATCTTCAGAATGCGGGATAGAATCCTTTCGGGGGATTTCAGAATCGAAAAGTCTTCCCGGGTGCAGTGCAGCCGTTGCCGGCTGCAAGAGATCTGCCGACATCATTACCATCTATAAGCGTAGGAACATGATTCATACCTTCGACGAGAAACAGACAGAGGCGATAAGCTTTGAGAAAAACTCTGTGGTCATGGCGGGGGCGGGATCCGGAAAGACCTCCGTGATTTCCGAGCGTTACTGCCGGCTGCTGGAAAAAAAGGGTATCGGGGTCCAAAGTTTACTGGCACTCACCTTCACGCAAAAGGCTGCAGCGGAAATGTACGAACGCATCTACAACCGGCTTCTTCGGGCACCGGCTGGATTGCAGAGGCATCTCGAATCCTTCGAACAAGCCCAGATTTCCACCCTGGATAGTTTCTGCGCCGAAATCGTAAGCAACGCCTGCGATCGGTTCGGTCTTCCGCAGGATTTCCGCTACGATGAACAGGCCGTCGGCCGGATCGCTGAACAGGTAAGCCTGGAGTTCCTGTTGGAAAACCTGGAAGAACCGGTGATGCAGGAACTGCTCCATATCCATGGCTTCGAGACCCTCTGGAAGGATCTGTTCGCCGACTTGGCGGCAAACCATCTCCACTTGCCTGGAGAAAACGATTTTCCCGCCATGGTCCGTGCCCAAATTGATCGCTGCCGGGCGGATCTGAAGAGCGAGCTTCGAACAGTCCGCGACCTGATCGATCAGATTTATGCGCTTGATCCCCGCACTGTTTCGATTCAGCGGACCCAGGAGACCCTTACCGGCTTCGAGAGCGTTTCCCTCCATCTGGCAGAACACCGTTACACAGATGCGGAGGAGCATCTATCCCGGCTTGTTCTTCGCAAACCCGGCGGACGGGGCGCCGAGGATATCGAGCGCTTGAAAGGTTTGATCGACAGTATCAGGCCGGTGCTCAAGAACCTGGGTACGTTGGCTTCAACCCTGTCGCAGGAAAAAACTCTTCTCGGGTTTTTCTCTCTGCTCGAGGATTTCACAAAACGCTTCGTAGAAAAAAAGCGAACTCTCGGCGTGGTTACTTTTCAGGACGTCGAAAAACTCGCGGTCCAAGCCCTGATTCAGGACAAGCCTCTCAGACAGTTCTACAAGAACAGATATCGCTACATCATGATCGACGAGTTCCAGGACAACAACCGGCTGCAGAAAGATCTTCTGTTTCTCCTGGCGGAAAAACTAGATTCTCTGAACGAAGGAGTTCCGCCGGGCCATGATCTGGCACCGGATAAGCTGTTTTTCGTCGGCGACGAAAAACAATCGATATATCGATTCAGGGGTGCCGAGGTCAGCGTTTTCAAATCTCTCCGTGCTGAGCTTACGAAGGTCGGTGGGAGCACCGTCGATCTGGATCGCAATTACCGCAGTGAATCCGGGTTGATCGAATTTGTAAACACCGTATTTTCCGTAGTGATGGCCGATGCCAAGTCTGACTATGAAGCCCGCTACCAAAGAATGCGAAAGGGTGGTGCTGACAACTCTTTTACGGCGCAAGTTCACCTGTTCTACGGAAGCCATGAGCACAGTCCCGAGCAAAGTCTGATATTCCCTACTGCCAACCTGGCCGAGGCGTACTCCGTAGTTCGCTTCATTCACGAGACCGTAGAAGAACAAAACCTGCCTGTGGCCTCGGATGGGGGAATCCGCCCGGCAACCTACGACGACTTCGCCGTACTGTTGCGATCGACGAGCAACCAGATACATTTCGAACGTATGTTCCGGCACTTCGGCGTACCCTACAGCACGGACAACCTTCGAAGTCTTTTCACCGAGGCGCCGATAAATGATTTTTACCTCTGGCTGCAGCTGGCCATCTATCCGGAAGATCGGGCAGCCTACGCAGGAACCCTTCGGTCTCCTTTCGTGAACATCGGTGATGAAAACCTGATACGTTTCATGCTTGCTGACAAGAACGGGCAAAGATCTGACCGGGAGCCGGATCGGCAACTTTTCTCAAAGCTCGACTCCTTCGAGATGAACGAGGAGGATCGAAGACGATTGGAGAAGGGTAGAGAAATCTACACCTTCCTCCGTGAGTCGGCGGATCGAGTGCCGATTGCCGGGCTGTTTC
>Ga0307380_10004037_pt1 | contig 20019 bp, 11 predicted proteins | sample UN3MG_FD_202239 | JGI IMG/M metagenome (GOLD analysis project Ga0307380, IMG submission 202239) | Soil microbial communities from Risofladan, Vaasa, Finland - UN-3 | ecosystem: Environmental > Terrestrial > Soil > Coastal area > Acid sulfate soil | place: Finland: Risofladan, Vaasa | collected... | reverse complement strand
TCAACCTTGGAGGGAAGAGGCTCCCATTCCTCCCGCACGGGGTCGTACGAGCAGATGATCAGCTTCTCAGGAACGGCGCCTGCGGCATCCAGTTCCTCCGGGGAAAACTTGAACCTGATGCGTGCGGGCGTGACAAACTCCAGGCCAGGCGGCTGGAATTCGTAAGCCGTCCCGATCGGGATGAGGCCTTTCGGAGGCTTGGGTTCCGTGCTTGGCAGGAGCGAAAGGTTATGCTCCCATCGCTGGCCGTAGGGGTATTCGGTGAGGCCGGTCTGCCACGTGCCGAGGTTGCCGGTTTCGACGCCCCAGTCTTTGTTCCATTTCACCAACTTATCGGCGAAGGGGTCAACGAATTGAGGAACCGTTGATTCTTCGAATACGGTCCATTCAAGAGTATGAGGACATATCCTCCAGGAGGCACTTTGGGCAGTTTCTTTGGTATGGTGAAATCAAGCGTGTTCCCGTCAATGAGCTTCCAGCCACCTATCGAGGCATCGGTCTCTGCCTTGTTGACCAGTTCTATCCACTCTGGCTCCCCCTCCTTCGGCCAAAAGCATACTTCGCTTATGCAAACGCTGCGCGCCACGCCGTCACGATTCGGCTTTGCACCCTTGTCACCTACCGGAGCAGCATCTATAGCATATGCGCTACAGGAAAAGAACGTGGTTGCAGCCATGGTCAAGGCGCCTGCCATAGCTCCACAGATGAATATCCGAATCATTTGCTTCTCCGCAATGGTGAGGCATCGGGCAAGAGCCTTTCACGGCGTCTGCCTTTGCGCCTATAGGATTATAGGATGTTCCCGCGATGGGCTACTCAGAGGCGGGCTTGCCACTTCGCAGGTATGATGATCAGGGATGTATGGCGTGGCCAGTCCGTCGGCTTAAGGTGCTGAATCCTTCTTTCTATCTACGTTATACCCAGCCGAACCTCGATGTCAAGCCGATCTGCCACTTTTTTCCGGCAGCATTTGTAATAAATTGTAATCCGCCCCGCTCAGGCGGTGCCTCGCCGCCCGGTCCGCGTCTTCCATTTCTCATTTCTCATTCTTTATTCTCCTCTCGCCCACGCCATGTCCGCCTCCCATTCCTTCCGTGCCTGGTCGTTGCCGGCGAGAAGGCGGTCGGTTTCCTTCGCCCAGGACTTGGCTTCGGCTTTCTTCGAGGTGTCGGCCAGAAGTTGTGTGGTGACGGGATTGGCGGGATCGAACGGCAGCAGCCGCGTGCCGATCTCGATAGCCTGCTTCTGCTGGCCATCGGCGATGAGGGCGGCCATCAGGACCTGTCCGGCCCGCGTGCTTTGCGGGAACGCCTGGGCGGCGGTGCGGGCGGCATCGACGGCGCTGCCGGGCTTCGACTTGATCAGCAGCCGCCCCAGGTACGTGCCCGCCGCGGGCGCCGGCACGGTGCACGCGAGGGCCGCCTTGTACTCGTCCATCGCCGCCGCCGTCTTCTTCTGCCGCTCGAACGCCAGGCCGAGGTAGAGGTGCGCGTGGGCGTTCTGCGAATCCTTGGCCAGCACCTTCTGCAACAGATCAATTGACGCCGCCAGCGACTCCTGCCGGCGCTTCTCGGCGTCCGCGTCGGCCTCCGGCCCGGGCTGCTGATACTGATAGCCCACCCGCACCTGGTTCTCCTTCAGGTGCACGCGGGCGAGGTCGAGCATCAGCGCCGTTGATTCCGGCTCCTTCTTGAGCAGCTCGTTGTAGCCGTTGATGGCGGGCGAGAAGAACGCGCCGTCGCCGCGCCGCCGCCACAGCGTCTGGTAGTCTTCCAGGTAGTAGGCGCGGTTGATGCCGTCCTTCCAGCGCGGCTCCTTGTTCATCTGCCAGTTCTCGACGGGCAGCTCGGTCTCGATTCGCTCGTAGTGCGCCAGCACGGAGCCATCGGGCGCGAGCACGTCAAGCTCGACGTCGCCGGGCGGCGCGGCAAACGTCCACTTCGCCGGCTTCGCCGGATCGAGGTTGAACGGCGCGCGGAAGGCGGTCTCGCGGCCGACGAGGAAGCTGGCGACGCAGCCGGTGATCCTACGAGTGCCGCAGATGCCGGCGAAGACCTTGCCGTCAGGCTCGCGCCGCAGGTTCAGCGCGAGGTCGGCGTTGGCAAACACGTAGCCGCCGATCCCCCACGCCTGGAACCAGCTATCGGCCCCGGCGTAGGCGCTCAGCTCGGGCTGGCGCTTCGGGTCCTCCATCACCGCCGAGGTGGCCGTCCAGATTTCGAAGTGCTGGTAGTAGCGGTCGGGCGCCACCGGCATCGCCTGCGTCCACAGCTTGGCGGCGGGCAGCGTTTCGGGATTGAAGATGCGCACGGCCCCGCGGTCGGCCGCGTGATCGTAGCAGCCGTGGAAGTTCCTGCGGGGCATCCAGCCGAATTCGCTGAGGTCGTGCCCGGCGGTCACGTTCTTCTGCCACGAGATGTCGACGCCGTCGCGGATGGGCCACGGCTGCAGGTCGGTGCGGCCGGAGTTGTGCCCGTGCTGGGCCACCCACGGCGTGGGTATGATGAACTCCATCTCGGCCGTCTTCGGGTGCATCGTATCGATCCACGCCGCCAGCCCCCAGGAATACGGGTTCATGTTCTCGAATCGATAGGCCAGGTCGACGCGTGCCACGCGCGGCCGCAGCATCACGCGGAAGATCGCCCGCTGCATCGTCGGCCGCGACGTGAAGCTCATCACCACGCCCGCGCTGCCGTCCGCCTCGCGGACCGTCGCCCATTGCCAGCGATCGTTGTAGCTGTTGCCGTGGTGGAAGTAGGGGAAGTTCACCTCGACGCCGCCGAGGTTCCAGGGGTGCCCGCCCTCGAAGTTGTCGGGATGCATTTCCAGATACGGATTGGCGAAGAACACCTGCGACTTCGATGCCTTGTTGTAAACCTCGTACAGCCTGCCGCCGACGTCGGGCAGCACGCAGCAGCGCAGGTATTCGTTCTCGATGAACACGGCGGGGATGTCGGTCTTCTTGAATTCGTTGGGCCGCTGCTGGGGCGCCGGCCCCTTCAGCACGAACGGCCCGACCTGCAGCGATTTCGTCCCCGGCTCGACCTTGACCTCATCGCCGGCGACCACGCCAGTGCCAAACGCAAACACAGCCAGCAGTATTGTCACGCAGATCATCATTGCCCGGTTCATGTGTGAGCCTCCTGATTGCCATGGAACCGCGACACGCCGACTGATGATAGCGAGGATGATGGGAAAGATCAAACGGAAAACGTGAGTTGGGACGTGAGTTGGGAAGGGCCGGTTTCGCCATTCCTTTTTTACGCGAAAAAATTCCGCATCTTTCCTTGACAACCCTTCCATCATGGTGTATGCTTACCACTGCTTTCAGGCCTTGCCACGGATCGTGTTGGTTCCAAGGACAAACTCCATTCCCCCTTTCGCGAGGCTTTCGTCATGAAGAACATTGCGACTGCATGCCTGGTGTTGGCGATGTGCTTCCTGATCGTGCGGGCGGCGAACTCGGCGGAGGCATTCGGCACATTGACGCTGCTCGTGGACCAGGCCGACCTCGACACAATGGCCGGCCGTACCGTGCACGCCAATGTGAACGTCTCCGGGCTCGCCGGCAAGACGAACGCCTGCCAGCTCTACGTCGGCTACGACGATGCCGTGCTCGAGCCGGCCAGCATCGTTGCCGGCGGCGCGCCATGGGACCTCATCCTGCACAACTCGTGGCAATCGGATCCCGTGCCGGGCGAGCTTTCGTTGCCGCCGTAATGTGGCTTGCCGGGGCTACCGGCACCGATCAACCCGGCACCGTCGCCCGCATCACGTTCCGCGTCCGCGACGTCTCCTGCACGTCGACTATCCTGCGTTTTCTCCCGAACGTCGAAGACACGAAGGCCAACCTGCTGAGCGACTTCAGCTACGTTGGCCACGTGCCCGCCACCATGGACAGCCAGTCCATACGCATCGGCCTTGCAGGCGACGCCGACGGCAACAGCATAGTGAACATCCTCGACCTGATCTTCATCCGCCCACGCATCGGGCAGAACGTGAGTACCGGCAGCAACCGCCAAGCCGACGTCACCAACGACGGCCTGATCAACATCCTTGACCTGATTGCCGTGCGGCAGCATCTCAATACCAGGTGCAACTGATCGCTGGAGCCGGTACGGGTACACAGGCTGCGGGGTTGGCTGGTGAACGCATGGCTGCGGCACCTGCAGCCCGCCAACCTGTAGCCTTTCAGGCTTCGCCGGCTCAGGCTTGGGGCTTGCGCCCGAGGAATGCTGCATCCGCCGGGCCCACTACGTCCATCCTGCCAATTCCGTCCATTCTGTCCATCGTTCGGGAAAACCGGGGACAGGCAACTAGTTCCCGATGCTTCGCGAAGCCAATCCCGGCTCGACAACGATCTTCCCTATGCAGCCTTCCCATCACTATATATCCCATTTTGTACTCGCCGTCAAGCCCCTCTTTTTTTTCGCTACCCGCGCTCTTCTTCGATAAATCCCCTCATCGCCTTCGCCAAATCCCGCCCGAACGCCCGCGCCGATTCCGGCCTGACGGGTGCGCCACCGGCAACCGCGTATGGCAGCTCGATCGTGGTCCCGAAGATGACGCCCGGCAGCTCGCCGGCCCAGCGCTGGAAGCTCTTGTGCGCAATGTCGGTGCCGGTGTTCCAGCCTTGGCCGTACGGGAGGTTGTTGGCCGGGTCGAACGGCAGCGGGCCGCGCCGCTCGCGCTCCAGGATCGTGCAGAACCGCCCGACAGCCTGCCATACGCCCTCGCTGGGCGTGCCGACGAAATAGATGTCTTCATTCGACTTGCCGCGAATCCACGGGCAGTGGAGGTCGAACGCCAACCGCAGCCTGCCCTGCGACCACTCGGGCACCATCCGGCGCAGGGCCGCCGTCTCGGGGTAGATGCTCGCCTCCGGCCCGTCGCCCTGCGGCGAGGCGCCAGCGTAGTCGCGGTTGTGATCGTGCGGCCGGCGGTTCTTGCCCTGGTCGCCGTCTTCCACACCATCCTTGTCGATGAACGGAACCGCGAGGAATTCGACGGTCCGGCGGAACCAGTCGCCGTCGGCGTCGTCGGCGAGGGCGGCTTCCACCACGCCCTCAAGCTCGCAACTGGCCATCATCTCGCAGCAGTGGTGGCGGCAGGCGAGCAGCACGCGGTGCCGCGGCGGGCGGCCGTTTCGACCGAAGCGGCCGTTCCGACCGAAGCGGTCGATGCATCCGAATCGGAGGAGCTCGACGTCGCGCCCCTTGCGGCTGCGGCACAGCACGCCCTGCCCCAAATGCCCGCTGTTTCCGATACGGGCGAGGAATTCACGCAGGTTGGCTTCGACGTACGGGATCGCCAGGCAGAAGCGGACGTCGGCGGCGTCCGGCGGGAAGGCGAAGGCAAATGCCTTGTCGGCACACGAGCCGCTGCCCAGCCAGCGCCAGGTGCCGCCGCCGTCGGCGCTCACGGCCGGGCCGGCCACGCCGATCGCGTCGGTGCCGGTGAACTGGAACCGGACCGTGCGGCCAGCCGCCCCGCGTACGCGGAACTGCCAGTAGAACCAGTCGCCCTCCGTATCCCGAAGGTCCTGCCGGATGAAGGCGGTATCGCCGTCGATCTTCTCGACGATGATGTTTCCCCCGGGGAAATTGCAGTCGATGCTGATCTCGCTTCGCATAATTGGGATTCCTGGCGTTGAAATGGTGAACGAGGGCGGACCGGGAGCCTTGCACGACTATTCAGGCGAAGTATACAGTGCGAGGGCACACAAGTCAATGACCCATCGGCGAGACGATGACGTTAACCTGGTGATCGCATCGATCCTGCGAGACGGTACCGACGTGAGCGCCGCGCTTGACGATACCCTCGTGTTCACCAACGGAGCGGCCTGCGATACGGGCGGCGTCGTCACGGTGAATGCGTCGGACGCGCCCGGCTCCGCAACGATTTCGGTTGTGGAATCGGATTCAGCCGAATACATACCCCAGAATGCGGTCGCCACTCAGCTCGCCATCGAGGTGGTTCCCCGCGTCGTCAAGCTCAACGGCGGCACCACGATCGCGACGTCGGCCGCGGAAATCATCGACCGCAAGCTGCAGATCGTCGATGCATCGCTGGCCACCCCGGGCGACATCCCCGTCACCATCGGCACGGTCACCGGCACCTCCGCCACGGCGACCGATTTCGACGCCGATATCGCCGACGGCACGGCCGAATCCCTCGGCTCGCTGTCATTCGAAGCGTCTGATTCCGTAACCGGCGTCACTACCGTCGACGTCACCGTCGGCAACGGCTTCGTTTTCCAGGAAACCGGCACCAACGCCGTGACCTTCACGATTTACGTGCTGCCCGAGCAGACCGGCGGCAAGATCGAGTGGAAAACGCCGGCCCCCAGCGCCGCACCGACCACCGTCCCGCTCGCCTGCACCGTCGGCAACCTGAAAGCCCCGGCCGCCGACATCGTCCCGACCGTGCAGTACCTGTACCAGACCAACGGCTGGTTCACCGGCCGCACCCTCAATTTCGCAATCACCGTGGAGCCGGGAGCGGTCCTCCTCATTACGAGCTGGTCGGCGAAGGTCTCCAACGACGCGGGAATGAACCCGACGGCGACGGTTGACATCAGCGGCGACCTCACCGCGTCGCTCGGAACCGACGCATTCGCAGCGGGAAAGCGCACCATCAATGTCGATGGTCCCGACGCAGCCTTGGCCGCTGGAACGTACAACGTAAGGCTGTTCATGCGCGATCCCAAGGCGGGCGACGGTGGGTGGCTCAGCCTCATTGACTACTCGCTCAACCTCAAGTACGTGGCACTGCCGTCGATGTTCGCGGTGACCGAAATCTCGCTGCGGCTGTTCACCGGCGACACCGGGACGACCACGGTGAGCCTCGAGCCGGCCGCCATGGGCCTGGTGAAGGCCGACCTCTTCGTCCTCGATGCCGATCTGGCGGTTTCCAGCATTGCCGTTGACGGCACCGACGTGACCGCCACGCCTGACGACGCGATGATCTTCACGAACGGCGAGACCTGCGATACCGGCGGCGTGCTCGCGGTCACCGCGTCCAACAACCCCGGCTCCGCAAGTATCACAATCGCGGAATCCGACAGCCCCGGCTACACGCCGCAGGGCACGGTTGCGAAGGACGTGGACGTAACAGTCGTGCCGCGCGTGGCCAGGCTTACCGGTGGCAGCGTTGTCACACTGATGCCCGCCGGATACGTCGAGAGCAAGGTCCAGATCGTCGATGGGATTCTTGGCGCGCCGGGCGACACTCCGTGACCGTCTCCGCGGCTACCGGCACGTCCGCCGCGGCTACCGACATTGACGCCGACATCGCGGACGGCACGAGGGAATCCGCCGGAGTGCTCGCCATCGAGGCGTCCGACACAATCCTCGGCCTGACCACTATAGACGTCACCGTCGGCAACGGCTTCGTGTTTGAGGAGACCGGCACCGACACGGTCACCATAACCGTTCTTGTGACCGATCAGGAGATCGGCACGCTGATCGAGTGGGCTGCTCCCGCTACGACCGCCGCCCCTGCCGTCAAGCCCGCGGGCACCACCGTGGGCGACCTGCTCATCGATGGCGTACCCATCATTCCCAGCACAGACTACCTCGCCAACTCGAGTGGCTGGGCGACAGGCCACGCGTTCACGTTTTCGCTGACGGTTGAGGCCGGCATGGAGATGACCATCACCGATTGGGTGGTGACGAACAGCAACAACGAGAACATCAAGCCAGTCTGCACGCTGAGCATCCAGGGCGATATGACCGCTACCGTGGGTTCGGGCACGTTCACCGTGGCGGGCGGCCCTCGCACGATCGAGGTCGATGCGCCCGATACCGTTGTCGGCGAAGGCAGCTATATCGTACGGATGTTCATAGGCGATCCGGCCTACTCCAGCAACGGCGCCTGGCTGAGCCTGGTCAAGCTGACCATCAACGGCCCGATGCAGGCCACCGTGAGCCGTCCGGAAGTGACCGACTTCACCGTCACCGATCAGGCCTCCGGCAGCAGCCTCGTTACGAACGAAGCTGCCGTAAACGTATCCATCGCCGCCGACGCCGCGCCGGGCACGACCATCGATACCTGCGTGGTCACCGAAAGCCTCGTGCCCACCCCCACCGAAGGCTGGCAGGCATCCGTCAGCAGCTACACCATCCAGGCCGCCTCCGGCGCAAACGTCACGCTGTATGCGTGGGCGAAGGATTCCGCCGGCAACGTCGCCTCCAAGGCCGCCGTCATCTACTTCAGCACTGCCACACCGGTAGTGTCCGACGTCATGGTCAGAGATAACACCGACGACACCGCGACCGCCACGTGGACGACCAACATCCCGGCCCAGGGCGGCCTGAACTACGGCGAAGTGAAGATGAGCGGCGCCACGCCGAACTCCGCAGTCGAAAACGCCGCCGGCCTCGGCCACAGCGTCTCCTTACCCATCGCCGCCGGCAAGAACTGCAAGATCATCCTCGTGAACAACGAGATCGCCGACGCCGCATTCTACTGGCCCCAGGCCTGGCCCGTCGAAGGCGACGCCAACATGGACTGCCGCGTCAACATCCTCGACCTCATCTTCATCCGCAACAAGCTCAACCAGGACATCGGCACCGGCGACAACTGGAAGGCCGACGTCAACGGCGATACGAGGATCAACATCCTCGACCTGATCTTGGTTCGCAACAAGCTCAACACGTCCTGCCCTCCGTAACAAGCGCAGCATCCTGTCAGACACCGCGGGCCGGCTCCCGGAGCCGGCCCGTATCATTTCGCCAACTCGCGCAGTGGTGATATTCGCCGGCAGCCCCGGCAGATCACTGACAGATTCGTGCCGTAGGCGCCAATGGCATTGACTTAAGGCGTTCTGGCTTTGCAGGGGCGGCCCCCCGTGGCCGCCCAAGGGCAGGCACGGGGGCCTGCCCCTGCGGCCGCTATCGCTGTTCTTGGATGCGTGATCATCCTTGATTCGAGTCGTGATTTGCGTAAACTGAGGCCCATCGAATGACGTTGCGCGAGGACCGGCTTCATGCCGCGCTTGACGTTGCGGCAAGCCTTCAGGTAGCATGGCTACTGGTGGTTTTCTATGAAAGAGCATGTGACACAGAATGTCCTGGCAGGGATCGGGAACACGCCATTGGTCATGATACAAAGCCTGAACCCCGCCCCGGACCATGTTGAAATCTACGCGAAATGGGAAGGCCAGAACCCGACGGGCAGCATCAAGGACAGGATCGCGCTGAAGATGATCGAGCAGGCGGAAAGCGAAGGAGCCTTGACACATGACAGGGTCGTCATCGAGCCTACTTCCGGCAATACCGGGATCGCCCTGGCGATGATCGGGGTCGTCAAGGGCTACCAGGTCGAGATCGTGATGAGCGAGGCGGTTTCAGAGGAGCGAAGACGGATGATCAGGGCATTTGGCGGGTCGGTCATCCTCACTCCCGGCAACGAGGGCACCGATGGGGCGATCAGGCGAGCAAGGGCACTCGTAGCGGAGAATCCGGACAAATACTTCATGCCCGACCAGTTCTCCAACAGGTATAACCGGCTTGCCCACTACGAGACGACGGCGAAGGAGATCTGGCAGCAGACGGGGGGCCTCGTCGACTATTTCGTTTCCGCAATCGGCACGTCCGGGACAATCATGGGAGTAGGCAGCTATCTCAAGTCGATGAACCCGGCAATCAAGGTGGTCTGCGCACATCCGGTGAAAGGTCACTACATTCAGGGATTGAAGAATCTGCAGGAGGCGCTCGTCCCCGCAATCTACGATCAGTCGCTCATCGATATCATGATAGATGTCGAAAGCGAAGCCGCCTTCGCAATGGCGAGGGCGATTGTGAAAGAGGAGGGCATCTTTGTGGGACAGAGCAGTGGTGCGGCAATGCTCGCCGCGCGGATCGTTGCCGAGCGGTACGTGCCGAGAGGAGAGCGAGCCGTCATCGCTTCCATATTCCCCGACAGGGGCGAGAAATACCTGAGCACAAGCTTGTTCTGCTAGGATCGTCGCGAGGAGAAAAATCGATGCACAAGATTACATGGTACTCGATTGTGTCTGCCCTGATTCTGTCAGCCGGTATCGCCGAGGCTGAGGATTACCTGCAGAAGATCCGGTCGGCGAAGGCCGGCACGACGGTCGCGCTGCCCGCCGGCACCATCAAGCTCGGCAACGCCGCCCTCCCCGAGGGCGTCTCGCTGAAGGGAGCAGGCTACGGCAAGACCGTCATCGACGCCGCCGGATTCGATACCGGCCTGATCCTCCGCGGCAAGGCCGACGCGGCAATTGCGGACCTGACGATCCGGGGAGCCGGCCAGATCGGCATTGCCGTCGACGGGGCATCCGGAATCACCATTGAGCGCGTCACGGTGCAGGATTGCCCCGGCGCCATGGTCGTCCGTGACGCCGCCGGCTGCTCCATCAGCAACGTGATCCTCGCCAACTGCCGCTCAGGTGTCAGCCTCATCCGCAGCAGGGGTTGCTCGCTGGTGAACGCCACGCTCGCCAATCTGGAGGGCACCGCGATCGCCATCAACGGCTGCGAAACCGCCGCCGTCTTCAACAACCTCATCGCGAACGCGTCGTTCGGCGTGAACGTGGGCGACGGTAACAAGGCCGTGACGATCGGCCACAACGTCTGCATCTGCCAGTTCGTGGGGCATATGCCCGGGCACCCGGTCCGCAAGAAGGTGGAATCGTGGAGCACGCTATCGGGCTACGACAAGCATTCGCTGACGATCCCGTTGGCGTTCGCGGACGCCGCATCAGGCGATCTGCGCCCGATGTCGCCAATGTCGTGGCGGCCGGACCGGTCGACCGCCTCGGACTGGGGCGTCAACAGCCTGGCTGGCGTGAAGGCGCCCAGGACCGACATTGACGGCAAGCCGCGGCACGGCGGAATCGACTGTGGAGCCTACGAGGCAAGGCTGTCGGCGCCCCGCCCGGCCGACGGCAGATTCACGGTCGAGTCCGGCAGCGGCGTCACCAGTGCCGGGCTATTCACTGCGGATGGCCGCTGCGTGCGCTACCTCTTCCAGAACCTGCCGCTGGCGAAGGGCAATTACGAGTTCTGGCTCCCGTCGCGCGACTGGCAGGGCCGCACCATCCCGGCCGGCGACTACGACCTGAGGACCGTCGAATCCGACCTCAGCCTCCAGTACATCGCCGCCTCCGGGAATGGCGACCTCGAGTCGAGCATGGACCTCCCGGGCAGCATCCCCAAGCGGGCATCCGTCGACCCGCAAGCCGTGGCATTCGACGCCGACGAGAACCTCTTCCTGGCGCAGAGCGGCTTCGAAAACGGCCTACACGTCCGCTGCTACGATCCGGACATGAAATCGGTGAAGTGGTTCATCAACGGCGGCGGGAACACCGTCGGCATGGCGGTGGACCGCGACCGCCTCGGTCGGCGCGACCGGCTGTACGTGATGCGCGCGCCCGGCAGCCTCCTGCGCCTCAACATCGCCACCGGCAAGGGCATCAACTTCAAGAACGGCGGCTACGAGAAATCCTATCCCGACACCTTCGGCGAGATCAGTGGCATCTGCGCGCTCGGCAACCGCCTCTACGTGGCCGATCGAAAGGCGAACAAGCTGTTCTTCCTGACCGGCGACGACCTCGACGTGGCGGGCAGCTTCGATATCCCCGCCCCGTCGCAACCCGCGGCCGATCCAGCGAACAAGCTGGTCTGGCTGATCAGTGATGGCAAGGAGCTGGCCGCCTTCGACGAGCAGGGCCAGAACAAGTGGCAAACGCCGGTTGCGGCGCCGAGACTGCTGGCAGTCAGCGGCCGCCGAATGGCCGTCTACTCGTCGGCGAAGAACCAGATCGTGCTGTTCGACTGCACGATCGGCCCCACGAACGCCCCCGAGCTGAAACAGGTTCGCGTGCTGGGCAAGGGCGGCGAAGGCTTCGGCAAGATCGAGCCCGACAGGTTCTGGTCGCCGCGGTCCATCGCGATGAACGGCAAGGGCGACGTCGCCATCTGCGATCCGCCGCGGACGATCTTCCTCAACGTCGACGGCAGCACGAAACGCCACCACATGGCCATCTGGGGCCAAGGCATCTCCTGGGGCTGGTTCGCGAGCGACGACCGCGCCCATTTCTTCCAGATCGGCGGGCCGTACGATATCGCCCTCGACGCGAAGAACCGCCGCTGGGAGCCAGGCACGCGGTGGCGCTACACGATGGATGCCGGCGCCCCGCATTTCTTCTACAACGCCGGCGGCAAGAACTTCGGCATCTACACCCGCGCCGAGGCCGGCAAGGGCACGTGGATGTCGATCGTACGCCTTGAGGACGACGGCACCGCACGGATTCTGTGCCGCTACAGCTTCGGCAAGGAGGGGCTGTTCATCCAGCGCGACCCCGACGGCGACGGCGTCATCCAGGATGCCGATCCCACCGAACCGGTCATCGGATCCGACGGCAAGCCGTTCGCCGTGAACATCTTCGACCGCAGCTTCTGGAACGTCGACTACCGGCCCGATGGCTCCCTCGCGATCCCGCGGCGCCCCGGGCTGATGATCATCCCGATGACCGGGCTCGACCCGAACGGCGTGCCCCAGTATGGCTTCGCGAGCGCCCGAACCTTCCCCGGCACGGTCGATGGCAAGCCCGAGTACACCTCGCCCTACGATTTCACGACCAAGGAGACAATCAGCATCGCTGAGGACATGTCGCTGTTCGACGACGGCAGCTTCACCGCCTGCATGACTACGGCGAGCGGCCCCGGCCCCGACCTGTGCACCGAGCACGCCAATGGCACCAGCATGGCAGGATTCGACTCGTCGGGGGCGCTGCGCTGGTTCTCGCCGATGAACCCCTACGGGCTGAAAATGGGATTCTACGGCATTGTGACGATCGGCGACATCACATTCGCCGGGCGCGGCGCCATCTGCGAATTCGAGACCATGGACCGCGACGGCCTCGGCACCGGCGTCCTTGGCACGCCCGCCGACTTCGGCTGGGGCGGCATGTGGCTCGACAACCATCGCCAAGTGCAGGGCTTCAATGCCAACGGCAAGGCGTACCTCGTCGTCGGCGACTACGCGGCACAATCATACCACTGGCTGGAGTTGAAGGGATCGGACCGCGTGGTGCGGCGCTCGCAGCGCGTCAAGATCGGCGAGACCCTCGCGGCCGCACTCGAGGCCGGCAAGCCCGAGCCTGTCCCCCACTGGCCGGTGCCGCCTCCGCCCAGGATCATCGTCAAGCATCTCGATCAGCCGCTGCCGGTCGATGGCGACGTGGCGAAATGGCGCAAACTCGGCGTCCAGCCCATTGTCATTACCCCCGATGCGGCCGCCGTATGCGATCCCGCCGGGCATTCCGCTGTTGTCCGCATGGCCTGGCATGGCGAGGACCTGTACGTGCAGGCGATCAAGTTCGACAACGCCATCACCTTCCACCAGCGGGAGCCCGGCAAACACTACCTCCAGGACGGCATCGAGATGGCGATCAACACGTTCATGGAAGGCTGGAAGTTCAACGTCACGCGGCTGGCCGGCAAGGGCGGCGTGGTCTTTCGAGACCGCTGGGGCGGCGGAACGCTTATGACGCAGGAGCAGGCCCCGTGCGTCATCAAGCTGCTGGATAACGCCGCCACCCTCGACGATCGCAAGGTGATCGAGGCATCCTACGGCGTGGATATGAGCACCAGCAAGGCCCTCATCATCGAGTTCAAGCTCACCAAGGCCGCGCTCGACGGAATGATGGGCAACTGGAAGGTCGAGTTCGCAAGCGGCAAGTCCTTCCTGCTCGGCATCATGGTCAACGACAATGATACCCCCGGCTCCGATACGCTGAACCCGATCACGTGGCCGGTGACCTACGGAACGTTCGAGCGGCAGGAAAAGCAGGCGGTGGCAGTGCTGGAATAGGGGGCAGGGGGGGACAGGTGGACAGGGTACGGTAACTAGCACTACAACGCTATTTCAGCAGGAATGCTTGGGCAGCCGCGTAGGGGCAGGCCGCCCCCGGCGTCTTCGCCGGGTAGGGCCGAAGGCCCGTGGCGTTGCCTGCCCTTCATCGGCAGCTTGAGTAACGTTCCGGGCAGGCAACACCCGCCCGCGTGAACGCGGCCGTGCGGCCTGCCCCTACGCCTGGCCGCAGTTTTCGCCGTTTTCCAGCGTTGTAGTGCTAGGGACAGTCACCTATTTTCGCATCGCCTGCCGCCCCGGGTCCGCAGCAGATTGGTGCTTGACTTCGCGCCGCCATCCCGCTATGCTCGTACTCATGCCACGCGTCGCACGCATCGTGATCAACGGTACTGAGCACCGCGTCACGCGGCGCAGCCGCGCACGTCGCCGGCAGCGACGCCACCGGCATCCTCGACCTCGGCGCGTGTAGCGTGCCCCCGGCCGAAAGGCGCCAGCGCCTGCAGCAACGGGAGGATGACGATTTCCTTGCGGCCATCCGTAACCGCACCAGTACTGGCCGGCCCCTTGCGAGACGGCGCGTTGAGCAAACTTGAGGCCATGCCGAACAACCAACTGCGCCCGCTGCCCGTCGGCCTGCCCCGCAAGGAGAAAGCACGCGATGCAGAAAGGGCCGGCCTGGCAAGGGCAAGCCTGCGAAAGGAAGAAATAGGTGACTGTCCCTAGTTTCCTAGTTTCCCTCGTTCCTCGTTCTCCCCGCAAGCGCCCTGCCCCTCGGCGAATGCTCGATCGCCAGCGAACCCGGCTCCAGCGGCAGGGCCGCGGCCGGCGACGCTTCATCGGCCGATGCTTCATCGGCCGATGCTCCATCGGCAGCGATGCAGCGGTCGAACACTGCGCCCGGCCCGATGGTGAAGCACTCGCCGATGATGGACGATGCTACGCGGGCACTGGCACCGATGGCGGCGCCGGGCAGGACGATTGAATCACTCACAACGGCATTGCGGCACACCATCGCGGCATCGCCGAGCACGCACGGCCCGATGATCGTTGCACCCGCGGCGATCGAGCAGTTTCGCCCCAGCACGGCCGGCCCGGTGATCGCCGCGGCCGGATCGATGAACACCGGCCAGTCGGCCCACACGCCATCCATCACTTCCGTCAGATCCTGCGGATCGGCTGCGAGCCGGCCGAGCACGATTGCCGAGGCCGCGAGGTAATCGTCGGCCGTGCGAATCGCCATGCCTCCGCCCACATCAGGAACGCGGCACCCCGCCGGTTTCGACAGGTCGCCGCACGGGAGCACGTCGGCCGGCACGACGATCGCCGGTTCGCACACTGACCCCGGCCGGTCGAAGACCACCCGCACGCCCTCGCTGGAATGGTGGCGAAAGTACTCGGCAACCTCGGAACACCGGAAGCTGATGGTCACGTCGGTAACGCCGGCTCTCCGCAGGGCGCGGAGCTGATGGCGGATGAGGGGCTTGTTCGCGAGAAGCAGCAGCGACGAGTTGGACGGCCGGTCCAAATCCCGACCAGCGGCAGTTATGATTGCTTTCATCCGTGTCTCCCCTGGGGGGCAGGGCAACGACGACCCCAGCGGTCGTACGAAGACTCGACCTATCCCTATTCCGTCCTTGCGAATCCACACCAAACAATGCGCTCCCTACAGGCATTATGACGCGCTTCTGCGGCTTCCGCAAGCCGGGACGGTGTAGGAAAATCCCACACGGGCAATCCCGAGGCGGCCGTCTTCGCAAGGCATTGCGCCGCCGGTGGTTGCGAATCGCCGCCTGTGCACAACCGCCCACGTCAGGCGGAAAATCATGCAGCCTTTCCCGCCGAAAACGCTCAAGTTCGACCCCGCCGATGACGTTACCTACAGCACCCAGAAGTGATCGCCACATACACGGCGTTTCCCGGCTTTCCTTGTTAGGGAGCTAAGCCGTGGCCGGTTCCGTGCACGCATCGCCTCGCGCGAAGGCCCGCGCGAAAACGTACGGAACACGGATTGTTCTCCTGTCGCTGACGCTTGCCCTCTCCGGGTGCCTCTCTGTGAAGACGCCCGGCTATGTCCTGAGGCATCGCGATCAGCTCGAACAACAACTCAACGTGAAGATCGACATCTCCCATGCCAACAGCTTCACCGGAAACGTCGACCGCGTCCTGAACGACATCGACCGCCAGCTTTCACCGCTGCCTGCGGCCTTCCGCGCCAAGATCGCGCGAATCGCCGTCAGGGACGGGTTCTTCCGCGAGTACATGCTGCTTGCTCCGGCCGTCGGCGCGTACACCGCGAAAAACGGGACGGTCTTCATCCGCAACGCCAACGCCACCAGGTTCCTGCAGAATGCACTGCTGTTTCCCGGCAACGACGTGCTGATGCACGAAGCAACACACTCGGTGCAGTATTATGAGATGAAGCACTGGGGGCAGACGGGCCGGCCGACGCCCGAGTTCGCGCGGCTCATCAGGAATTGGGAGTTGCAGTACCTTGGCGATGCCAACCGCGACGGCGAGATCGACGATCTCGACATCGGCTGGATTCAGCAGCACCGCGCCGCGTTCGACAAGAACAAGGACGGCACCGTCGACTTCAAGGACGTGGAACTGGCTTACGGCAAGCCGTACGTGCAGGGGAACTGGATTTCGGCGGACGGCCTGAAGGTGTTCTTGAGGATGAGTTTCGGCGGCATCGTGCCGCGTCCGAACGGGTACCCGTCGTCGTACGCGAAGACCTACGTGTGGGAAGACGCCGCCGAGACGATGCGCTGGATGTGGTCGGCAGGATTGCTGCCCGCGTTGTATTCGAACAGCTCGGAGTCGGCAGCCGCCGACAAAGCATGGGAGCGCTATGAGGAATTGAAGAAGCGCGACCCGCTATTCGCCCGCAAGGTCTTCCTGATGCTGCAGTACGTGGCCGCGCACGAGAAGCCCGAGCAGCTCAGCAGCCGCTGGGTTGACTACACCCGCCGGCACTCGGTGATCGCGAGCGTGAAGACCGCTGCTCAATGACCGAACCGCATGACGAGCACGGCTCCGTGGTCCTTGCCGCCGTGCCGCACTGATAGCCCGAGCGCCAGCCCGATGATGCCCCAGAACACGACCTGGGTGGCGATGTTGTAGAACACGTCGAACGAGATGGCCGCCACGCCGAGGCCGCAGATCGCGCTCGCCAGGCTCCACAGCCGCATCTTGACGCCCGCCGGCTGATTGCGCGCGCTCATTGCGATCTCGCGCACCACCAGCGCCGCGAGCCACGTCATCAGGCAGAACCCCGCGATGCCGTTTTCCAGCAGCAGTGTGAGGTAGGTACTTTGCGGCATGCCGTGCCGCCACCACAATGCATTCGCCGTGGCGGCCGACCGCATCGTCTTCGTGCCGTAGCCGATCAGCAGTTGCTGGAAGGATGATTCCTGGATCGACCTGATGGCGCCGGCCGCTGCGGCATACGCGTCGGTCACCACTGCTGCCGGGCTGAATCGCGGCCCGCCGATGATCGCGAGCATCACCAGGCACGCCGCGCCGCCCAGGAGGGCGTCGCGCAGTCGCAGCCTGTCGGTCTTCACCAGCAGCACTCCGGCCGACACGAGCAGCGCGGGCACGCCAAGCCTGCTTCCGGCGGTGAATACCGCTCCCGCGATTGCGGCCAGTACCGTCGCCCACACCAGTTTCATCGTGCCCGACTTGGTTCCGAGGCACTCGCACAGCACGAACGGGAAGCCGAGCGCAAGGTATGCGGCAAGCCCCACCGGGCTGCCCAGGGTCGCAACGGTGCGGGCAGGATGGTCGAACAGGCCCAGTGCCGCCCCCATCCTGCCTGCGAGGCCCATCAGCGCCACGCCCCCCGCCGCCAGCCCGATCACCTGGCCAGCGCGCTTCGCGAAGTGCACGTCCGGCCGAAGGTTCACCATCACAAACGCGAAGAAGAACCCCGTGATGCACAGGTACAGCAACCCCCGCAGGGCCGTCACCGGGCTTACCGAGAACGGAGCCGCGAGCGCCGAGATCAGCACGAACGCCACCATCGGCGCATCGATTGCCGAATGGCTGATCAGCCAGCGGTTGGACTTCCCCGCACTCAGCGCCAGATACGCCCCCGCCGACAGCAGCACCGGGATGATCGGGTTGAACTGCACCCCCAGCACCTTCAGCGAGAACGATCGGCTCACCCCCGCCGGCACGAACGACACGAACAGCACGATCAGGCACAGCAGCGACGCCTTCGTTATCCACTTCTGCACCAGCTTCACAAACGTCATCGTCAGGATCGCGAAGTCCAGCCGCAGCGACCGACGCCGGATATAGATCATGTCGTAACGCAGCTTGTTGGTGATGCTGGTGTAGTAGCCGCCGCGGAGCTGCGCCAGCCCGGTCATCCCGGGGCGAACGGCAAACCGCCCGGAATAGCCGGACACCGTCTTCCGCGACTCGTCCAGGAACACCGGGCGGATCGGCCGCGGCCCCACGAGGTTCATGTCGCCCCGGATCACGTTCAACAACTGCGGAATCTCGTCGAGCTTCGTCCGTTTCAGGAACCTGCCCAGCCGGTGGTGGAACGGATCGTCATGGTTCAGCAGCCGGCTGCCGATCTTCTCCTCCGCGCCTACTTCCAGCGTGCGGAACTTGTAGATGGTGAAAACACGCTCGTCCTTGCCCACGCGCAGCCCGCGATAGAAGATCGGCCCGCGCGACACCGCCTTGATCGCGGCCGCCAGCACCGCCATCACCGGCAGCAGGAACACCAGCCCCACCACCGAGACCGCCACCTGCAGAACCCTGCTGGCAGTCTCGTACACCATGTGGCCATCCGCTCGCTCCCGCTCGCGAGACAACACGACAGTCGACGTCAGTGCTTGTGCCATCAATGGACCCCAATCATTGTCCCGGCTATCGCCGCCCCAGACGCGCCCACGGTGGCCTTGCCGTAATTCTGGTGCCACAGCATGAACATCAGCAGGCCCCAGATGTTCCGGCTGTAATCCACTTCCATTGCGTTGTGCGCCGCGACCACCCGCCCCACGTACTCACTGTCGAAGATCCCCTGGTTGCGGACAACCGTCGGGTTCAGGTATTCGTTGACGACCGGCCGCAGCTCCTGCCGCAGCCACGCCGCCATCGGCACGCTGAACCCCTGCTTCTTGCTGAACAGGATTTCCCGCGGCAACCGGTCGGCCATCGCCTTCTTGATGATGTGCTTCTTCGACAGCCCCTTCATCTTCAGGTGCGATGGCATTCGCGCCGCCAGCTCCACGAATTCGTGGTCCAGCAGCGGCACGCGCCCCTCCAGGCTGTTCCCCATCGTCATCCGGTCAACCTTCGTCAGGATGTCGTCGGGCAGGTAAACCTTCGTGTCCACGAATTGCCACTGCCGCAGGTTGTCCATGCTCTGGTATAATGTGAAGTATCGACCCATGGCGTCGAATGATTCACGGGAAGCTCCGGCGAGGGTCGGGCACAATTGTGCCTTCTGCTGCTCGTCGAAAATCACCTTCCACATGAAGTGCGCCCGCGCCGGATCGTTCAGCGCACCCTGCACGAACCGCTTCGCCTTGAAGTCGAAACTGACCTTCCGGTGCGACACCGGCAGGCGATTCACCAGCCACGGAATGGCGCCGGCCGCAAGGAAACCGGGCAGCCTGCGATAGTACTCGCCAAGCCTGCCCGCCGCGTACGTGTGATACCCGGCGAACAGCTCGTCGCCGCCGTCCCCGCCCAGCGCCACCGTCACGTCCTGCCGCGCCATCCGCGACAGATAGTGCGTCGGAATCGCCGACGAATCGGCGAACGGCTCGTCGAACAGCTCCGCCAGCCGCGGGATGATCTCCATCGGCCGCATCTCGACCACGAACTCGCGGTGGATCGTGTTGTACTGCCGCGAAACGATCCGAGCCTTCTCGACCTCGCTGAAGCTCTTCTCGCCGAAATCGATCGTGAACGTGCGAATCGGCTCCGACGTAACCTCGGAGCACAGCGCCACCAGGGCGCTGGAATCGATCCCGCCGCTCAGAAACACCCCTATCGGCACGTCGCTCATCAACTGCATCCGGATCGAGCGCTTCAGGCTCTCGCGGATCATCTCGCAGTATTCGGCTTCCGAGTACAGGCCGGGGCGGTCAACGTCCGTCGGCAGGTCCCAGTATTGCTTGATCCGCACGGTGCCGTCGCTCGCGATCAGCA
>Ga0307380_10004036_pt1 | contig 20021 bp, 11 predicted proteins | sample UN3MG_FD_202239 | JGI IMG/M metagenome (GOLD analysis project Ga0307380, IMG submission 202239) | Soil microbial communities from Risofladan, Vaasa, Finland - UN-3 | ecosystem: Environmental > Terrestrial > Soil > Coastal area > Acid sulfate soil | place: Finland: Risofladan, Vaasa | collected... | reverse complement strand
ACTTGCTCGACAAATTTCTCAGGCCCGACATCCACGCCCAGGTCGATAACCTCGAAACCGGCGCCCTTGAGCATCATGGCGACCAGGTTCTTGCCGATGTCGTGCAAATCGCCCTGCACAGTGCCTATGAGCAGTCTTCCGACGGGCTCAACGCCGGCCTTCACCAGCTCGGGCTCAAGAATCTCCATCGCCATCTTCATCGCCCTCGCGGCGATGAGCACTTCGGGGATGTATATCTCGCTCTTCTTGAAACGAGCGCCAACGACATCCATCCCTGCAATGAGGCCTTTGTCGAGAACGCTCTTAGGCGCGGCGCCCTCGTCAAGAGCGGTTTTCGTAATCTCTACAGCTTTTTTCTGGTCTCCTCTTATGACTGCATCAGCCAACGCCTGCAAATCTGCCATTGCAATTGCCCTCAACAAAACAACGTATCCTGCTCAAATTCTATACCCGACTGCTAATGCGGTAATTAAACGGTATTGCCCCGGCCAAGACAAGCACTAAATTTGCTTTTTTTGAGCGACAGATTCGTCCTCCAATACTGGCAAGTGTCACGAATACTCAGGCGGGGCTCTACTATAGGACTTGGCCATTCGAGCGCTCCTATAAAAACGTCTTAGCCGGGAACGTGTGCCGCGAAGGGGCATTTGAGACAAAGTAGGATAAAGTAGCTGCTTTCTAATGCCGACAATGACCTTGTGTGTCGAAGGCGGGAGGACAGAGTGAAGTTATTTTTCAACGGTCACAAGAGAATGTCGAATATCGTGGCCAAAGAAGAGGGTGGACGATGACGGTTCAGTCGAGGGAAACCAAGGTCCTTATCGCTCTGCTGGTTTCAATCATAACCGGTGCTCTGATCCTAAATGCGCTGGGCTATAACCCTCCCTCGGCCGGTGCATTCTGCCTGTCGCGCTATTACCGTCTGGCCCCCGTCGAAAAAGCCGTTGTCTGTGAGGCCGCCAGGGACCGTGGACGCTGGAGGCGGATCGAGATATTCTGTAGCGGCGGCAGCGTCGCGAAACAAACAAGGGACGTTGTCCCGGCAGGCGCTGAACCGACCGAACTGCTGAACGGTGCTGGCGGGGGGAATTGTCATTTCGTCATTCATAACGGCGCTACAGCACAGGACGGCCAGATTGAGGCCACCGACTATTGGAAGAGACAATGGTCGGTGAATCGTCAGGCGAACAAGGATATGCAGCCCGCCCTCGGCGATGCCCTGACTATTTTCGTTTGCCTCACAACGGACAGCGAAACAGATCGCACCACCGACTTCCAGATCAAAAGGACCGAAGCACTTGTGGAGGAGCTGTGCAGAAGATTCAATATTTGGCCTGAGTCCATTCACTACCCCGATACATGGCGATAAAAGCAGACCCGCGCAAGAGGTTGCCTGCGACGTGGGCGGCCGGGGATGTCTTTGCACGTCCATCGCTGCTTTATATCGGGCCTAAAAAACTCCTGCTCCTATAATAACGCCGCCATAGCGGGCCTGCCGGGCACGCGCACCATTGGGCAAATCTACGTAAAGTGCTTTTTGGGTAGAGCCGAACTACAGGCGGTTGAGGTGTCATGTCGGCGAAGAATCCGCCGTTGGCGCCCGACACGTCAAAACTATGAAGGGAATCACAGATGGTGCCGAACATTCTCTTAGGCTTGTTCAGTACGGACATGGGGATCGACCTGGGAACCTGCTCTACGCTGGTTTGCGTCCGCGAGAAGGGCATTGTCCTCAATGAGCCGACCGTTGTTGCCGTCCGCAAAGGAACCAACATTGTCCTGAACAACGGGCAAGCCGTCGGACTGGTGGCACGCGAGATGTTGGGCAAGACGCCCGGCTCGATCAGCGCCATCCGGCCTCTCAAAGGCGGGGTCATCAGCGATTTCGAAGTGACCGAGGCCATGCTGGCCTATTTCATCCGCAAAGCCCACGGGGGCAGCGGTCTTGTCCGGCCGCGTGTGGTTATCGGTGTGCCCAGCGGAATCACCGACGTCGAGCGCCAGGCTGTCATCAGCACCGCCGAACGCGCCGGCGCTCGCAAGGTCTATCTGGTTGAAGAGCCGATGGCGGCCGGAATCGGCGCCGGGCTGCCCATCACGGATCCGACCGCCTCGATGATCGTCGATGTCGGCGGGGGAACCACCGAGGTAGCGATCATGAGCCTGGCCGATATCGCCACGTGCCGGTCCATCCGCGTCGGCGGTGACAATATGGATGACGCCGTGATCACCCATCTCAAGAGGACGTACAACCTGCTCGTCGGCGAGGCCAGGGCCGAGAAGGTCAAGGTACAAATCGGCTCAGCCGTTCCGCTCGAGGAGGAATTGACGATGGAAGTGGCCGGCAGGGACACCATCTCCGGGATGCCCAGAAAGATCATTATTACGAGCGAGGAGATTCGTGAAGCCCTCCGCGACCCCGTCGCGGCCATCATCGATGCAGTGGCCTCCACGCTGGAGAAGGCCGAGCCGGAATTGGCGGCGGACCTGATCGACAACGGCATACACATCTGCGGCGGCGGCTCCCTGCTGCGAGGACTGGACGTTGCGCTGGCGAACGCCACCGGTCTGAAAGTCCAGATCGTCGAGGATCCTTTGACCGCGGTAGCCAGGGGAACCTGCATCTATCTGGAGAATCTGGAGCTGTGGAAGGACACGATGGACAACAGCGAATCCAGATGGGACCAGTATGCCGCCCATCGAGTGTAGTTTCAGTCAGAGGGTGACTGCTGAATGGAGAATGGTGAATGAGCGCCGCTGCGTGGTTACCAATTGCCAATCACCACTCACCGATCTGTGTAAAGAGATACGACTATGACAAGCAGGCAGACCAGAGTTCCTGACCGAGTTCTATTCACGTCGCTTCTGTTGGCTGGGTTGATTCTCCTGTTTGCCCCCCAGAGCCTGACAAGCAAGTTTCAGTTCGCTTTTGTTCGCATTTTCGGCTGGCCTTTACATCTGGGCACGGATGCTTCGCTGTCGGTGTCCGGCTTGATGGCTTCGGCGCAGGCTTCGCCCGGCGAGCTCGTGAGCCGTGAAAAATACGACACGCTCCATAACCGCCTTGCCAACGTCACGGAATGGCTGAGGCAGGAACGCGAGCAAGTCGAGAGATTGTCCGGCCTGCGGGCCAGACCCGCCTGGAAGGGCGTCAGTTTCGTGGTGGCTGATGTTGTTGTCGCAGAGGCGTCCGCCTCGCACCGCGAGCTGACCGTCAACCGCGGCGCCGAAGACGGCCTGACGCTCGGCCAATTCGTCCTGTCTGATGAAAGCGTCGTCGGAACCATCTGCGCCGTGGACAGCCGCACCGCCCGCGTCCGGCTGATCACCGATGCCGAATCCAAAATGGCCGTCAAAATAGAAGGATCGAACGCCGACAGAATCATGCAGGGCGACGGCCGACGCTCCGCCAAAGTCCTGCTGGTCCCAACCAGCCAGAAAGTCGAAACCGGCGCTCTTATCTATGCACAGAAAAAGCCCGCGTTCCTGGGGACGCCGGTAATCGTAGGGACCGTCTCTGAGTGCACGAGCAACAAAGAGAATCCCCTGCTCTGGGACATCACCGTCACCCCCGCCTGCGACATCGAGCACTTGACCGATGTGGCTGTCATCGTGATGAATCCGTTGTAGCCGCTTGTAGTGACGCCGTAAGGCGTTCGTTCGAATATGCCCTTACGGGCACACTACGAACGGCGCATGCCAGTACTTGAAGTCCTCCAGCATATTTGATAGAATCTTCCTGTCTTCACGAGGGAATGAATAAGCATGACCGATGTGACGCGGATTCTGAATGCGATTGAGCAAGGCAATAGTCAGGCGATAGACGACCTGCTCCCGCTGGTTTATGAGGAATTGCGTCTTCTGGCTGCGCAGAGACTATCACAAGAACCGCCCGGCCAGACGCTCCAGGCGACTGCTCTGGTGCACGAAGCGTATATTCGTTTGGTAGGAGCCGAATGCCGGAACTGGAACGGCCGGAACCACTTCTTCATGGCCGCCGCCGAGGCCATGCGGCGAATTCTCATCGAAAACGCCCGCCGCAAGAAGAGCCTCAAGCATGGCGGGGACCACCACAGAATTGAGCTCGATGATGCGCCAGCGGCTCTCGATGAGAGTTCTGACGAGCTTATTGCCCTGGACGAGGCGTTGGCGAAGTTGGCTGTTGAAGACCCCACAAAATCTAAGCTGGTGAAACTCCGCTATTTCGCGGGCCTGAGCATCGACCAGGCGGCGGAAGTGCTGGGAATTTCCCGCGCCACGGCGATTCGGCACTGGTCTTTTGCGCGGGCCTGGCTTTTCCAGTGTATCAAGAGAAGCAGTTGACACACGTTGCTGCCGCGATTTTTTTTGCATTTTTCTGGTTTTTCGTGAGCCGGTTCCGGCCTGAATTTCGCACTATAGCATGGGGGGATTCACAGGGAGTCGATTGTGGATTTCAAGCTGAAGGATATCGAGGCGATTTATCACGCCGCCCTTGAGAAGCAGGCGGGGCGCGAGCGGGCCGCCTACCTAAATTCTGCATGTGGTGGGAATGCCGCCCTCCGCAAACATGTCGAAGCCCTGCTCAAGGCCGGCCAGGAAGCCGGCAATTTTCTCGACACCCCGCCGGTTGATATAGGCACGACCTTTGATGACGCTCCTCTTACCGAGTCGCCTGGGACCGTCATCGGCCGGTATAAGCTCCTCGAAAAAATCGGCGAAGGGGGGATGGCGGTCGTGTATATGGCTGAGCAGGCGCCGAGCACGCGGTCCGTGCCGTTCGGGCCTGCGTGCACAGGCGTCCTGAGCGACAGCGAAGGAACTATCCGCCGCAAAGTGGCCCTCAAGATTATCAAATTGGGCATGGATACCAAACAGGTCATCGCCCGATTTGAGGCCGAGCGTCAGGCCCTGGCCATGATGGACCATCCGAACATCGCCAAAGTCCTTGACGCCGGTGCTACTGAAACGGGACGGCCTTACTTTGTTATGGAATTGGTCAAGGGCGTCTCGATCACCGACTACTGCGACGCCAACAGCCTCAACACCAACGAACGGCTCAAGCTGTTCGCGGAGGTCTGCAACGCCGTCCAGCACGCCCACCAGAAGGGCATTATCCACCGCGATATCAAGCCTTCCAATGTGATGGTCACTCACCATGACGGCAAACCGGTCCCGAAGGTCATCGATTTCGGCATTGCCAAGGCCATCAATCAAAAACTTACAGAAAAGACGCTCTTTACCCGCTACGCCCACATCATCGGCACCCCGGCCTACATGAGTCCCGAACAGGCGGAATTGAGCGATCTGGATATCGATACCCGCACGGATATCTACTCTCTCGGCGTCCTGCTCTATGAATTGCTGACAGGGACCCCGCCTTTTGCCGAAGAGGAGCTTCGCAAGGCAGGCTACCTCGAAATGCAGCGTATCATCCGGGAACAAGAGCCTGTCCGGCCCTCCACCAGGCTCAGCACCCTGGGCGGGACGTTGACCGATATAGCCAAACACCGCAGCGCCACGCCGGAGGTGCTGACCAAAACTGTCCGAGGCGACCTGGACTGGATCGTGATGAAGGCGCTGGAGAAAGACCGCAGCCGTCGCTACGAGGCAGCCGAAGACCTCGCGAAAGACATCCAACGACACCAAGAGCACAGACCCGTCCTGGCGCACGCGCCCAGCACAGGGTATCGGCTACACAAGTTCCTGCGCAGGCACAGGTCCGAAGCCATTAGCGGCGTGGCGATAGTGATAGGAGTCGGCACAATTATCATCCTTTCCATCTGGAATCAGTATCAGGTCCGCCTCGCAGAGGCTGAAGGCGTCAGACAGGTAAACGTCCTGTCGGAGGCCCGCAGTCTCGTTGCGAAAGGTGATTTTGCCTCAGCCCGCAAGTCCCTCCGGCCCATCCTGGAGAGTAAGCACGTAGGGCTTGAGGCCAGAGTTCTGTTTGCCAACACTCTCGTTCAGGGGCAGGAACCGGAAGAGACCGTGAGAGGAACCGAGGTTATTATGGAGAGGCACTATCGCGAGCGGGTACAGCACTATACGCAAAGGATTCAGGCCGATCCGGAAGATCCGAACAACTACCTGCAACGCGCACAACAGTACCACTATCTGCGTCAAGAGCAGAACGTTCACGCCGACATGAGCCGGTATGCCGCCATTCTCACCCAAGGACGCTTTCCCGCGCTTCAGTTCGGCGCCCCGCATAACATCAAACGCGTCATCGATGGTCTGTTCGGCCATCAAATCGTCTTTTCTGCAGAAAGACCTGTACATGAAATTCCAATATTGAATGTTGCCTTCGGGCAGAAAGGAAGGTGTAGTATGAAGTCGTTTCGAACGCCAATGTTGTCAACTTGTGGCGTGGGCGCGTCACTTTTTGTGGTTTGTCTCTTGTCAGGTCTCGACTCGCCACCCGTGTATGCCGATTTCACGTTTGGCGAAGCGCAGAATCTTGGGGCGGTCATCAACACTTCCTCCGGGGAGGTTGTAGATTGCATCTCGCAGGACGGGCGGGAGATGTACTTCGACCGGAAGTCTGTCGCCGGGAATTACGACATCTACGTGTCAAGACGTGCAGCGTCTGACAGCATCTGGGATACGCCAGATGACCTCGGACCGCTCATCAATACTTCAACTCACAACGAGGCAGGCGCATCGATCTCTGCTGACGGACTTACGCTTTATTATACCTCGGATGGGCCCGGTGGTTTTGGCAGCGGCGACATCTGGATAACCGCACGAGCGACAGAAGAAGCTCCCTGGGCAGTGCCTATGAATATCGGCCAGAAAGTGAACAGTTCCGCGTTTGATGGCTATCCCTCCATATCGCCCGATGGCCTGGAACTATATTTCGTATCATATCGGGCCGGAGGTTATGGTAACGGGGATATTTGGGTGACAAGACGTGCGACAGAATATGCTCCTTGGGACGAGCCGGTGAATCTTGGCCCCACTGTAAACAGTGTTTACTACGAAACCAATCCTCTGCTCTCACCTGATGGTTTGCTACTATTCTTTAGTGACCACCCTTCCGGGCCCCGGCCTGGCGGGTATGGAGATGCCGATATCTGGATGGCAAGGCGAGCGACCCTTCTTGACCCTTGGCAAACGCCGGTGAATCTTGGGCTGGCGGTCAACGGACCCTCCGCTGATGTTGCGGCGAGACTATCACCGGACGGTTCTGCGCTCTTCTTTGCCTCCAGGCGGCCCGGAGGGTACGGCGACTATGACATCTGGCAAGCGCCGATCATCCCGGTGTGTGATTTCAATAGCGATGGGGTTGTCGATATTACGGACGTGTTTATCATGCTTGAGCACTGGCACACGGACTATTCACTGTGCGACATCGGCCCGATGCCGTGGGGCGACGGCATTGTGGATGCTCAGGACCTGATTGTCCTGGCCGAGCACATGGCGAACAATCCCGCCGATGTGAACGACGTTAATAGTCTGTGACCAATCGACGACGAACGCAAAGGGCTGGCAGCTCAGGATTCTGCCAGCCCTTTACCATGTCGAAACTATCAGGCCTTCACCCCCCCCAAAAAACTTTTCCCGCCGGGCCTATAAAAGCTTTCCGCATTTCCCCCAATAACTTCTGAGTGGTCCTATAAGGCTGTTTAAGCTGCTAACGGGTTGAATTTGGGCGGCTTTTCGGGTACAATTATCTCAACAATTCAGGGATGAGGGACAATCACCGAAGGACGGCCGACGAAGGCAAGTAGCGAGGGGGGATTCAGTGGAAAAGCGAAGGGGTAAAAGCTCGGACCGTATTTCTCTGAAAGTTGCGGCTGCTGTTTGCGTTGTTAGTCTCATCGCCGGTGTCGCATACACCAAGGCCGACCGGACGGCCATTCTGCTTACCTCAGACGCAAGACCGCAGACCCAGGTTGCTTCTGCGGATGCCCATCCCCAAGCTGCGCTTGAGGCTGCCACCCCTCGCCATGAGGTCTTGCCTGCTGCTGAGAAAGCGATAGTGCAGGAGCAGCATAGTGAATGGAGGACTGTCAGGATGCGTGTCACGGGGTATTGCCCCTGCTCGAAATGCTGCGGCGAGTATTCGGACGGCATCACCGCCAACGGGCACAAAATCCGGCCGGGCGATACGTTTGTGGCCGCCGATAGAAGGTACGCATTCGGCACCGAGATGGTCATCCCGGGCTACAGCAACAGTCAAGTCGTAAAAGTCCTCGACCGGGGCGGCGCCATCCGCGGCGACAAGCTCGACGCATTCTTCCACACCCACCAGGCGGCCCTCGAATGGGGCGTCAAATACCTCGACGTTCAAGTCCGCACCAAATAACCGCAAGAAAATCCATTGAAGGCCCGCACAATTCTGCATACCATATAGGCTATGGACGGTGGCTGACAGAGTGACTGGTGGATAGTCACTGTTTGTAGTGTGCCCGTAAGGGCATTTGAAGGTAACGCCTTACGGCGTCACTACGAACGATCACCAATCACCAACTACCAATCACAAAAGAATGGTCTGTAATAAGGACGTGCAATCATGAAGGCAGGAAAAATTACAATCTGTATATCGCTGACTCTTTCCCTGATGATGTGGCGGCTCTCGCCTGGGATGGCGGCTCAAACAGCAAGCGCGCAGCAACAGGCCGAGCAGATTCTGAAGTGGTGTGACGTCAAGGGCGGTTTGATAGTCCACATCGGCTGCGGCGATGGCCGCCTGACCGCTGCTTTGCACGCCAATGACAGTTATCTCGTGCACGGCCTGGATACGAGTCAGAGCAACGTTCGGAGTGCCCGGCAGTATCTGCAATCGCTGGGTCTCTATGGCCCGGTGTCGGCCGAAACACTGGCCGGCGACCGCCTGCCTTATATCGACAATCTTGTGAACCTGGTCGTCGCAGAAGACCTCGGCGTGGTTCCGATGAGCGAAGTGATGCGCATCTTGTGCCCCAACGGCGTCGCGTATATCCGAGATAACGGCCAATGGGCCAGGACGGTCAAACCGCGACCGAAAGAGATCGACGAGTGGACGCACTATCTGCACGATGCGTCAAATAACGCCGTCTCGCATGATACGGTTGTGGCCCCGCCCCGGCGGATGCAGTGGGTCGGCAGCCCCCGATATGCGCGCCACCATGACCGCATGTCGAGCGTCAGTGCGGCGGTGACGGGCGGCGGACGGGTCTTCTACATCTTCGATGAGGCGCCGGACGTCTCGATCCTGATTCCGCCCCAATGGGCGCTGATCGGACGGGACGCTTTTAACGGCACGATCCTGTGGAAGCGGCCGATAGAGAAGTGGTTCACGCACCTCTGGCCCCTCAAGAGCGGGCCGGCGCAGTTGCCTCGCCGCCTGGTGACCGATGGCGACCGCGTGTACGTGACACTGGCTCTCGATGCCCCGTTGACGGCGCTGGATGCGGCGACGGGCCAGACGGTGCGAACCTATCAAGGTACCCGCGCTGCTGAAGAGGTCATCTTCTGTGATGGCGTGCTGCTTGTTCTTGTGAACGACGCGGCGGACAAGCCCGACTACGACGGCAGCGGGCGTTTCGCAAAGGGCGCCGGCGCGAAGTTCTGGGACGAGGGGAACAGGAAACTGGTTGCGGTGCGTGCCGACAGCGGAGATATATTGTGGACCGCCGAGGGACGCGTTCTGCCCGGCACATTAGCGGCGGACAGCCGGCACGTTGTTTTTCACGACGGCGCCAGTGTGGTTTGCCTCGACCGCAAGACCGGAGACAACGTCTGGCGGTCGGAGCCGATTGGCCGAGCCGATGAGATTCGCTCGTTCTATCTTCCAATCCTTGTGTTGTACCAGGATGTGGTCTTGTTCTCAGGTGGAGAAACCGCCGGCCTGCAAACCGGGTCCTGGTACACCAGCGGCAAGGACACCATGACGGCGCTGTCAGCCACGACAGGCGATGTTCTCTGGACGGCCTATCATCCCCCTTCGGGGTACCGCTCGCCCGAAGACCTGCTCGTGGCCAACGGCCTTGTCTGGACGGGCGAGACCACCAGCGGCAGGGCGCTCGGGGTCTTTACCGGCCGGGATCCGCTCACGGGCGATGTCAAAAGCGAGTTCTCGCCCGACGTTGAGATATACTGGTTCCATCATCGCTGCTATCGCGGCAAGGCCACGGACAACTACCTGCTGATGTCACGGGCCGGCACGGAGTTTGTCGATGTCCGCAACAAGCAGTGGATTCCGAATCACTGGACGCGAGGGGCATGTCTGTATGGGGTGATGCCTGCCAATGGCCTGATCTACAACCCGCCGCACCCGTGCGCGTGCTACCTTGAGTCCAAGCTTGACGGCTTCAGCGTGCTGGCCCCCGCGTCTGCCGGCCCGCGTGTTCCGCCGAAGGTCGCGAGCGAGGACCGCCTGGAAAAAGGCCCCGCGTACAACCGAATCGAAAATCGCAATTCGCAAATCGCAAATCGAAATGAGTGGCCGACATACCGCCACGATGCCGCGCGCAGCGGCTTGGCGAGCACAACCGTTCCAGCAAAGGTCAGACGCGCATGGAGTGCTGGGATTGGCGGGCGATTGACAAGTCCCGTGATTGCCGAAGGCAAGGTCTTCGTTGCTTCGGTGGATGCTCATACGCTCCACGTGCTCGAAGCTGCTTCGGGCGAAAAGCTGTGGCAGTACACAGCAGGCGGCCGCATCGACTCACCGCCGACTATCTATCAGGGCCGCGTGCTGTTCGGTTCGGCTGACGGGTGGGTGTATTGCCTCGATGCTTCGGACGGCGCGCTTGTCTGGCGCTTCCGCGGTGCGCCGATGGACCAGCGTTTAACGGCGTTCGAGCAGTTGGAGTCCGTCTGGCCCATTCACGGCAGCGTGCTCGTTCAGGATGGTGCTCTGTATTGCGTCGCGGGCCGCTCGATGTTTCTCGATGCCGGCCTGCACGTCTTGCGTCTCGATGCAAAAACGGGCCGGCTTCTCTCGGAAACGGTGCTCGATGACCGCGACCCCGCAACGGGCAAGGACCTGCAGGCGTACGTAAGCTGGTTGAATATGCCGGTGGCTTTGCCTGACGTTCTATCGAGCGATGGGCGGCTTGTTTATATGCGCTCTCAGGCATTCAACCTCGATGGCACGCGCTTGCCGCTGGAAAAAATGCCCGTGGGCGGGGACGCGGATAAAGGCGCTCCACCCGCCACGCAGAAGCCCGAGTATGCGCATCTGTTCAGCCCGACCGGCTTTCTGGACGACGCCTACTGGCATCGCTCGTACTGGATGTACGGCAGCACGTTTGTCAGCGGCTGGTGCGGCTATTTCCTGGCGGGAAAAGAGGCCCCCGCGGGCAAGATTCTTGTGGTTGATGACGCGAAGGTCTATGGCTTCGGCCGCAAACCCCAATATTACCGCTGGACGACGCCCATCGAGCATCAGTTGTTCGCCGCGGAAAAGGGTTTCGGCACGCCACGCGATACGAGTGCGAGTCCGGATCGCTCGCTCATCAGTGTTGAGAAATCCGGGACTCTCAATCCCGCCGGCAAGCCGCTGACCGTGGAAGCATGGATCAACGCCGACAAGCCCGGCGGCGTGATTCTGGCGCAAGGCGGCAACTCTCAGGGCTATGTGCTCTTCCTCCAGGGCGGCCAGCCCCGATTCGCCGTCCGCGTCAAGGGCGAACTGGCCACCGCCGCCGCAAAGACAAGAGTCACTGGGAAGTGGACACACGTTGCGGGTGTGCTGACCGGCAAAGAAGTTCAGGTTTATGTCGATGGCAAACTTGCGGGTTCGGCCAAAGCACCGGGACTCATTGGTGCCAACCCGCAGGAGGGGATGGAGATCGGCGCCGATGAAGGCTCCATCGTGGGTGACTACACGGGACCGTTTGGCTTCGCCGGTCTTATCGACGAGGTCGCAGTTTACCACCAGGCCAGAAGTGCTGCTGAGATCAAGAAGCATGCGGCAGCGCCGGGGCCCATAGTTCAAGTGGGGATGGTTCTGTACTATTGCTTCGACAGAGGCACTGCCCTCGACGAATCCGGCAACAAGAACAATGGCCGGATAGAGGGTGCTGGGCCCGTTGAGGGCAGATTCGGACAGGCGATGAGATTTACCGGCAGCGCCGGGGCCGCGCAGGATTTCGCGGTGAAGCAGGACTGGACGACGGATGTGCCGGTGATTGCCCGCGCGATGGTCCTTGCAGGCGGGACGCTCTTTATCGCGGGGCCGCCGGACCTGATCGACGAGCCGGAGGCGTTCAGACGCATAAACGATCCGCAGGTCCAGCGTGATCTGGCTGAGCAGGAGGCGGCTCTCGATGGCCGCAAGGGAACTTTGCTGATGGCTTTCTCGGCTGCCGACGGAACCGAGTTGGCGCGCTATGAGTTGGAGCGCCCGCCGGTTTTCGACGGCATGGCCGCCGCATCGGGGCGATTGTACATGGCCACTGCCGGCGGCGAGGTTCTGTGCTTCGGGACGGACAAATAGACCGTTCGTAGTGTGCCCGTAAGGGCATCAGAGCAAAGAACAATGAATAACGAATAATGAATATCGAATTTCGAAAGAAAGGACCATCCGCCGGTCGCGACGGGCTTGTTGCCTTCGACATTCGCAATTCGATATGCGGTATTTTTTCCGTAACGCCTTACGGCGTCACTACAAACAGGCTGCCTCAATCGGGAAGTCCCCAGACCTTCGGTACTTTGAAGTCGTCGGGTTTGGTGTTGGGTGGAACGTTTGGCGTCACCGCCTGGCGGGCGTAGAATTCCAGGCGGCGCTTGAGCTCCTCAAATTTCCCGGGATTCTTTTGGCTCAGGTCGTTCTTCTCATACGGGTCTTCCGCAAGATTGAAAAGCTCAAAGACGTTCCGCTCGGCTTTCTTGCCTGCTTCGTTTGCCCCGATACCGCCATTCCATGCCAGCTTCCAGTCGCCGCAGCGGATAGCTCCGTTGGCGGGGGTGACATTCAAGAGAATTTCCTCGTGCGGCGAGGGCTTGCCCTGGGCAATGGTGGGCCATGCGTCTTTGCCGTCGAGCGGCAGCGGCTGCTCAAGCGTGCCACCGGCAAGCTTTATCAGCGTGGGGAACATGTCAACAATATGCAGCGGCTCGTCAACGACAGCGCCGGCTTTGAGCACGCCTGGCCAGACGACAATCGCCGGCACGCGTATGCCTCCTTCGTAAAGCAGGCCCTTGTGGCCCCGCAGCGGGCCGTTATCGGAAACGCCGGCGAGGCCGCCGTTGTCCGAGCAGAAGATGATCAGTGTGTTCTGCCTGACGTCGCGTTTGTCGAGAGCTGAGACGATCCGTCCGACGGCGTTATCCATGGAGGTAACCATCGCGGCGAAAATGCGTTTGTTCTTGGCCTGAATGTCTTTGTACTGGTCAATATAGCCTTGCTGCGCCTGGAACGGTGAATGCACGGCGTTGAACGGAACGTAAAGAAACAGAGGACGCGTCGCGTCGTGCCGCTCGATCAGCCGCACCGATTCATCCGCGAGCAGGTCGGTGGTGTAGCCTTCCTCGCGGACCGGCTGGTCGTCGCGGTGCCAATCGAGGGCTCCGTCGCGAATATGGGTGAAGTAATCCAGCGCGCCGTTGTAGTGCCCATACTGGTGGTCGAAGCCGCGAGCGGTGGGCAGGTATTGCGAATTCAAGTGCCCGAGGTGCCATTTGCCGCAGATGGCGGTTTCGTAGCCTGCCTCTTTGATCGCCTGGGCTAATGTGCGTTCCTCCAACGGCAGGCCGTAGTTGGCCCAGGGCCGGACGACGCCCACCTGCAATCCGTAACGCATCGGATACCGTCCCGTCATCAGGCTCGAGCGGGTGGGCGAACATACCGGCTGAACGTAGAACTGTTCGAGCCGCGTCCCTTCGGCGGCGAGCTGGTCGATATTGGGCGTCTTGAGGCTGCCGCCATGATAGCCGACGTCCTTCCAGCCCAAATCATCGGCGAGAATGAAAACGATGTTGGGTCTTGCTTTGGCCGACTTGCCTGACAATTGCCGGGCGCATCCGATGCTGTGCGAAGCGATGATAGACGCTGCACCAAGACCGGCAATCCTTAGAATCTCACGTCGCGTGTAACTGCGATTGCTCATTTCCGAATTTCTCCATCAAAGGCTCTACTTCATTTGCGATCAGAGACGCCACGGCGCGCGCCTCGCGCGGCTGCACATGCGATTGGCCGACGGATCGTCGATGATCAATTCCCGTTTCGGGTCCCACCGAATCTTACGGCCGAGAATCATGGCGATGTTTCCCAGATGGCAGACCGTGGCGGAGCGATGGCCCACCTCCGCCGGGGCTATGGTGACTCTTCGGGTCTTTACGCAATCCAGGAAGTCCCGGCGGTGTCCCTCGCGGTTGTCACCGGCGGGCCTGGGCAGGTGTATTTCATCGGGGCCGATTACGGTTTTACGCAAATCGGCCGGCTCGGTTCTCAAATCCGCTCGCGTCACATGGACCCAGCCGGCTTCGCCGATGAACCGGACTCCCTGCGGTATATGATTGTTGCTGGCCACCCGCATCGGCAGGCCGTTGTCATAGAGGCACTCGAAGTCATAATCGACCGCCGCGTCCCACAATCCGTCTGCCGGGAAGACGCCTTTGCCCTGCACCTCGACCGGGCCTGTATCGTCGCAATTCATGCCCCAGTGGGCGATGTCGATGTGATGAGCGCCCCAGTCGGTGACCTGGCCGCCCGCGTAGTCCAGTATCCAGCGGAAGTTCCAGTGACAGCGATTCTCTGTATATGGGGCCCAGGGTGCAGGCCCAAGCCACATTTCGTAGTCGAAGCCGTCAGGAACGGGCATGACCGGCTGCGGGTCGATCCTATAAAGGGTTTCGGGGTTCCCGGGAGGCTTAAAGCCCGGCCCAATCCCCACCTCGACTCGTTTCAGCCGCCCGATGCGCTCGTTGCGGACAAGCTCGCAGGCGAAGCGGAAGTGGTCCGTCGAACGCTGCCAACTCCCCGTTTGCCAGACGCACTTGTAGCGATCCACCGCTTCGACCATGGCCCGGCCTTGCGAGATTGTCAATGCAAGCGGCTTTTCGCCGTAAATATCCTTGCCCGCGCGAATACCCGTCAGGGCAATGATTGCGTGCCAATGGTCCGGGACGGAGATACAGAGCGTGTCAATGTCGTCGCGGGCAATCAGCTCGCGAAAATCGTTGTATTGAGCGCAATCGGTGTTGCTGTATTGTTTACCTATCTTCTGTAAAGCGGCCGACCTGCATTTGGCATCCACATCACAAACTGCAACGATCCGGCAATCCTCCTCCTGCAGGAATCCTTCCACGTGACGCATCCCCATACTGCCCAGGCCGATAAGCCCCATCGTCAGCCTGTTACTTGCCGCAGGCTTGCCACTCCGGCCCAGCGCCGAAGCAGAAACGAAGTATGGCATCGTGATTGTTGCGGCGGCGCTTTTCAAGAAGATGCGCCGCGAAGTGACATCGTACTTTCGTTTTGTTGTTCGCATTTTGGTTTTGTCAGCTTTGCCTGGCCAGGCGGGCCTCAATCAGCATCCTGATCCACACGCCGACGTAGTGACCGTGGTCGTGGTAGGTTCGTCCGCTGACCAGATTTCCATCGACGACGCAGGGTTCGTTCACAAAGATGCCGCCGCAAACCTCAAGGTCGAATTTGCACTTTGGCACGGTGGCCATCCGCCTGCCCTTGACACAGCCGGCATACGCCGGGATCTCAACGCCGTGACATACACAGGCGATGGGTTTATTGGTCTCGAAGAAGTGCCGGGTGATGCGCACGAGGTCTTGGTCGTAGCGTAAGTATTCGGGGGCCCGGCCGCCCGAGAAGAAAATCCCCAGGTAGTCTTGCGGTTTCACATCTCGAAAGGCAATGTCGGCGGCAAGTGTGTAGCCCTCGAACTCGCGCGTGACCTGGCCGTCCCAGTCGGCGGGAATCTCATGCAGGACCATGTGGTAACGCCGCTTCTGAGGCCCGGCCACCACGGGCTCGAATCCGTCCTCCTGCAAGCGATAGTATGGATACAACGTATCGACGGTCTCGGTAGCGTCGCCGACGATGATCAGTACCTTATTCATGACTCGACCTCTTTCTCAGTCCGGCATAACGGCTTTCGTTGTGCCGGAAGATGCTCCTGGTCTCTTCTCTTGTTTGAATATAGACGTGCAGATGCTCATTGTCAACGCTGCGCTCGGAGGATTTCGGCCTTCTCACCGAACGGCCTGTTTGTTTTCGTGGCACAACACGATGACGGTTTTGAGCCCGGAAAGGCGAGGAACCTTCAGTACGAGGCGTGCTCGAATGAAAACACTACGTTGTGTTTAAACGGGTCGGACCGTTGCTGCTCAAAGTCTTATCGTCCAGGTCTATTGGCCGATTAAGAGACGTATCCTTGCTTGTCTGAAAGCAACCGGGGCCCATACCGAGTCAATCAGCATAGGCCCCGAAATCACCAAATCACGATTCACGTCTTCAGTTAAAATGGTCTTGGCTCATAAGGAACCACTCACGGACGATACAGCCGGATATCGTCGATATACACCGTGCCCGCACCACCGGCCACCGTCGTGTTGCCCGGCGTGCCCAAGCCAATCGTAATACTGGTCACGCTGGTCAGGCTCGTGCCCTGGGCCGTGAACGTCGATAGTGGAATGACCCACTCGGTGTATGTGATCGACTGAGCAGCATTGGCGTTGGTGTGGTACACCGGCGCCTTGCCATTGACCGAAACGTACATCCGCTCGGCGGCGTTGGTCGCATCGCCGCGGAACCACAGCGACAGGTTCGCAACCCCTTGCCGGGTCCAGTTACGAGCGGAGCCCGCAGCCAATGTCATGGTTGCCTCAGAGTATTTCCTGTTGTTGTCGTACAGCACCGGCATTGCCTGAGCACCAGTGTGAACGTAAGGCGCCCTGGTCTCGGCAAAAGGAGGATTCAGATTGCCAACCTGGGCTCCGTTAGTTGCGGTTCCGTAACCGTCGATCCACGTCAGATAAATCCTGTTGCTTCCGGCTTCCCCTTCGTTGATGTCGTTGTAGGACTCGAAATCGTCCACGTTCAGGAAATCGCCCACGGAGAAACTCCAGACCATACCCTTGCTGATCGTCCCGTCGGCAGCCACTTCATCAATGCGCCAGTAATATGGGCCCGTACCCCATGCGAGCGCTTCCGGAGGCGTATAGCTGGTAGCGTTCTGACGGCCTCGATAGATGCCCGTGGTATCGGATGGGCCGGCATCGGCGACCGCCAACTCGTCGGTGCCAAAATAGACATCGTGCCGAGTAGCGTTCTCTCCGGGTGACCAGCTAATCGGCGGTACCTGTTCGGCGTCAGGTGTTGAGCCGTTTATAGGCTTGGGGCTGTGGGCGAGAGCCACGTCGCCCTTGAAGACTTCGACTATCTCTTCTGCCGTCAGCGCCCTGATCCAGAAGCGGGCATCATCCACCAAGCCTTTGTACTCGTCGCTCGGACTGCTGTCCCATTCCTGGCCTATAGACCAGCGTGTCTCCGAAGCCATGTCGGAATCAGCAGTATCCTCCTTCCGCAAGATGCCATCGACGTATATCCGCGACTTGAAGCTGTCGCTGACATACGTCAACATATGCCACTGGTTGTTGGCGACAGAGGGGGGGTACTCTTGGGTGACGTCAGCTTGCTGCCACGGATTCCCATTCTGGATGCCAAAAAGGAACTCGTGACTGCTATCCGTGTTGGATCCAAGCAATATGTGGTCATCCGTAAGTACTTCACCATCTGTTTTGATCCATATACTGAACGTAAAATTGTAGGTTGTCATCATCGGGGCGATGCTGTTAATTGAGATATAGTCATCATCTCCGTCCAGTTCCAGCGCACCACCAATGACCCCGGCTGTCCATATGGGACCCGTATTGCCATTGTCAGTGCCAATGAGGCCATGATTACCATAGCCGGAGGAATCATAGGCGATATAGCCCTGGCCTTCGTCGAGCTTCCACCAGCCGATAAGAGTGGGGTCATCACGCGTCCTGAGACTCCAGACCACGCCGGCGTGCTTGGTTGTCCCATCGGCCTCGACCTCATCGATCCGCCAGTAGTAACTGGTGCCATTCTGGAGGTCTTCGGGATTGTAGGTTTCGCCCGACTGGTTGCCCCTGAACGTGCCGCCGGTGCCGGCAGCGACATTGGCTCGGCTGGTGCCGAAGTACACATCGTGTGTAACCGCACTGACCCCGGGACCCCAGCTCAGGATCACGTCGGGCAGCGCCATTTTGTCACCGTTGGGCGGGTTCGGACTATGGGCGGCAGCACCCACCGCCGTAAAGCTCCAAAGGTCGCCCGTGTGAATCGTAGTTCCGTCCGCCTCGACCTCATCGACCCGCCAGTAGTAGGTCGCGCCGGGGGTAAAGCCGGCAGCGTACCAGTACATCGGGTAGGACACGCGACCCATAAGGTCGGCAGGCCCCAAGTCCGGACTGGTGCCGAAGTACACGTCGTGAAACACGGCACTCGATCCCTTAGCCCACTGCAGAAGCGGTGCGCGGCCACTTATCCCACCATCTGAGGGGCTCGGATCCGTAGCAGCGCTAATCGTATATTCTATATGCAGCAGTGGTGCATAGGCATTGTCCCCTTCGAACGCCTCGGCTTCTCGACACCCCTCGGAGGGATTGGCCGGGTTGTCTTTGAAAATGATGACCATCGCATTGCCGGCGGCCCAACCGTCCTGGTCGATGATCTCCTGGACGACGCGCGAGACGTCGGGAGTACACTCAGCCCGCGATGCCTCCTGAAAGACTCCCCACACCGGTATAGTCCACACGACCGAGGCCGCTGTGGCGGGCCTGGAGCTGATGTTGGGATTGCCCGAGCTAAAATCAACTGCATCGGGACTTAGCTCGCCCCCGACGAGCACTGATACAGGCAGGGTATGGTAGTCGTTGTCCATATCATCAACGGCGAACTGCACGTATGCCTTTGTGATTGCAGAACCCTTGGGAATATCTACACCCGGGAATCGAAGGCTAACAATCTGCAGGCTGGTCGCTGAAGCGGCGCCTTCGTGGCCCAACTCCAGGTCGCTGCTGCCTCGATCCATACCGCCGCCGGCGACCTCCTCCTCGGCATCATCATACCCGGCGACGATTCGGAGATCCAGACTCAAGGCACCGAACGCCGTGTTTGTGCCGGCCAGAGCCAGCGCCAGAACAAAGGATGTTAGGAAAATCAACTTCTTACACATGGTAATGCTCCTTTCAAAAGTCTAATCTACCGGTACTTCACCTTCGCAACAGTCTATCTACACTTGCTGCGCAGAATTCTGGTCGCCTTGATGTCACCTCCTTTCCTTCAACGGTGCAATGCGAACCGTCAATTTAAAGAGGGAGAACCAGAATCGGAAGGGTAAATCTCGCATGGTAATACTTATTCTCTGTGGCTCTCCATCCTTCGATAACTACCAAGACCATCGGATGGTGGCACCACTGAAACGCAGAGGTTCACACAGATTCGGCATGGTTGTCTTCGCTCGGAGCAGGTACTATTCCTGGCGCCACGTCATCACCTTCCTTTCTTATACCAAATCCGCGCCCATCATGTCAAGAAGAAACTACGGATCATGCAAATAATGGATAAGTGTCTTTGGCGTTTTGCAAGACCGAGAAAAATCGTTCGGGGCCCCAGAGACCCAAATTACCCCCCTGGTTGCCCTAATGTGGCCCTCTGCCCAAACGATTTTTCTCTCGAAGCCACTTCAAGAGCCCGATTTGTCCGGCCCACCTACGCGTTAACCCGATGAGGCAAGATTACTGGATTCGCGGTACTCCTTCTGATCAACCTCAGTGCCCTGTCTTCCCACGGCCTTCCAGGGAGAGAATGCCACTGTCTTCTTTCCGCCGCTTGCTTGAGAAGAACACAGAAAAACTGGAAAAAGCTCGCTTTCTTTGTTGATATTATAGGTTTACTATGATATCTATGGTATTAGTTGGATATAGGCACAAACCAACCTTTGAGAAAACGAAAGAGGGCCTTGCCCAGCTTGGTTGGAGCTTACGGCCAGAAATGAATCTGGACGTGAAAGGGCAAGGCCCGTTTTCGGCAAAACTTGGACGACCTACCGCTTAATACAATT
>Ga0307380_10004035_pt1 | contig 20024 bp, 13 predicted proteins | sample UN3MG_FD_202239 | JGI IMG/M metagenome (GOLD analysis project Ga0307380, IMG submission 202239) | Soil microbial communities from Risofladan, Vaasa, Finland - UN-3 | ecosystem: Environmental > Terrestrial > Soil > Coastal area > Acid sulfate soil | place: Finland: Risofladan, Vaasa | collected... | reverse complement strand
GGTCGCCGCCGATACCCAGCGTGACTGGTCAAAGTATCCTATGCAGTCGGGGAAATTTGACCAGTCCTGGGAATCGCTTGCCACGTATGAGGTTCCCGAATGGTTCCGCGATGCCAAGTTCGGTATCTGGGCGATCATCGGCCCGCAGTGCGTTCCCTTGCAGGGCGATTGGTATGCACGTAATATGTATATGGAGGGGAGTCGGCAGTATGAGCACCACGTCAAGACGTACGGCCATCCTTCGAAATTCGGCTACAAGGATTTGATTGCCAGATTCAATCCTGAGAAGCTTGATTACGAGAAACTCGTCGGCTTGTACAAACAAGCTGGGGCGAAATACGCTGTCATCCTGGCCGTCCACCATGACAACTTTGACCTGTGGGATTCCAAATATCATGAGTGGAACTCAGTCAAAAAAGGCCCCGAGAGAGATTTGGTGGGTGAGTTTTGTGAGGCGGCTCTGAAGCACAATCTTCGATTCGGTGTCACAACACATTTAGCCAGGAGCTACAGTTGGCTCCAGACCAGTCATGGTGCGGATAAGGAAGGGCCCATGAAAGGGGTGCTCTACGATGGCGCCGATCCTAAATATCAGAGCCTGTATCATCCACCTTTTGAGGAATCGCCGCGCTATCCGAAAGATCCTCCCGACCCATGGAAGCTCCAGTGGTACCTTCGGGTGAAAAACCTCATCGATCAATACCAGCCCGACCTCATGTACTTCGACGGCGGCTACCCCTTCGACGAAGGCTTGACCGGTCGCCGCCTGGTTGCACACTACTACAACGCCAATTCCACCTGGCACATCGACCGAAACGACGCCGCAATGTGCATCAAGAAATGGCCCGTAGCTTCCGGACACGGCCAGTTCCGCGACGGAACATGCATCCAGGATATCGAGCGAGGCCGAGCTGATGACCTGCGCGACCTCCCCTGGCAAACCGACACCTGCATCGGAGGTTGGTATTACCGCCAAGGCATCCGATACAAGACGGTTTCGCAGATCGTCCACATGCTTATTGATATCGTCAGCAAGAACGGCAACCTGCTCCTGAACATCCCTCTCCATCCCAGCGGTGATATCGACCAGCAGGAAGTAACTTTCCTCGAAGAGATGGGCAAATGGATGTCCGTAAACGGCCAAGGCCTCTATGGTACCAGACCGTGGATCGTTTTCGGCGAAGGTCCCACCACATACGCCGGCGGCCACTTTAACGAAAAAGCACTCTCCTACACACCCCAAGATATCCGTTTCACGGCCAAAGGCGACACGGACCTATATGCGTTCTTCATGGCCTGGCCTGCGAACAGTCAAATCAAGATCAGATCACTGGCACGGCCGCTTTCGAAGACGGCACGGGTAGGCTCTGTTACGATGGTTGGTCGCAAAGAACTGCTCGCATACGAACACTCGGCGGATGGATTGGTGGTGAAGTTGCCGGAAACTCAACCCTGTGAATATGCCTGGTGTTTACATATCAAAGGGCATCACTTGCGTGATTTTGATGTGAAACAACTCAAAAAACTTATCACGCCACCGACACCGGAAACGCTGAAAGCACCAACAGTCATTGAGGCCGTAGGCGGGACCGTTACCTTGTGGGCGGACAAGGCCGGTATCCAGGGGGATTCACCAAAATTAGAGAAAAAGACGAACATGCCCAAGTCTAACTTGGGGTATTGGAATAATCCCAAAGACTTTGTATTCTGGGATTTGGAAGTGAAAGAGGCCGGCTGGTATGACGTAAGCGTTAATGCCAGTTCTTCCGGTGTAATTTCTCAGTTTTCCATTAGCACAACCGAGCAGAGTCTGACCGTCAATTCGAAAAAGACTTCCGGTTGGGATGACTTCGTTACCTATAAGGTGGGACAAATCCAATTCAAAAAACCGGGTATGTATCAGTTGACCTTTAAACCCGCTAGCGCTGAAACCTGGCATGCACTGGGATTGATTTCGGTGAAATTAACAAAGAAGTAATGATTAAATTAGGAGCATCACATGCTGAAAATAAGTTTTTTGATTTCGGTTTTGGGCTTAGGGATGGGATTGTGGTGGCTAACCTGCCCGGCCTGTGCGGGCGAACAGATGGCACGCTACAATGTTGTCTGGGAGAGTCCATCAAAAGACGCTTCCGGTCAGATGCCGCTGGGCAATGGGGACATTGCCGCCGGGGTGTATGCGATTGAAAATGACGATCTATACCTGCTGCTGGCCAAGAACGACGCCTTCACCTACAACGGCTATATATTTAAGACGGGGCGTGTGCGCATCTCTATCAATCCCAATCCTTTCACCACAGGTAAACCATTCCGGCAAACGCTTGACTTGCCGACCGGGTCGATACGCATCGAAGCGGACGGCATCAACCTGTGTATCTGGGCGGATGCCAACCGTCCGGTCTATCACGTGCAGGTTGATTCGCCCGATGAGGTTGAGGTTAGTGCTGCGCCGGATTTGTGGAAGCGTGTTGACGGCTGTAAATGGTATAACAAAACTAAAGAGCCGCTCGACGAACCCACCCAGGATGTGTGTCTAAAACGAAAGGGCCACATCCTCTGGTATTATCCGGTGGGCGATCGCAGTGTTTTTCCCACGGAAATGAAATTCTACGATGTTGAAAAGATGGTCACCCAGCATCCTGATCCTTACCGATTTAACACCTTCGGCAACCTTCTCGAAAGCCTGGATCTGGAATTGAAGGACAATGCACTAACCGGGACCGGCAAGGTTTTCGATATTCGCATCCACGCCCTGGCCAGGCAGACCCCGAAACCGGAAAACTGGATCGAAACTATTGAGCAGCAGGCCGCACGACCGATCGACGTTAATAAAGACTGGGCTGCGCACTGCCAATGGTGGTCGGTATTCTGGGATCGAAGCTGGATCATCGCCTCTGACAACTCGCTGCCCCCTGCGGAGCGGGAGAAATTTAACGGCGATGCACCCTCCGGTAAGCGAACGGAGGCCGACGGCGGCGCACTGGTGGCTCAGAGCTACAATGTATTTCGCTTCCTTATGGCGTGTCAGAGCCGGGACCGTATTCAAACCAAGTTTAACGGCGGCCTCTTTGCACAACCCATGTACCCGAGAAAAAATGAGAGATTGCAAATCCAGCAACAGCCGAACGGTACTTTGTTGACCCATGAGGATGATCGCGAGTGGGGGCGCCGCTTTACCTTCCAGAACCAGCGTCTGCTGTACTGGCCGCTTTTGATGAGCGGCGATGGCGACCTGATGCAGCCCTTTTTCAATTATTACTGGAACCTGCTGCCGATACGCAAAGCCATTACCAAAGCCTGGTTCGGGCACGAGGGGGCCTACTACCGCGAAAACATTGAGCCCACGGGCGGGGAACGTGATTGCGGTAAGGGAGGCACTCATGTGGAGGACAAGCCGCTCAAGACGCCGCCGGGGGAGAACGACGGTAGCGGTTATTACCACAGCTACTATTTCACCTGCGGCCTGGAAACCGTCACCATGATGATCGAGTATGTCAAATACACGGGTGACGAACAGTTCCGCGATACCGTACTGGTTCCCTTTGCCCGCGAGATTCTGCTGTTCTTTCACAAGCATTATGCACGCGATGCCAACGGGAAGATCCGCCTGGACCCCGCCATGGTGTTGGAAACCTGGTGGATTGCGGTGAATCCAGCACCGGATGTGGCCGGCCTGCAATACTGCCTCGATGAACTGTTGGCCATGAAGGCCGGATCAGGGCAAGACCAGGCGAACTGGCGCCGTTTTCGAACGGAGATACCGCCGGTGTTTCTACACGAAATCGACGGACGTACAGCGATCGCACCTGCCGAGACATGGAAGATGAAGAAGAACAGTGAGAACGGCTTGCTCTATCCTGTCTTTCCCTTTCGCTGTTTCGGACTGGGGCGGGGAACGGAGGATATTGTGGCCTGGACCATGAAACACCGCACCCACAAAAACGCCTTCAATTACAAGTGCTGGACCCAGGATCAGATCCACTGGGCCTACGCCGGCAACGCCGCCGAGGCCAAGGAGGGGCTGGTTCATCGTTATCGGCACGCTTCTACACAATGTCGCTTTCCTATGTACGGCAGTACAGGACCCGATTCCTGTCCGGACTTTGACCACTTTGGCTCCGGTAACACGGCACTGCAACGCATGTTACTGCAGGATGTCGGTGACAAGATACTGCTCCTGCCGGCCTGGCCCGCGGACTGGGACGCTGATTTCAAACTGCACCTTCCCCCCAAAACGGTCGTCAGCGGCAAAGTCATGAATGGAAAACTAACGGACTGGCAGATCGAACCCGCAACGCGCAGAAAAGATGTGATTGTTTATCAGCCGCAAAAGGCGCCTTAACTCCCGATCATATAAGATAATAAACAGCCGCTGCGAATGGTTATGGATTCTGACTGATACATTGTAAAGAAAAAGAAAATTATGCTAAGTAATTATCGTTCTATTAAAACGGCCCTGTTGATTAGCTTTGTAGCTATGTGTCAATTGTCCGTTCAAGTGCAAGCCGAAGAATACACGGCCGACTGGGATTCTTTAAAAAACTACCAGGTGCCCGAGTGGTATCAAGATGCCAAATTCGGCATCTGGCCTATCTGGGGCGTGTGTTCGGTGCCCGCTTATCGCGGCGATCACTTTGCTGAGTAGTATGGACGTTGGATGTCTTCCAAACACGACGGCTCGGAAAAAGATCGGATTCCCAGCGGCGAACGCCGCGGGGAGAAGACGGCCAAGGATATTCGCTTCACTCGGAATAAGGACAACACGATTCTCTATGTGACTGTGCTGGACTGGCCGGGAGAACAGCTTGCCGTTGCATCTCTAACCTCCGAGCAATTTGACACCACCATGGCCCAGTCCGTACGACTGCTTGGAACGAATCACGCGCTCGCCTGGTCTCAAGATGAGAGCGGTCTGCATATTCACATGCCTGTGGCCAAAGCTTATGAGGATGCCTATCCCATTAAGATCGAATTGACCGGTACAATTCCCTCTCTCAGACAAATAAACGCTGATGCTGGTCAGAGGAAAGATGGCTCTAATAACGCCATGCATAGTGAGTCTTATAAAGGTACTTTGGATTCGTTAGAGGCCTATGAGTGTCCGCAGTGGTTCCGTGATGCTAAGTTCGGGATCTGGTCGCACTGGAACGGGTATGCGGTGGCCGGTGTGGGAGATTGGTATGCGCGGAATATGTATAGAGAGGGAAGCGGTCCCTACAATTATCATGTCAAGACCTATGGTCATCCCTCGGAATTTGGTTACAAAGATGTGATAGAGACCTGGAAGGCAGATAAGTTTGATCCGGAAGGGCAGATGAAGCTGTTCAAACAGGCCGGTGCCAAGTACTTTGTCGCCCTGGCCAACCATCATGATAACTTCGACCTCTGGGACTCCACCCATCAAAAGTGGAACTCGGTCAACTACGGGCCTAAGATCAATATACAGAGTTGAAGCCGAATCCTGCAATATTTGCGGAGAAAGAATTGGACCTTGCAAGGGCTAAAGCAGATCTTCAGGAAGCTCTTATGAAAATGGAAGGTTGCTGCGTGGAGATCATCGCCAAAGACCTCTCGACCATCCAAAATCAGCCACATCGCCTTTGGGAATGGTCAAGAATGGCTTCCGAGTTCACAGATGACTTTGTCGAGTGAAATGTATATCCAGTTAGTAAGTAATTGACAATGTATCGAGCTCATAGTATAAAGTATCATGCATATTTGTAGTTTGTATGTGGTGTTCTCACGGTGTTTATGGTAATATCTGAGTAAGACTCGTATTTCATTTAATGGAGATTTAGACAATGAGACAGAAGATTCTTGCCACTTGTTCGCTATTGATGGTCATGGTCGTTGGCTGTTCTGGTGCGATGCAGCAGCGATATGAACCAAACTGGGAGTCTCTGACGAGCTATGAATGCCCGGCTTGGTTCCAGGACGCAAAGTTCGGCATTTACTTCCATTGGGGGCCGTATTCTGTGCCGGCCTACAAGACGGAATGGTACTCCCACTACATGTACGTCCCGGGACATAGCGTCAACAAGTACCATCTCGAAACATACGGCCCGCTGGATGAATTCGGCTACAAGAATTTCATCCCCATGTTCAAGGCCGAGAAGTTCGATCCGGATGCGTGGGCGGCGCTGTTCAAGAAGGCCGGTGCCAGGTTCGCCGGCCCGGTGGCGGAACATGCGGATGGTTTTGCCATGTGGGACAGCAACCTGACAAAATGGGATGCTAAGGATATGGGGCCCAAGCGCGATATCGTGGGCGAGATGGAGAAGGCAGTTCGTAAGCAGGGCATGAAGTTCATCGCCACCCTGCACCATCAATGGTTATACGCCTGGTACCCGACGATGGATCCGAACGTTGATGCTTCAAATCCGGCGTATGAAGATCTTTATGGACCACCAGCCCCCCGATCCGCCTTCAAGATGGCTATAAAGAACCCCGATGTCAAACCGGGTGACAAATTCTGTCAGCGATGGTTTTCACGGGCCAAGGAAGTGGTAGACAAATACCAACCGGACCTGGTCTGGTTTGACAACAAGGTCGATATCATCGATGAAAAATACGTGCTGGATTTCTTGAGCCATTACTATAACAGTGCTCTAGAGTGGAATCGCGAGGTTGTCACCACTTATAAATTTGAGAATTTTCGGCCCGGGGCCGGAATCCTGGATCTGGAACGGTCGCGCATGAGTGAGGCAAAAGACTTTCCCTGGCTGACCGATGATTCGATTGACTGGGGTTCCTGGTGCGATGTGCAGGAGCCGGAGTACAAAACGACCAACCGCCTGATAGACACCTTAGTCGATATCGTCAGCAAGAACGGCTGCCTGCTGCTCAATATTACTCCCAAAGCCAACGGCGAAATTCCTCAGCCGGTGCAGGATCGTCTTTTGGAAATGGGCAAGTGGCTGGAACTCAACGGCGAGGCGATCTACGAGACCAGACCATGGAAGATCTTTGGAGAGGGCCCCACCAAGGTGGTGGAAGGCCATCTGAGCGAACGCAAGAACAAAGACGCAACAGCTGAAGACATTCGGTTTACGACCAGAGGCAAAACATTATATGCCATTATGTTGGACTGGCCTGCTGATGGAACATGCCATATCAAATCGCTTGGTACCCTGGCAAGGCTTCTCGATGGCATGACTTCCATACGATTGCTGGGGCATCAAGGCAAGATTGACTGGTCACGTGACGCCGAGGCCCTAACTGTCAAAATGCCGGACCGCAAGCCATGTGATCATGCCTTTGTACTGGCAATTCGATAAATGTAACTTCAGTCAAAGAGAGAAAATCAGCATGGGCATGTTTGACGTGTCCGCATCATCAACAAGGACAATGTTAAGGAGTACTTACCATCGCAGTGGTAAAGATATGAATAAAAGCATGAGTCACGAACAACCACAGTTTGGTGATGGTATCACTGCAATGGTGCCTCGCGAGAAGATGTGCGGATCGGCTGTCAAACTGCGAGATACGTATCGGCGGAAATCCTATGCGGCCTTCTACCACAAGACATTCGGTCTCTGGATGTGTCTGGATACCTGGTATGAGCAGGGTTTGGGTCGCACTGCAGATCTTAATGATTTCTTTATGTTCGACGAGCCCGGCTATCATGAGTTGGGTCAACTGGGCTGGTGCGAAAGCGCCTTTGACCCTGTCTTTGAAGAACGTATCGTCGAAGACCGGGGCCAACACGAGTTAGTGCAAGATTTCGCCGGCAGAGAAGTGCTCTATTTCAAAGGCCGGCGTCAGGGATTCATGCCCGAATATGTGGGACATCCTGTTAAAGACCTAAAAACATGGCAGGAGCAGGTCAAATGGCGTCTCGACCCCGAAACCGGAACACGGTACACGGATTTGCAGCAGCGCATGGCGGACGCCAAAGCCGCCGCAATGAAGGGACTGATGATCCAGCAGAACCTGATCGGTGGATACATGTATTTACGTAGTCTCATCGGCCCGGAGGGCGTCATGTATGCGTTTCATGACCAGCCGGAGTTGATTCATGATTGTATGAGAACATGGTTACGTCTGGCCGACGGTGTGATCGCCCGGCATCAGCAATATATCACATTAGACGAGATATATCTTGCAGAAGATATCTGTTACAACCATGGCCCCCTGATTTCGCCGGATGCGATCAAGGAGTTCCTCTTTCCCTACTACCAGCAACTGATCTGCAATGCCAACTCGCGGCAACTCGACCCGAATCGCAAGCTCTACATCCAAGTCGATACTGACGGCAACTGTGTGCCGATCATCGACCTGTATCGAGAGGGCATCGGCATGGATATGCTCGATCCCTTCGAGGTGGCATCCGGCTGTGACGTCCTGCAGATAGGCAGGGATTATCCGAATCTGATAATGAGCGGCGGCATCGACAAGCGGGTTTTGGCTCAGGATACAGATACCATCGACCGCTATCTGGAGTCAATACTGCCTGTCATGCGCCGTCGCGGCGGCTACATACCGACCTGCGATCACGGAGTGCCGCCGGAAGTGAGTTGGGAGAACTATTTGCATTATCGGAAACGATGCATCGAATACGGAGGCTGATAGTTGACCCGATGACCGCAGGACTGAACAAAGACCAGTGGGCTAAAATCAAGGACGATGCCCGTCGATGGTGGGCCGGGGAGTTGGGACGTCCTTTGATACAGGTTCGCCTAAAGGGACTGCCGCCCGAACATTCTGAGCCTGCATTGTCGAGTCATGAATTCGCCAGCTTATACCCAATGAGTGTGCCTGCTGAGCAGATTGTGGATCGTTGGGATTACGACCTTAGCACCACGATGTATCTGGGCGATGCTTTTCCGCATGTCTGTCCCAATTTCGGCCCCGGTGTTATTGTCGCGTTCCTGGGGGCCGAACTGATCAATGGCCCCGATACGGTCTGGTTCCATCCGAAGGAAGATATCCCGATCACGGACCTGGATTTCGAGTTCGACGCTGAGAATCCATGGTATCTCCGCTGCCGCGATCTTGTCACCACCGCAATGAATCGCTGGCAGGGAAGCGTCCAGTGTGCCTTAACGGATATGGGGGGTAATCTGGATATCCTCAGTGCATTCCGACCTGCCGAAAAACTGATATACGATCTCTACGACAGCCCCGATCACGTAAAGAGACTCACCTGGAAAGCACATGAGCTGTGGTGGCGTTATTTCGAGGAATTTTCCGCTCTGACTGAAGGGATTAATCCCGGTTACTCCACCTGGGCCACCATCCTGTCGGAAGAGCCACATTATATGCTGCAGTGTGACTTCTGCTATATGATCGGCCCGGTGATATTCGACGAATTCGTCAAACCCGAACTCAAAGCCACCGCCGACAGGCTCGTCAACGCCTTCTACCATCTGGACGGTCAAGGGCAGCTGACTCATCTGGATTCGCTGTTGGAGATAGACTCGATCAAGGGCATCCAGTGGGTCCCCGGAGCGGGCGCGCCGGATGTGCTGCATTGGCCTGAGGTCTATCGCAAAATTACCGCCGCCGGCAAGAAGATTCACATCGCCTCGAATATGTGCGAGCGTCCCTTTGAGACCCTGGATGTTCTGTTAGAGCAACTGGGCAGGGTCGATCATATCGTTTATAATCTCGACGGTGATATATCTCAGTGTGAGCAAGCAGAAAGGATGCTGAGCAAGTATGATGTCATATGATATTCATCACATAAGGCAACAAGTATGACGACACGAGAGAATCTGATAACTGCACTCAATGGCGAGACACCGGACATAACGCCGTTTAGTTTCTATAGCTGGATGGCTGATGACTTTTTAACCGATGACTGGAAGCGGCTGTACGACGCCGGGCTCGGTATCTGCCATCATTGCAGGATCGTAGAGGAAGTGATGCACGGTGTTAAAGAGACGCGTAGAGAAGAGGTGCGTGGCAGCGAAACCTACGTGATAGAAATGAGAGAGACTCCCAAGGGAACCATCCAGCAGGTACACAAAGACGGCTGGTGCATCGAGCACTGGCTGAAGACTCCTGAAGACTACCAGGTCATGACCTGGATCACCGAGAACACAGAACTGGTTCCTCGGTATGAGGTCTTTGACCAAGGTGAAGAAATGGTCGGAGACTGGGGCCTGGCTGTGGTGTTGGCCTCACGTACGCCAGCGATGAGTATCAATGTGGATTGGGCCGGTACTGAGCAGTTCTGCATGGATCTTGCTATGGAGGTTCCGGAGTTGTTCGAACTCTATGAGGCCCGCAAGAAGCTCTTTCTGCAGGAAACCGAGTTTGTGGCCAAAGGACCCGGGCGGTTCGTGAAATGGCTGGAGAATCTTACCATTGGTATGCTCGGGCCCCAGCGTTATAGCGATCTGCTCGTTTCCGTTTACGAAGAATGCGTGCCGATCCTGGAGGCCGCGGATAAGCGAGTGATGGTGCACTACGACGGCGCCTTGGGTGTGATTGCCGACAGAATCGCCGATGCCCCGTTCCACATGATCGAATCGCTTACGGAACCACCTGAGGGCGATATGACTTATGATCAATGCCGAACCGCCTGGCCGGACAAGGTCTTTTGGGCCAATATCAACGTGGATCTCTACTACGGGCCAGAGCACATCCTGCGCCAAGCCGTAATCGAAAAACGCCAACGTGCCGGGAAGAAAGCCCTGGCCTTTGAAATCTCAGAAGACCTGCCGACCAATTGGCAGCAGACTATTCCTGTGGTACTCGATACTCTGAAGGAATTAGGATGACAACAACGTAACAACATGGTCAGGAGCAATGATAAAGCTGCAATGAGTTTATTTAAGGAACGCATTAAGTGAAGTACGTTACTATTTTCCATGCCAATCTGAACTATGCTTACCTGACGCCGGATCGATATGAGTTCGTCATTCGCACAGCCTACGAAATGACTATCGACACCATGCGAGAAGTATTCCCCAAAACGCCGTATGTATTCGAAGCCTCGGGATACACCATCGAAGAAATGGCCAAACGAACTCCGGATGTCCTGGAAAAACTCAAAGCGGCTATTTCCGCAGGCCAGTGCGAATTCATGGGCTCTCCTTATGCCCATCCGATGCTGCCGAACTTCCCGGAAGAAGACGGTCTCTGGTCTTTGAAATTCTCCCAGGCCGCGTATGAAAAGTATCTTGGCTTTAATCCGACAAGCTTCTGGAATCCCGAATGCGGATGGCGCAGCTACGTGCCTCGCCAGGTAGTAGCGGCAGGATATAAGAACCTCGTAGCAGACTTCGAGGCCTATTCGGTCGCTAAAAAGCCTGATGGTACACCCCAGCGCCCGGAGATCTACGCACAGGAGCACACGGACGAGAAGAAATTTTACAACTTCGGCTTCAAATACGACCTCCCGGGTGACGAAAAGGCCCTGCACTTTCCGTTCAAGTACACCCATGGCGCCGACGACCAACTCCGCACGTTTCTGCGATCGGACCGCGTCTGTCAGTTCGGCGTTCGTTACTTCATGGATATGGAGGGCTACTCCCTCGACGATTATATGGCCCTGATCGAGAAGTACTCTCTGCAGAAGCCGGACGAACCGGAGGGGGCCCTGATCGTCTTTGCCGACGACGCCGAATACATCGGCACCAATGGCTGGTTCAAACTCAAGTTCCAGAACCAGCCGGATAACGTATTCGAAGCTGTCGATACAGCCCGTCAGAAGCTGATCTCGCTGATCACCGAGTGCGAGAAACTGGGAGCCTTCACTACGTTTGAGGCAGCCTGCCGGCAACTGCCTCCACTGGAAGAGACATTGTACTTCGATGATGATTCGGCCTGGCACGGAGCGCAGGCCTCGATTTGGGCCGAGACACCCATGGCGCGATTGCTGCGGCCCTGGCAGGACATGGTCCGCGCCAGGCTTCAACAAAACGCTCAGAATATAGAGCCCGAGCGACTCGAAATGGCCTGGTTCCACCTGACCAACTCGTACAATTCCGATGGCCAGTGGCCCCCGACTTTGCCGGATGCGCCACACATCGTCCATCCGTTTAACTATAGCTACTGTTTTGAGAATCTTCTCCAGGCCGAACTGATCGTAGGTGGTGTGGATCGCGGTCAACTGCCTACCGACCCGGTTGCCACATTGAAGGAGATTCTGAGCATCCAGCAGGACCTGGTCGCTGCCAAGGCACAGACCATGATCGCCGCTGACAACACGACAGAGTACGACAAGGGTCGTCGCGCCCTGCAAATGATTGACACATCACGCGATGTCCGCAGCCTGGAGGTAAGCGGTGTTAAGGTTCTTTTCCCGGCTGAGTACACGATCCGAGCACAGTCTCTGATCGAAGCGCGCCGTCTGGTCGGGGGTATCGAGATAGAAAGAGTAAGTCAGGGATTGAAAAAAACCTGACGAGCAAATACAATGCCGATGATCGCGGCAAAATGTGCTGCTGCACTTGGAGACTAAAGTAAAAGGTGTACGGGATGAGAATTGCACTTATTTATTTATGCATCTGGTTGACCGGGGATCGAGCCATTGCGGAAAACGCAAATGACACTCATCCCGTTGAAGCCTCAAACAAACAACGCCTACTGTTGGAAAGGGTAAACGATTTCACCCTGAACATCGACGCCGACGAGTTCGGCAGTGTTTGTCTCACCAACAGTAGCGGCCAAAGATTGTATGACTGCCAAGCCTATTTGGCCAGTCGTATCGATGGCGCCGAGAACTGGGACGAAGAGCGCGCTGCTTACCGTGTTGTGAAACGCGACGATAGCCGGCTCGTACTTCAGACGACCTTCAATCGCGTCTTTGCAGAGGTCCGTTTCCAGCGGACGGCGGCTTTTCGCTATACCGTCTCAGGTCACTTAGTCAACACATCCTCCGAGCCGTTGGAACTGGCGCGTTTTCACTATTGCGACGGTTTGGTTTCCGACCCTTCGCTCAACTTCCTTTCTCTTCGCCAATACGAGTTGCCCGGCCGCCTCATCCGCCCGGGGGAAGACCTGCGGGCACCAAGGGCCGCCTGCGAGCAGGACTGGGGCAGGGCCGTATACTGGCCGCGTCTGTCGGAGCCCATTCACGATCGTCCCAATACGGCAATCTCCGGTGATGCCGGAATGTTTGCCCCGGATTGGAACTCGCCCGGTTTCTTCTTTGGGTTCACCGGGCCGGGGACGGCCTTCGGGGAGATTGGCATTAAGACCAAACAGGCTCAGACGCCATTCTTTCTCGCCGTGCTCCTGGATGCCGTCCTGCTGGAGCCGGGGATCCGGCGTCCTCTGGAAGAAGCCGTGATCTCCTTTGGCGATCCACAGGACGAGCTGCGGCACTGGTCACGGCTGTGCGTGCGGCAATTCGGTCCGGCGCGTATCAGTGCCCCCTTAGTCGGCTATTGTTCCTGGTATCAGAAACGGCATGGCATACAGCCGGAGGATATTCGGCGTGCGATCGACAGTTTTTCCTCCTTTGCCGCGCCTAAGGGGGGCAAGACGATACAGATCGACGACGGATTTCAGGTCATGCCCGGTGACTGGAGCGGCCGAGGGGCCTGGAAAGAGGAGTTGCCCAAACTCCCGGCTGAGATGCGGGCCAAGGGATTCATCCCCGGCCTGTGGTTGGCCCCCACGGCTATACACGCCTCCCACCCGATTGTCAAGGAGCATCCGGAATGGTTGCAACGGGATCGTGACGGGGAGTTTTGCATACGCTTTAGTAACTGGGACAACTTCGGCGCCGAGGGCGAGAAAGGGACCTATTTCCTGGAACCCGATCATCCCGAAGCACGGGAATTCATGAAGGCCCTGTTGAAAGAAACGTATGCCGAAGGCTGGCGTTATTACAAAATAGACTTTGCCTATACGGTCAGTACCGCCCGGCAGAAGTACGACCGCAGCAAGACGAGTTTCCAGTCGCTGCAATCGCAGTGGCGGCTCTTTCGTGAAGCACTGGGAGAGGATGCCCTGATCAATTCGTGTATTGGCGGCATGTGGCGGTATACGATTGGGAATATGGATGTCTCGCGTATTGGCGGTGATATTGGCAGTCGACCGGAAAAGCTGCGTAAGAACATTGCCGAGATGATCCTGCGATGTCATGTCAACGGCCTCTGGTGGCAGGCCGATCCGGATGTCTACTATATGCGCAAATCGAATTTCACCTTTGAGCAATCCCATTTGCTCACGGCCACCCAGGGGCTGTTGGGAACGGCCTTTTTGACCTCCGATTATGGTGACCAATGGGACGAGCGGGCTAAGGAGGTTGTAAAACGTTACTGGAACAAAAACGGGCCGCGTGTGCCCATGGCCCAGTACGTGGCCTTAACCGAGGATGGTTTACCTGAGTTTATTAGCCTGGCTTACAATGAAAATGAATTTGCTTTGGGCATTTACAACTGGCAGGAAAACGCCGGAGACGTTAATATCAAACTTGCCGATACACGACTTCCACGGAATTGTGATTATCAGGTGTCGCTGATTTCCTATGGAAATGAACAAGTCACCCTAAAGAATGGGATACTCTGTGTTACCAATCAGCCCGGTGAGAGCTTACGTATTGTCCGGCTCCAGAGAGGCGATAAATCCAAAACCGGAAATAGGGAATAGAGATCATGAGCAGAAAAAGAAAACCGTTTCTCATCGCCGCTTTTATTGGAGTGCTGGGCTTAAGTGCGGCGCAGGCCAATGTGACCTTTGCCCCCAACTGGAAGTCTTTACAGCAGTACAAATGTCCCGAGTGGTTTCGGGATGCCAAGCTGGGGATCTTTATGCACTGGGGTGTCAATACCGTGCCGGCCTATGATGGGCATTACGGACGCTATATGTATATTCAGGATCCGAACGGCGTGAAGGCCACCCACCAATCCGTGTACGAACATCATGTTAAGACCTATGGCCATCCTTCGAAGTTTGGGTACAAGGACTTTATTCCCATGTGGAAGGCCGAAAAATGGGACCCGGATGCCCTGGTACATTTTTATAAGCAGATCGGGGCCCGATACATTGTGCCGGTGGCTGTGCACTGCGACAACTTCGACAATTACGATTCCACGTATCAATCCTGGAACTCGGTGAACATGGGGCCCAAAAGGGACATCATCGGACAGTGGAAGCAGGCCGCTGAACGTCACGGATTGCGCTTCGGCGTCTCCTCTCACCTGGGTGAGTGGGCCCATGTCTGGTATGCACGCGCCAGTGACACCAGTGGCCCGCTCAAGGGAGTGCCCTATGATGTAACCGACCCAAACTACGCCGGGCTCTACGGAGACCGCGGGGACGATCGTACCAAGCTACAAGCCGGCTTCAAAGAAAACTGGTTCCTGCGTACCAAGGAATTAGTGGACAAATACCAACCGGACCTGCTTTACTTTGACAGCGGCCTACCCTATGAGAATCCCTACGGATTAAGGATTGCGGCACATTTCTACAATGCCAACTCGGCATGGCACAATGGACGCTTAGAAGCTGTACTCAATGTGAAACGAAAGTTTGCCGAAGGTGCGGTCGTGCATGACATTGAAAAAGGGCAGGCCAAAGAACTCCGCGATCTGCCCTGGCAAACGGATACGACTATCAACAGCGGTTGGTTCTATCAAACACGTAAGTATGGCCACGGTCATGAGATGCCCAGTGGTTTCTATCTGGACGAAACCGTACTGATTGACAAGCTGGTGGACATTGTCAGTAAAAACGGCAACCTGCTGCTGAACGTCGGCTTGCGTGCCGACGGCACGCTACCGGACGATCAACGCTACATCCTCCAGGAGATGGGCGATTGGCTGGTCTTGAACGGTGAGGCCATTTTCGATACACGTCCCTGGATCAAATACGGTGAAGGCCCCACCCAAAACGAAACCGGCTACAACACAGAACCGCGTACACCCTGGGACAAGCGAGACATTCGCTTTACCACCAAGGGCAAGACCCTGTACACCATTGCCTTGGATTGGCCGGGAGAGAAGGCATTTACCGTGACATCACTGTCCGACCGGCAGCCGGCGTTGGGACCGATTCAATCTGTCCAGTTGCTTGGACACGAAGGGACCCTCAAATGGCGACGCAATGCCGAGGGGCTGACGATCCAGCTGCCAAAACGCAGGCCGTGTAAATACGCTTATGTTTTCAAGATCGTTCCGACCCAACAGTAGTAATGCCATAATAAGCTGTTCCTATGCAGGTTCAATGTGGTCAGGCCACATGAATTGCAGATAACTGAATACTGAATCTATGAGTTGGAGGTGTAATATGTGGATGTATCGTGCAATGTTTTTCGTGATGATTGGGGGACTCCTTGCGGGCATGACACAGGTCCGAGCCGAGGTTAAGGCCGATTTCTATGTGGCTCCCGATGGCAGCGACACCGGCAACGGCACGCTTGAAAAACCTTTTGCAGCCTTGGAAAAGGCACGCGATGCCGTGCGAAAGAAGATCAGGGCGGGCCTCGGGCAGGATGTTGTCGTGCTGCTGCGAGGCGGGGTTTATTTGCTGGATCGGACGCTGGAATTTGGTCCCGAGGACGGCGGCACTTCTGAATACGGGGTAACTTATGCGGCTTATCCCGGAGAGAAGCCCGTGCTCAGCGGCGGTCGAGTTATTACAGGCTGGCAACGACACCCGGATAACATGTGGACCGTCAAACTAAACGATGTGAAGAATGGAAAATGGTGGTTCCGGCAGCTTTACGTCGACGAGAAACGTCTGCCGCGAGGTCGGTATCCAGAAGAAGGCTTTTTCAAGATAAAGAGTGTATCGAAGGATTACATGAAACTCCGGTTCACAACACCGCTGCCTGACGAAACCCTTGGCGGTCGAGATACGGAAGTCGTCGTCGTCCAGAACTGGTCCATCTCGCGGGAACTGATCGCTGAGAGCAACCCGGATGAACTCTCCGCCAAGACGCAGATCGGCTGGGTAGGTCATTCGCATTGCCTGCCCAAACCCGGCATGTCGGTCTTTTTCGAGCACTCACTGGATTTCGTCAAGAAATCGGGCCAATGGTATCTGGACCGCAAGTCGGGCGTACTCTACTACAAGGCCGCCGACGGCGAAAATCCGAATAAACGGCGGTTTGTCGCTCCGGCGCTCGAGCAGTTGATCGACATTGAAGGCGACAAGGACAACCCGGTTCGCAACCTGCACTTCGATGGCATCGGATTCGAGCATACGGGCTTTCTGATCCCTGATATCGGATACAACGGGCTGCAGGCGTGTTATTACGGCACAACCACTGAGGAAGCAGTCACTTATGCCGTCGACGTAGCGATCGAGATGGACTATTGTCAGAATTGCAGCATCACAAACTCACGGCTGCACAGGATCGGCGGCAGCGGTATCGGCCTCGGCGCAGGGTGCCGTGACAATCGTATCGCAGGCTGCGAGATCAGTGATATCGGCGCAACCGGAGTCAACATCGGCCACATGAAGGTCAAGAATCCTCTTTGGGCTGATTGGCCCAGCCCCCAGGATGTTCCTGTCAACAACGAGGTCGCAAACTGCTATATCCACCACTGTGGGATCGAACTCTGGGGTGCGCACGGCATTTTCGATGCGATGACCAGAGATACACACATCCACCACAACGAAGTAGCGTCGATGCCCTATGGCGCAGTCGCAACCGGCTATATCTGGAGCACGGACCGCACGAGCCAGCAGGGCTGTGTCATCGAGTACAACCACATATATGAAGTTATGCTCAGGCTCAATGACAGTGGATGTCTGTACACATTGGGATTTCAGCCCGGTTCTATCATTCGCGGCAACCTGATGCACGGCGTGCGGTTCGGGGGATTTGCCGGCGGACAGGTATGTAACAACGGCATCTTTTTCGACGAGGGCAGCAAGGGATTCCTGGTGGAGGATAACGTTATTTACGACATCGACCAGAAGAAAGGCTCAAAAAACACGGCCGTTCGCTTCAACCGGAGCAGTCACGACTGGCAGATATGGATCAATAACACCATTGAGATCGCACCTGAAATGCCCGAGGCCGCCAAAGCACTCGCCGGGAAAGCGGGGCTTGAACCACGATACAGACGTCTCTTGAAAGACGGAACCAACTAAATGGATATCCACAGCAAGCTTCAGACGCTCGATTTTCTCATTATCGGCGGCTATATCCTTGCCCTGATCACGATTGGGATGTGGGTCAGTTTCCGCCGACGCGGAGCCGAGGACCTGTTCCTGGGCGGTCGAAGCCAGGGCTGGGGAGTCGTTGGGCTCTCGATCTTTGGCACGAATGTAAACCCTTCATTCCTGATCTCTTCGTGCAGTATCGCCTATGCATCGGGTCTTGCTGCAGCCAATTTCGAGTGGCTTGCCTGGTGGCTCATGATGCTGCTGGCAATGCTGTTCGTCCCCTATTACATGAACACACGAGTCAGCACGATGCCGGAATTCATCAACCGCCGGTTCGGGCGGGGTCCGTATACGTTCCTCTCGTATTATGCCCTGTTTACGACGCTCGTCTCGTGGCTCGGGGCCGTATTGTATACTGGCGGATTGCTGTTCAGCCAGATCATGGGCTGGCCGCTCTGGATATCCCTGGTTGTCCTGACGGCCATCGCAGCCAGCTTCACAGTAGCCGGAGGGCTGGCTGCCGTGATGATCACCGACGCATTTCAGACCATATTGATGATTGCAGGAGCAGCGGCTTTGACGATTATCGCCCTGTATGAGGTCGGCGGTATCTCTCGACTGGCCGAGACTACGCCCGAATCATACTGGCAGTTGATCCGACCAACCAACGATGCGGATTACCCCTGGCACGCGATGCTGCTCGGATACCCGGTCATGGGTATATGGTTCTGGTGTACCGACCAGACGATAGTGCAGCGTGTACTTGGCGCAAGAAACTTACGCCATGGACAGCTCGGCATCGTGTTCGCAGCCTTTCTCAAAATACTGCCTCCTTTTCTGTTCATGCTTCCCGGCATACTGTGCTTCATCCTGCACCCGGGACTCGAGGACCCCGACGAGGCGTTCACGACAATGGTTGTCAATCACCTGCCTGTGGGGATGGTCGGTCTGATCGTTGCGGTCCTGATTGCGGCACTGATCAGCACCATCGATTCCGGTCTCAATTCCTTCAGCACAATATTCACACTCGATATCTATAAAAAGACCTTTCGACCTGACGCCTCGCCCATCCGGATCAAATGGATCGGTCGAGTCGTTACGATCCTCGCCGCCGCTATCGCAATTGCCTGTGCGCTTATGATGGATACGTTCGAACGCGGGCTCTTCGACATGATCCAGAGCATTATCGCCTTTATCGCTCCGCCGGTCGCTGCCGTGTTCCTGGTCGGCGTGCTCTGGCGGCGCGCGACCTCGTCGGCCGCTCTACTAACACTGATAGTCGGTTCGACTGCATCGATCTCAATCGGCATCTGCCATCTCAACGACTGGCCGAGCAAAGAGTTTTGGCCGCATTACATGCTCCTTTCGTTTTACATCTTCGCCGGGATATGCCTGTTTATGGCAATTGCTTCGCTGCTGACCCGCAACTGCCCGAACGAAGAGCGCTTGCCCTCTCTCAAGCAAGCCTATGCACAGCAGGGCTCACGATCGACTTCTATATGGCTGCTCTGGGCCGTATTGGCAGCGATCATGGCAGCGATCTATTTCTTTTTCGACTAAGCGCCCACAACTCCGGATGAGTCCAATCGTCACGCCGAAGATGAACACACAAATCCACTCCTGCCCATTTCATACTAAACGCACCCTTTCAAACCTTGCTATCAGAGCTGTCATTTGGCACCCATTCGTCTTGTTTAGGATTTAGAACTTCAGAACTCCTGATCTCTGTGAAAATGAGGTGTCACCAAATCAGCCGCCCGGAGCCGGTAATTCGGGGGCACCAAGGCTGAACCTCATGGTTAATTTCGTTCCGGGGTATTTGTAGTCCGCGTCGTTCAAGTGCTGCACCAAATGCTCAATGGCCCGGTTATGCCTGGCCTCGGCTGTATGATGAATACAAACATTCAGGATCTTATTGTCCGTATCAGGGAGGATGTCAGCTTCCGATAGAAACAGATCTCTGATCAGTGAACGGGCATCGTCCTGTCTGGACATTACTTCACGCA
>Ga0307380_10004034_pt1 | contig 20024 bp, 16 predicted proteins | sample UN3MG_FD_202239 | JGI IMG/M metagenome (GOLD analysis project Ga0307380, IMG submission 202239) | Soil microbial communities from Risofladan, Vaasa, Finland - UN-3 | ecosystem: Environmental > Terrestrial > Soil > Coastal area > Acid sulfate soil | place: Finland: Risofladan, Vaasa | collected... | reverse complement strand
CTTGCTCAATACCTTGGTGATCGCCGCCGTCAGCGTCGTCTTGCCGTGGTCCACGTGCCCGATCGTCCCGATATTCAAATGCGGCTTGTTGCGATCAAATTTCTCTTTGCCCATGCTTGCCTCCTAAAAAATATTTCATTTTAAGCAGTAACCAAATCAAAGCCCTCGATCAGGGTCGAACTGATGACCTCATCCTTACCAAGGATGCGCTCTGCCAACTGAGCTACGAGGGCTCTTACAAGCGGGAGACGGGATTCGAACCCGCGGCCTAAAGCTTGGAAGGCTTTAGCTCTAGCCAACTGAGCTACTCCCGCTTCCCTTATTGGGCAGGGGAGGATTCGAACCTCCGAAGACTTGCGCCAACGGGTTTACAGCCCGTCCCATTTGACCACTCTGGAACCTGCCCTCACTTTTCATTTTCCACTTACCACGAGCTGGCGAAGGGATTTGAACCCCCGACCGGCTGATTACAAATCAGCTGCTCTACCAGCTGAGCTACGCCAGCGCACAAAAAAAAAGAGTATACAACAGCTATACCTGTTCTGTCAATCATTTTCGACTCGATGGCCTTCGCAGGGAATTGAATTATAGCTCTTTTTGGAGTGGAAAGCAAGATGTTTGCCAAATTTTTTTATTTTTCCCGCCGTCGGGTTATAATGACCGGAATGAACAGGACAATTTTTCTTTTTGTCGACGGCTGCGGTGTGGGTCGGGCCGACCCCGGCAACCCGTTTTTCATGGCCAAGAGCATTTATCTGCCTTTATGGACCGGAGCCATGGCCCTGCCGGACAGCACACCCGTCGCGACCATAGATGCCACCTTGGGCATTCCTGGCCTACCCCAGAGCGCCAGCGGCCAGACTGCGCTTTTTTGCGGGTCAAAAGCCGCCGCGATCGCCAACCGCCACCGCAACGGCTACCCCGACCGCGCTTTGCGCAGGATCATCCTGAAAAAAAACCTGCTGTCCAAACTTGAAAAAAAGGGGGTGACGGCCCGTTTTCTCAACGCCTACCCGGTTTTTAACCAATATTTCAGCTGCGAACACATGCGGATCAAGCCCGACGGCCGCTTCTGGTTTTCGCCGCTCTTCCCGGAGCGATTCAAAAGGATGATCTCGGTGACTTCCTGCATGCTGCTGGCCTGCGGCCAAAGGCCTTTCGACGAAGCAGACATCCGTGCCGGGAAAGCGATTTACCAGGACTATTCCAACCGCCAGCTCAACGAAAAAGAGCTTTCCCTGCCTGAGTTTTCGCCGCAACAGGCCGCGGGCATCATTTATAACGCCTCGCGGCGATTCGAATTCATTCTTTACGAGTATTTTCAAACCGACCTCTACGCCCACCGCCAGCCGTTTGCGGAATGCGTCGGCCTGATCAGGGAACTCGACACCCTGGTCGGCGCCTTGTTGTCACGCCTTGATAAAAAGAACGACACCCTGGTCCTGACCAGCGACCACGGCAACCTGGAGGATTTCCATCTGCGCGGCCACAGCCGCAACCCGGTGCCGTTGCTGGCCTGGGGCCGGCATGGAGATCGCTTGCGCAAAAAGATCAAAAGCCTAAGCGACGTCGCCCCGGCGATCCTGGAATTGTTCTGAGACGGTTTGGGTAGGGGCGTTCCGGTGGAACGCCCTGTTTCAGTCAGGATCAATCCAGGGCGATTCAACGAATCGCCCCTACAGAAGCAAAATCCTTTTCAGGGCAAGAAAAAAACATTTCACTTGACAATTCGTTCTAAATATAACATATACGTATACGTATACTTTAATTAAACCTAAACGAACACAGGAAGGTCGAAATGAAAAAAGCGGTTTTTGAACGCCAGGAACTCTGCCGCCGTCTGGGCATTGAGGGAAAAACACTCGACGAATGGCAGCAATGCAAGATCATCGCCCCATTCGGCTTCAGCGACGACCACACCCCCCTGTACACCGAGTCGGCCGTGGCGGACGGGGAACACATCAAGAGGCTGCGCGAGCTGGGCTATGGGATCAAGGAGATCCAGAAGATCATCCGCAAGATCGGCCTGCCCCGGGCCGCCGACAGAGAAAATGCGAACGAGAAGAAGCAGAAATTCCTGACCGTGGGCGCCCTGGCCGAAAAAGCGGGCGTCAGCCCCCGCACCATCAAACACTGGGAGGATATGGGCATTATCGAACCCAACATGCGCAGCGAAGGTGGATTCCGTTATTACGGAGATACATATATCTATCTTTGTAACCTGATCAAGGACCTGCAGCTTTTCGGCTACTCCCTGGTGGAAATCAAGATGATTTCAGACCTTTTCCGTTATTACCTCGCCATCCAACAGGACCCTGATTCTGCTTCACCCCCCGAAAAAGCGGCCAAGCTGGAGTCCATGCTCCTGGAGATCGAAAGGCTGTTCAAAAAAATAACAATGCTCAAGGCGGGCATCGGCCGCTGGGAAGACCTTTTAAAAAGAAAAAAAAAGGAGGTCGCAGCCGTGCGGCTTGAGACCCAAAAAATGATGAATTCACGGCAAAAAGGAGAGAAAAATGCCAAAAATATTCCTGCTTGAACCGCGTCCGCCCAATTTGCATATTTTTTCGCAGTTCTACACCCCGCGCCTGGGCACCTTTATCCTGGGCACCCTGATGCGCGGGTGCGGCTGGGAGGTGGAGGTCGTCATCGAGGAGTGGGAACGCATCGATTTCGAGGCCATGCGCAGCGCCAATCTGGTTGGCATCTCCACCATCACCTCGACCGCACCACGGGCCTATGCCATCGCCGACCGACTGCGCGCCCTGGGGGTGAAGGTCCTGATGGGTGGCCCGCACGTGACCTTCCTGACCGAGGAGGCCATGGAACACGCCGATTTCGTCATCCGCGGCGAAGGGGAGAAGGCCCTGCCGGTTTTCGCCGAGGCCTGGCAGAAGGGTTGCAGTCTGGAAAACGTACCCAACCTCTCTTATTGGCGGGACGGCACCATCCGCCATAATCCCATACAGGCGATAGAGGACGATCTGGACTCCATCCCCATCCCCGATCTGAACCTATCCAAGGCCTTCAGCCGCAAGAGCGAAGGCAAGATCGTCATCCCGGTGCAGACGTCCCGGGGCTGCCCCTACGCGTGTTCTTTCTGCTCGGTTACGGGGATGTTCGGCCACAAGTACCGCTTCCGCTCCACGGCCAGCGTCATGACCGAATTGCGCCGCTATGATCCCCACCGCCATTTCATTTTTTTTTACGACGACAACTTCACGGCCAAAGCCGAACACACCAAGGAGCTGCTGCGGGCCATGATCGCAGCCAGGTTCAAATTCCAGTGGTCGGCCCAGGTGCGCGCCGATGTGGCCAGGGACGCCGAGCTGGTCAAATTGATGAAAAAGGCCGGCTGTCATATCGTGTTCATCGGCTTTGAATCGGTTAATCCGCAAAGCCTCAAAGCCATGAAAAAAGGACAGACGGTGGCCGAGATCGCCCGCGCCGTCAAGGTACTGCGCCGCAAGCGCATCCGCATCCACGGCATGTTCGTTTACGGTTTCGACGAGGACGACTGGCGCACGGTCCGCCGCACCGTCCGCTTCGCCAAAAAAGCCAGGCTGACATCCAGCCAATTCATGATCCTGACCCCCTTGCCCGGATCCAATTTCTACAGCATGGTCAACGACCAGCAGCGAATCCGTTTCCGCGACTGGAACCTCTACGACGCCCACCACGTCGTTTTCGAACCGACCAAGCTGGCCCCGCTGGACCTGCAGCGGGCCCAGATCTACAGCCACAAAAAATTCTATTCCCTTGCCACATCGCTGCGCAAGCTGATCAATTTCAAATGGCTCGACATTGGGATCGCCCATTACGCCCGCAAGTTGAACCGCCACTGGCTGAAGGTCAACCGCACCTACCTGACCGTCCTGTCCCTGCTCAGGCCCAAACAAAAGAACCAGCATGTCATCGTGGATTACCGGGAAGAGGCCAACCTGGATCAGGTTTCTTAAAAGTTTCATCGCTACGATCCTTTGCCGTCGGGCGCGGACTTTCCGGCCCGGCCTGACCGTGGAATTGGAAAAATCACGGATATGATCATAAATTAAATCCACAGGGGGCCAAACGAGCTCTGGCCATTGAATTTTTTATTGGATTGCGCTACACAATAGACGGAACGCATCATGCCTGCCGGTCCGGCATCCTGGCGTTCCCGGAGGTGCGCGCATGAAACAGATATTGATCGACGTCAGGACCCGCGAGGAATTCGTCATGGAACACATCAAGGGAGCGGTCAACATCCCCCATTACGACCTGGAATACTACCGGGAACTGCTGCTGGACCGGGAAGTCGTTGTATACTGCAATACCGGCAGGCGCTCCGCCATTGCCGCCAACAAACTCGCCGCCATGGGCATCGCGGCGGATATCCTCGCCGCCGGGCAGATGGAACTCCGGGAAAAGGAAGGCAAGACCATGGTCTGCGCGGTTAATTACGTCTCTGCCAAACCCGGCCAGGAAGAGGCATTCATGGCCAAGGCCGCGGGCCTCTGCCGGACCACGGAAGAGATCCCGGGGTTCCTCGGTTCAAAGATCTTCAAATTATCGGGCATCTCGGCCGCGGGTTCGGGTATGGCCGGCGACACCAGCCAACTGAGCATGACACCGCCCTGCTACCTTTTATTGACCTACTGGCAGTCCGAAGCCGCCCACGAGCATTCGCACCGGGACCCGCAGTTCGCGGCCCTATTCAAGGAACTGCCCGCCGAACTGGTCAGGATGCCTTACGAGGAATTCTACCAGGTTTTGAAATAGCCGTTGGCAGCAATCAAATTGGCGCGTAACGCCGGGGAGTGCGGCGTCAAGGTGGTGGTTATAGAAGGACACTACAGCGGAGCCATATTTTTTTGCAGCGATTCAACAAAAATAATTCCTAGCACCAATAAGCAAATGACCAAAACCAAGAAAAAACCGCACTTGAAATTAAAAGGCAATAAGGATTATTATTAAATCAGAAGGCAACCATGAGCAAATTGATCCGTTTCGGTGTTTCCTTGGATGATGCGCTACTGAAAAAATTCGATCCCTTCATCGCCAGGCTGGGCTACAAGAGCCGTTCGGAAGCCTTCCGCGACCTGATCCGCGAGCGGCTGGTGGCCGAGGAGTGGCAATCCGAAGGGACCCCGGCCATGGGCGTGTTGAGCCTGGTCTACAGCCACGAGGTGCGGGAACTTTCAAAAAAACTGACCGACATCCAGCACCAGCACCTGGGGATCATCCTCTCCACCACTCACATCCACATGGACGAGCACAATTGCCTGGAGGTCGTCATTTTAAAAGGTCCGGGAAAGAAGATCCGGGAAGTGGCCGACCACCTGCTGAGCGCCAAGGGGGTCAAGCACGGCAAGCTGATCATGACCACAACGGGCAGCCACCTAAATTAGCCGGGTTTATAATTTTTCAAGCAACGGCTTGACATGCCCTCGCCCTTGTGTTACTTTTTTTTAATTGGTAACACCGGGCCGGGAGGATTCATGCGCCTTCGATCCATTCTCATTCGCATTTTTGCCCTTGTCCTGCTGTTCTTGTCAACAGGAGTCGGATTGCTGCCCTCTGATCCGGCCACAGGTTCTCCAAAAAAAGAAAACGATGAAAAAGAGAAAAAATATCTTTTCCGGGAACAAATCGTGGTCACGACCGTCATGTCGGCCAAGGAATTGAAGAACTGCAGCGATTCACTGCAGGTCGTGGGCCGCCGGCACCTGCAGTTCCTGCCCGCAGCCAACGCCCTCTCGGCCCTGGGCGCTTTTCCCGGGCTGTTCGTGCAGCGCAGCGGCGATTTCGGCCGTTCCGACCTCGACATCCGCGGCATCGGCCAGAACGGCAGGCGCATCGCCGTGCTGGTCAACGGCCGGCCGGAAAAAATGGGCCTGTACGGCTGCGCCGTGACCCACGCCTTCCCCCTGGATAACGTTGCACGCATCGAAGTGATCAAGGGACCGGCCTCGGTCCTGTACGGCGGCGAAGCCATGGGTGGAGCGGTGAACATCATCACCCGCCGTCCCGAAAAAAGATCGGAAAGCCAGGCATCCCTGTTCTACGGCAGTTTCCGCACCAGCCAGCTCAATCTGCTGCAGGGCGGCAAAAGCGGCCGCCTGCAATACCTTTTCACCTATGACAAGCGCCAAAGCGACGGCCATGTGCGAAATTCCTCGTACTCAGGCGACGCCCTAACCGGCCGCCTGGATTGGCAATTGGCACCCGCACTGGAGTTGAGCCTGCAGGGAAAATACTTCGGCGGCAAGAAGCACGAACCCGGGACCGTGGAAAAGCCGCTGGATAACTTCTGGAACGACTACCGGCGCGGCGCCCTGGACCTTTCTCTGGGCAGCGCCAAGGAATATGACGAATGGTCCCTGCGCCTCTACCGCAACTTCGGCAGACACCGGTTCTCGGACGGCTGGGATTCGACCGATTTTACCAACGGCGTTTTGGCCCGCTGGACCACGCGGCGCTTCCGCAATCATGTCCTTCTGGCCGGAGGAGACTACCGTGATTTCGGCGGCAGCAGTTTCAACCAGCCGAAAGGGGAATGGCGCAAGAGCGAGGGATCTTTTTTTGTCCATGATGACTGGCTGCCAAGCTCCGCCCTGGTTTTCAGCGGCGGCCTGCGCCTGCATTTCGATTCGCTGTACGGCCGGGAGATCTGCCCCCAGGGCGGCCTGGTTTGGCACTTCACCCCGACTGCAGCGCTGCGCTTCCAGGTCAGCAAGGGCTTCCGCTCACCCCAGTTGAATGAATTGTTCATGTTCCCTGCCGCCAATGTCAAGCTTCAGCCAGAAAGGATCTGGAACTATGAGGCCGGAGCCGACTGGCAGCTGGCGGCAAAATGGTCCCTGCAGGCCAGCGTTTTCAGGATGCGCGGCAGCAACCTGATCGAAACGCGCCCCAACCCGAATCCCGGTTTCCGCTATATCTTTCTCAACACCGGCAGCTTCGACTTCACCGGCATCGAGGTCGGTCTGCAAGCCAACCCGGTCGACCTCCTGGAAATCGAGCTCAGCCATGCCTACCTGCATTGCGGCGCCTTCAGCCGCGGCCGCCCCGGCCACAAATGGGATGGTCTGATCCGCCTGCAATCACGTTTTTTTTCCATGCAGCTGCAGGGGCAGCAAATCAACAATTATTTCGCGGCCGACCATGCGCAGAGCCCCCTGCCTTCTTACTTCCTGCTCAACAGCCGCCTGATCGGCAAATTCATCCGCCACGTCGAAGTGATCATCGACATCAACAATATCCTGGACCAGGACTATGTCATATTCGGCGAATTCCCCGGCATGGCAGCCGGAACCTTCGCCATGCCGGGCCGCAACATCTCCATTGGGCTGCGTTGGCAGAAATGAAGCACCCCAGCTTCGACTACGTGCTGGCCGGCCTGTTCCTGGCGGCGGCCCTTGTCCTGCCGGTCTTTTTTCATGCCCTCGGGCTGGGCAGCGCCTTCATGCCCATGTTCTACCCCCTGGTCCTGGCCGGATTCCTGGTCGTGCCGCCGCTGGCCATGATCACCGGCGTCGCGGCGCCGCTGGTTTCCGCACTGCTTACCGGCATGCCACCCTTCTACCCGCCCATCGCCTTCATCATGATGGCCGAAGGTCTTCTTTTCACTGCTTTGCCGCGAGGGCTGCAGAAACTGCTCAGGCTGCCGGTATGGCTGACGCTGCTGGCCATTCTATTATTGGATAGGGTGCTGCTGTTTTTGCTGACCCGCGTCATGGCCGCATTCATGCAGCTGCCGCCGCGCCTGCTGGGATGGACGGCGGTCCTGCAAGGGCTGCCGGGATTGGCCCTGATGATGATGGTCCTGCCCTGGCTCATTCCCCGGCTGCAGGAAAGAAAAGCGCGGATCGAGAGGCGCCATGCCTAAGCGCGTTTTTTTCTCGGATCTTTCCAGTTCATGGGACGAACAACATGCCGGCCGGGAAGAAATGGAGCGCCTGCTCTCTTTCTCAGGGCATTTCCGTCTGCGGCCGGGCGAACGCGTTCTGGATGTCGGCTGCGGCAGCGGCCGCCTCATCCCCGTAGTCTGCGACCAGATCGGCTCGGACGGCAGCCTGGTGGAGCTGGACTTCGCACCCGGCATGCTTGCTGTCGGCCGGCGCAAGCCCCATGGCGGCAACGTCACTTTCGTGCTGGGCGATGCCCACTTGCTGCCTCTTCCCGACAAGGATTTCGACAAGGTCATCGCCCTGGCCCTGCTTCCCCACCTCGACGACAAGGCCGGCGCCTTAAGAGAATTCCATCGCGTCCTCAAGCCGGGGGGACTCCTGGTCCTCGCCCACCAGATGGGCCGCAAAGCTCTCAACCGCCACCACGGGCAAAGCGGCAAGGCGGTCAACCGCGATCTGTTGCCGGAAAATCGTTTGCTGACAAAGTTTTTGACGACAGCCGACTTTTTCGCCATCGAGATCCTGGACGAACCCGACCAGTATATCGCCTGGGGGCGGGCCTGAGCCGTGGCCGCTGATCTTATCGCCCGCCTGGACCCGCGCAGCAAGCTGGTTGCCTTCCTGACCGTACAGGCCCTGCTGTTCATCCCGGCGACCCAACAGACGACTCTCGAACGTCTGCTCGCGGTTGCCGTTCCTCTTTTGGCCCTGCTGCCGGTAGCCGGCAGAGCGTGGCGCCTCTGGCTGCGCACCCTGGCACTGGCTTTGCCCTTTCTGGCCTTTCTAGCCGTCAGCGTTTGTATCCAGCCCGGAGCCGGCCGGCTCGAACTGCAGCGGATCGTCCTGCCTATCCTCGGCAAGTCCATCCTGGTATTCCTGGCCCTGGCCCTGTTCATTCTTAACGAAAAGCCCTGGCGCCTGCTGCAAGCCCTGCGCCAGATCGGGATGCCCCAGACCGTTGTCGTTGTATTGGCCATCGGCTACCGTTTTGCCTGCCAATGGGGACTGGAAATGGAAGGGGTGCGTCGCGCCTGGTCATCCCGCAACTTCAGCACCCTGTCAAAAATGAACAAGGTCAGACATATGGGCCGTGCGCTGCCCCTGTTTTTCGACAGACTGCTGGAGGGGGGAGTACATATCCATGAAGCCATGGTCAGCCGCGGCTTCCACGGCTCGCTGCCGGCCTGGCAGCACCTGGTTTTTTCCCGCCGGGACGCAACATTCCTGGCACTCACCGCCATGGCCGTGGCGGCCATCACCAACCTGTGATGACCAACCCGGTCATCGAGATACGTGATCTGAATTTCACCTACGAGTCCGGGAAGCCGGCCTTGAGCGGCGTCAGCCTGGCCGTCGGCCGCGGCGAGTGCGTCGGCCTGATCGGGCCCAATGGCGCCGGAAAATCCACGCTGCTGCTGCATTTGAACGGCATCTTGCGCGGCCAGGGTGATGTCCACGTTCTTGGAATGCCACTGCAAAAGAAAAACCTGAAAGAGATCCGCAGCCGTGTCGGCCTGGTATTCCAGGATCCCAGGCAGCAGCTTTTCCTGCCCAGCATCGAGGAAGACATCGCTTTCGGGCCACTCAACGCCGGTTTTCCGCCCGCGGAAGTACGTGACCGGATGGCGCGGATCATGGACCTTTTCGACCTGCAAAAAATCAGCGGCTCTTCCCCCCACCACCTAAGCCCAGGCGAACAGAAAAAAGCCGCCCTGGCCTCGGTTTTGGTGACGGACCCGGAACTGTTGGCCTTCGATGAGCCATCTTCAGGTCTCGATCCCGCCAGCCGGCGCGATTTCATTGAACTGCTCAGATCACTGCCGCAGACCAAGGTCATTGCCACCCACGACATGGACCTGGCCTATGAATTGTGCAGCCGGGTTCTGGTCATGGACCGCGGCTTCATCTTCGCCGACGGGCCGCGCGACACGATTTTGGGCGATACAAAGCTGCTCATGGAGCATCGATTGGAGCAGCCGTTGAGCATGCTCATCGATCGGAATAATCGAAGCATCGTGAAGAGTAAGAATAAAAATTTCAAATCACAAATCCCAAATTCCAAATAAATTCCAAGTTCCAAATTCCAATGACCCAAACGAAGAGAGCGGCATCGTTGATGGGTTGATGAGTGGATGGACGGATGGGATAAAGGCAATAACGGCGAAGTACCAACTCATCCCCTACCCCCTTCTCTTCGGGGAAGAGAAGGGGCTGGAAGAAACAAATGAAAGGTCCCCTCTCTTCGGGAAGAGAGGGGGTTCGGGGGTGAGTTTGAGGAAATCAATTGCTCGCCTTTTTTTACCTGTACCCTTACCCTTTCTTCTGTCACTGGCGCTTGAGCGCTTGCTTTTTCAAAATAATTCAAGTATGCTTTGCGACTGCTTGCGAACGGTCGGTCGGCATTCCCGATCCCGCCGCTAAACAGAAATCCATTTTTGAGGAGGATCCACAACACTTATGAAGACCATCACCTGGATAACCGTGATCGGGCTGGTTCTTGCTTTCGCACCAGCCGGCCATGCCTGCACCAATTACCTGATCAGCAAGGGAGCTTCCAGCGACGGCTCGACCATGATCACCTATTCGGCCGATTCACACACGCTTTACGGCGAATTGAACTTCATCCCGGCCGGGATGCACATCGAGGGCACATGGATCGATGTTTACGACGGCGATTCCGGGAAATACCTGGGCAAGATCCCCCAGGCGCGCCGCACTTACTCTGTGGTCGGACTGATAAACGAATTCCAGGTGGCGATCGGCGAAACCACTTTCGGCGGTCGTGAAGAACTCATGGACCCCAAGGCCGTGGTCGATTACGGCAGCCTGATGAACCTGGCCCTGCAGCGCGGCCGTACCGCCCGCGAGGCCCTGCAGGTCATGACCTCGCTGGTGGCCGAGTACGGCTACGCATCGAGCGGCGAGTCGTTCTCCATTTCCGACCCCAACGAGGTCTGGATCCTGGAGATGATCTCCAAGGGACCGGAGAACAAGGGCGCAGTTTGGGTGGCACGAATGGTACCCGACGGCTATGTCTGCGGTCACGCCAACCAGTCACGTATCCGCGAGTTTCCGCTGCAGAAGGCCAATAACTTTTTCGATAAAAAGCAGACGGTATTCCACGCCGCCGATGTTGTCTCCTTTGCACGCGAGAAAGGCTATTTCAAGGGCGCGAACAGCGAATTCAGCTTTGCCGATGCCTACTGCCCCGCCGACTTCGGCGGGCGGCGTTTCTGCGACGGCCGCGTCTGGGAGTTCTTCCGCCGCATCACCCCCGATTCCAGGCAGATGGAAGCCTACAAGGAGTGGGCCCTGGGCATGAAACCTGCCGAACCCATGCCGCTGTTCATCAAACCCGACAAAAAACTGTCGGTGCGCGACGTCATGGAGCTGATGCGCGACCATTTCGAAGGCACGGAAATGGACATGACCAAGGATATCGGCGCCGGCCCCTTCGTCCTGCCCTACCGCTGGCGGCCCATGACCTGGAAAGTGGAAAAAGAGGCCAAGGAAAGCTATTTCTTCGAACGCGCCGTTTCCACCCAGCAGACCGCTTATTCCTTCGTCACCCAGTCGCGTTCCTGGCTGCCCAACCCCATCGGCGGCATTTTCTGGCTGGGCATGGATGACACGTATAGTACAGTATACGCGCCCATGTATTGCGGCATCCGCCAGGTGCCCGCCAGTTTCGCCAAGGGCACCGGCACATTCAGTCAGTTCAGTTGGGATTCAGCCTTCTGGGTGTTCAACTTTGTGGCCAATTACGCCTATTCCCGCTATTGCGACATGATCCAGGACATCCAGCCCGTGCAGCGCGAACTGGAAGGAAAATTCTTCTCCATGCAGCCCGGGCTCGAGGCAGCCGCCCTGGACCTGTTCAAACGCTCACCCGAACTGGCCCGTGACCACCTGACCGCCTACAGCGTCAGCGAGGGCGAGGCCGTGGTAAAGCGCTGGAAAAAGCTGGGCGAATTCCTGATCTGGAAATACCTGGACGGCAATGTGCGCGACAATCAGGGCAATGTCACCCACCCGCCCTATCCCAAAGAATGGTACCAGCGCATCATCACCGAGACCGGCGACCGCTTCCGGGTGCCGGAGCCGGAAAAAAAAGAATAAAAGAAAGTAAATGAGTAGAAGGGTAGATGAGTTGATGGGTTAAGAGAAGAGCAAGAGTTCGCTGTCAGTGCTGTTGCCCCATCAACCCATTTACTCATTAACGAATGATTCTTCCTTTTAAAACTTCCTAAAAAACCCCAGGCCGAAGAGTAATTTTCCCGGAATGGCCGGGGCGTCATCCAGGAAAAAATCATTTTTCCAGCCGATGTAAGGCCGGAGCTGTACCGCCTGGCCGAAATTCGCCAGGAAGCGGAAATCAATTTTGAACCTTTTGGCATCGGCGCGGGTCTGTACCTCGGCAAGCAGCTTCAGAAAATCGTTCCGGCAAAACAAAACACCCAGTTTTCCGCAGCCTTCCAGCCCGCGCTTGAAATCGTAGCCCGCCGCGACTTCGTAGCGGATCGTTTGTACCAATTCGTCGAAGTTGGGCTGGTTGCGCAAAGCCAGGCCGGTAAACAGGCTGGCCGCAAAAGGCAGGTCGTCGTCAACGGGCAAGTCCAGCCGGTAATGGGTGGTCCAGGCAGCGAAAAGCCTCGGGCCCATCTTTTTTTCATAGTCCAGGTTGATATCGTAGATCATTTTCCCGGGCCAGAACTGGGCGAATTCCTGATCTGGAAATACCTGGACGGCAATGTGCGCGACAGCCAGGTCAACGTTACCCACCCGCGCTATCCGGATGAATGGTACCAGCGCATCATCACCGAGAGCGGCGACCAATTCCGGGTGCCGGAAACCAAAAAGGAAGAATAATGCAGGATATGGCCAATTTCATGGCTCCAGGGAAAAATGTGAGATACTTTCACCCCGTTATAAATTGAAATGTTTCATAAAGGTCCCCAATAAGGCGTGTTTCTGCCCTGGGTTGATAAACCCGACCCTTTAAGAACGCGGCTTGTAAATAACTTTAATGTGCAAAAATGATTTGGATGTTATTTTGTAATTTTTGATCGGCAAAAAATTCTCTTTCCACTAAATCTTAAAAAAAACATATTCCGTTGACATTCCAAAAATATGGTTTTAAAATTTCAGCAAAGGGGAGATTAATTCTCTTTAAATTAGGAGGGGTAAAAAATGAAAAGGAAAATGCTTTTGATTTTTCTGGGTCTGGTGCTGGCTGTCAGCGGGTTGTGTACCGTTGACGATAAAGAAATGTCCTGGCAAGCAAAGATCGAGCAAACGATCAGAACCTTGCGGGAGAATGGGGCCAATGAACGCCTTGTGGATAAGGTTATCCAAGACATGATCCATAGCCATAATATGAGAGCGAAAAAAAAGACTGAAGAGCCGGAAGAATTCTTTGCAGAACTCCAGGGAGTGGAAGGGGCGTCCAATACTTTATACGGAACTAACGCGGGGATTGCGCTTACAACAGGGACAGAGAATAGTTTTTTTGGACGTACGGCCGGATATAAAACCAGCACCGGAAGCTCGAATAGCTTCTTCGGTTTTAAAGCCGGATACGAAAATAATGTCGGACACGAGAACATCTTTATCGGCAGCAGGAGCGGTCAAAGCAACACCAGCGGATCGTACAATCTCTTTATAGGCAAAGAAGCCGGATTAACCAATTATAATGGAATGAATAATATTTTCGCTGGTTATAAATCCGGGAAATACAACACCACAGGAGATGAAAATACTTTTCTCGGTGATCATGCCGGAATGGCGAATATAACTGGATATTTGAACACCTATGTCGGCTCTTATGCAGGATACTATAACACTGACTCATATCACAACACCCTTATCGGCGCATTCGCCGGTGCCGATGCTGCACAGAGTAGTTACAACACCTTCGTCGGCACTAGAGCTGGAGAAATAAATACTGGAATTGAAAATGTTTTCATCGGCGATTGGGCTGGACTGACTAACACCGGCTCAGGAAACGTCTTTATAGGCAATGAAGCTGATATGGCGGGGTCTAACAAGCTCGTTATCGCTAATTCAACCACGGCCAATCCCCTGATCGCCGGTGATTTCGATTTAGGTCATGTCGGTATAAATAACAACTCTCCGGGATGGATGTTTGTTGTCGGCACGTCCAATGCATATTGTGACGGGGGCGCCTGGGTGGACGGTTCCAGCCGGGAGGTCAAGGAAAATATCGAGGCGTTGACGTCGGCGGAAGCCTTGCAGGCGTTCGCGAAACTCGAGCCGGTGAAGTTCAACTACAAGCAGGACAAGGAAGAGCCGCGCCTGGGCTTCATTGCCGAGGATGTGCCCGAGCTGGTGGCCGAGAAGGGCAGGAAGGGACTGAGCCCGATGGACATGGTGGCCATGCTGACCAAGGTCGTGCAGGAGCAGCAGAAGACGCTCACGGAGCAGCAGAAGACGCTCGCGGAACTCCAAGAGAAAATAGCCAAATTGGGGGGAAAGTAATCTGTGCAGCTTGGGCACCAGCGGATGCGCCGATAAGGGTGTGGAATGGGATGGGGATGCCGGAAGGTATGTGGAACTGGACTTGGTGGGGCACGATGGCGACTACTGCTTCACGTTGAACGCGACCGATATCAAGAGCGGCTGGACGGAAATGCAGGCGGTGCGCAACAAGGCGCAAATCTGGGTTTTTGACGCGCTTCAGGATATCCGCAAGCGCCTGCCGTTTGGCCTGAAAGGGATCGATTCGGACAACAGCTCTGAGTTCATCAATGCCCATCTGCTGGCCTATTGCCAGCAAGAAGATATCGTGTTTACCCGATCCAGATCTTATCAAAAGAACGACAACTGCCACGTGGAGCAAAAAAACTTTACTGCGGTGCGCAACTTCGTTGGCTATAATCGCTACGACCGCGAGGAAGAACTGGCCTTACTTAACGAGTTGTATGGGTGCTTGCGGCTTTACCTGAACTTCTTCCATCCGCAGATGAAACTGGTTAGCAAGGAACGGATCGGCAGCAAGGTCAAAAAACAATTCGATATGCCACAAACACCTTATCAGTGATTACAGGCTCTTGAAGAAATCAGCACGGAAAGAAAGGCAAAACTACAAAACACATATGCCCAACTGAATCCATTCGCGATCAAAAGGACCATTGACAAGTTACAGGACAGGTTGCACAAAATGAGCCAAAATAAATTAAGGGAGAACCGCTAATAGCATTAATCACATCAAACTTGTCCTTGCATAAGTGTTTTGCTTCAGGTAGGTTATCATATGAGGCAACAATACCTTCTTTAAGTAGATTTTTGATGAGGCAATGCAGCTATTGACATTTCTAAATACAAACTTTAGAATTTTAACAAAAGAGAAATTAATTCTCTTTTAAATTAGGAGGAGCAAAAAATGAAAAGGAAAATGCTTTTGGTTTTTCTGGGGTTGGTGCTGGCAGTCAGTGGGCTGAATGCCGTTGACGATGAAGAAATGTCCTGGCAAGCAAAGATCGAGCAGACGATCAGGACCCTGCGGGAGAATGGGACCAGCGAACGCATCGTTGAAAAGGTTCGCCAAGACATGATCCATAGCCTTAATATGAGAGAGAAAAAAAAGACTGAAGAGCCGGAAGAATTCTTTGCAGAACTCCAGGGAGTGGAAGGGGCATCCAATACTTTATACGGAACTAACGCGGGGATTGCGCTTACAACAGGGACAGAGAATAGTTTTTTTGGACGTACGGCCGGATATAAAACCAGCACCGGAAGCTCGAATAGCTTCTTCGGTTTTAAAGCCGGATACGAAAATAATGTCGGACACGAGAACATCTTTATCGGCAGCAGGAGCGGTCAAAGCAACACCAGCGGATCGTACAATCTCTTTATCGGCAAAGAAGCCGGATTAACCAATTATAATGGAATGAATAATATTTTCGCTGGTTATAAATCCGGGAAATACAACACCACAGGATATGAGAATACTTTTATCGGTGATCATACCGGAATGATGAATACAATTGGATTTTCGAATACCCAAGTCGGCGCTAATGCAGGATACTATAACACTACTGCATGTTGCAACACCATTATCGGCGCGGATGCCGGTGGTCAAGCTAAACAGGGTCATTACAACACCTTCGTTGGTAATAGAGCTGGAGAAGAAAATACTGGAGAAGAAAATGTTTTCATCGGCGATTGGGCTGGATTGAACAACACCGGAAGTGGAAACATCTTCATAGGCAATGAAGCTTATATGGCGGGGTCTGACAAGCTCGTTATCGATAATACATCCACGTCCAATCCCCTGATCTCCGGTGATTTCTCAGCGAATCATGTCGGTATAAATAACGGCTCTCCGGGATGGATGTTTGTTGTCGGCACGTCCAATGCATATTGTGACGGGGGCGCCTGGGTGGACGGTTCCAGCCGGGAGGTCAAGGAAAACATCGTGGCGTTGACGTCAGCGGAAGCCTTGCAGGCGTTCGCGAAACTCGAGCCGGTGAAGTTCAACTACAAGCAGGACAAGGAAGAGCCGCGCCTTGGATTCATCGCTGAGGATGTGCCCGAGCTGGTGGCAGAGAAGGGCAGGAAGGGATTGAGCCCGATGGACATGGTGGCGATGCTGACCAAGGTCGTACAGGAGCAGCAGAAGACGCTCGCGGAGCAGCAGAAGACGCTCACGGAACTCCAAGAGAAAATAGCCAAATTGGGGGGGAAGTAATCTGTGCAGCTTGGGCACCGGCGGATGCTCCGATAAGGGTGTGGAATGGGATGGGGATGCCGTAAGGTATGTGGAACTGGACTTGGTGGGGCACGATGGCGACAATACCGGTGGCGACTACTGCTTCACGTTGAACGCGACCGATATCAAGAGCGGCTGGACAGATATGCAGACGGTACACAACAAAGCGCCGTACTGAGTCTTTGATGCTTTTCAGGAGATCCGCGCCCAACTGCCATTTAATCAGAAAGGAATCGACTCGGACAACAGCTCTGAGTTCATCAATGCCCCCTTGGTAGCATATTGCCAGCAAGAAGATATCTTATTTACCCGCTCACGGTCCTATCAAAAAAACGACAACTGCCACATAGAGCAGAAAAACTTTACTGCGGTGCATGACTTCGTCGGTTATAACCGCCACGACCGCAAGGGAGAAATGGCTTTACTCAACGAATTGTAAGGGTACTTACGGTTTAACCTGAACTTTTTCCATCCGCAGATGAAACTGGTCAGCAAGGAATGGATCGGCAGCAAGGTCAAAAAGCAATTCGATATGCCACAAACACCTTATCAGTGATTACAGGCTCTTGAAGAAATCAGCACGGAAAGAAAGGCAAAACTACAAAACACATATGCCCAACTGAATCCATTCGCGATCAAAAGGACCATTGACAAGTTACAGAACAGGTTGCACAAAATGAGCCAAAATAAATTAAGGGAGAACCGCTAATAGCATTAATCACATCAAACCTGTCCTTGCATAAGTGTTTTGCTTCAGGTAGGTTATTATATGAGGCAACAATACCCTCTTTAAGTAGATTTTTGATGAGGCAATGCGAGCTATTGACATTTCTAAATTCAAACTTTATAATTTTAACAAAATAGAGAAAATAATTCTCTTTAAATTAGGGGGGGGGTAAAAAATGAAAAGGAAAATGCTTTTGATTTTTCTGGGGTTGGTGCTGGCTGTCAGCGGGTTGTGCACCGTTGACGATGAAGAAATGTCCTGGCAAGCAAAGATCGAGCAAACGATCAGAACCTTGCGGGAGAATGGGGCCAGTGAACGCATCGTTGAAAAGGTTATCCAAGACATGATCCATAGCCTTAATATGAGAGAGAAAAAAAAGACTGAAGAGCCGGAAGAATTCTTTGCAGAACTCCAGGGAGTGGAAGGGGCATCTAATACTTTATACGGAACTAACGCGGGGATTGCGCTTACAACAGGGACAGAGAATAGTTTTTTTGGACGTACGGCCGGATATAAAACCAGCACCGGAAGCTCGAATAGCTTCTTCGGTTTTAAAGCCGGATACGAAAATAATGTCGGACACGAGAACATCTTTATCGGCAGCAGGAGCGGTCAAAGCAACACCAGCGGATCGTACAATCTCTTTATAGGCAAAGAAGCCGGATTAACCAATTATAATGGAATGAATAATATTTTCGCTGGTTATAAATCCGGGAAATACAACACCACAGGATATGAGAATACTTTTATCGGTGATCATACCGGAATGCAGAATACAACTGGTTATTTGAACACCTATGTCGGCGCTAATGCAGGATACTATAACATTGGCACAACTTCCAACACCCTTATCGGCGCATCCGCCGGTGCCGAAGCTAAACAGAGTGGTTTCAACACCTTCGTCGGCGCTAGAGCTGGAGAATACAATACTGGATCTGAAAATGTTTTCATCGGCGATTGGGCTGGACGGTACAACACCGGCTATGCAAACGTATTTATAGGCAATGAAGCTGATATGGATGGCTCTAACAAGCTCGTTATCTCTAATGGATGGTATACTCCCCTGATCTCCGGTGATTTCGCTTTAGGCCATGTCGGTATAAATAACGGCTCTCCGGGATGGATGTTTGTTGTCGGCACGTCCAATGCATATTGTGACGGGGGCGCCTGGGTGGACGGCTCCAGCCGGGAGGTCAAGGAAAACATCGTGGCGTTGACGTCAGCGGAAGCCTTGCAGGCGTTCGCGAAACTCGAGCCGGTGAAGTTCAACTACAAGCAGGACAAGGAAGAGCCGCGCCTGGGATTCATTGCCGAGGATGTGCCCGAGCTGGTGGCAGAGAAGGGCAGGAAGGGGTTGAGCCCGATGGACATGGTGGCGGTGCTGACCAAGGTCGTGCAGGAACAGCAGAAGACGCTCCTGGAACTCCAAGAGAAAATAGCCAAATTGGGGGAAAAGTAATCAGAGGCCGCTCGCATATTCTCTTCAGATAGGGGCGGGGCTGGCCCCGCCCTGATTTCATCAATATTGATCATAGAGCATCCGCCTTTTCAGGGACGGACAAATCAGATTCGCCAAAGTCGGCGGATGATGTGTGCGCCAAGGGGTGCCCTTACATAAAACCCCTACAAAAAAAATTTAAAGAACCCAAGGCCGAACAGTAATTTTCCCGGGATGGCCGGGGCATCATCCAGGAAAAAATCCTTTTTCCAGCCGATGTAAGGCCTGAGTTGGACCGGTCGGCCGAAATTCGCCAGGACGCGGAAATCCACCTTGATCCTCTTGGCATCGACGCGGCCCTGCACCTCGGCAAGCAGCTTCAGCAGCTCGTTCTGGCAAAACAAAACCCCCAGTTTGCCGCAGCCTTCCAGTCCGCGCTTGAAATCATAACCTGCCGCAACTTCGTAGCGGATCGCCCGTTCCAATTCGTCGAAGTTGGGCTGGTTGCGCAAAGCCAGTCCGCTGAACAGGCTGGCCGTGAAAGGCAGCTCATCGTCGACGGGCAGGTCCAGCCGGTAATGGCTCGTCCAGGCGGCGAAGAGCCTCGGGCCGATCTTTTTCTCATAGTCCAGGCTGATGTCGTAGATCATTTTCCCGGGCCAGAACTGGGCGAAAAAACCGTCGCCGTTGAGAATAGGGGATTCAAAGTCGATGCCGGCCACGACACGCCGCATGGCATTGGCAAAGAATTCAAACTTGAAGTTGCCGGCGACCTCCAGCTTGAAGACGTCGTCAAAGGGTGAGGCCCCGACCCGCACCTTCATGCTGTCTAGGACCGCATCGCGGCCTGGCGCCGACTTGTAGCGCAGCCCGAGATAGGAGGAGGTGGGGAATTCATAGTGCCGGACATTCTTGAAAAAGAGATCGATGTTTTTGTTCAAGGCCAGCGAGATGCCCCATTCATGGAAAAACCTGGCGAAATTCACCCATTTCAATTCCGCGGCCAGCGCCAGTTCGGGGATGAGGAAACCCCGCCATTCCGCAGCCGCAACCGCCAGTTGCCGGTAGCCCTCGCTGCCGCCGGTGAAGCCGCCGATGCCCAGTGCCAAGTCGAAATTCCTGCCGGCCAGACCGGCCTTGGCGAGGACCTCGTTCAAGTTCCAGATATACGGTGTATCGCGGACGGTCTCGTGGCGGCAGAAATGGTTCAGGCGCAGTTCGAGCGACCATTTTTCG
>Ga0307380_10004032_pt1 | contig 20031 bp, 18 predicted proteins | sample UN3MG_FD_202239 | JGI IMG/M metagenome (GOLD analysis project Ga0307380, IMG submission 202239) | Soil microbial communities from Risofladan, Vaasa, Finland - UN-3 | ecosystem: Environmental > Terrestrial > Soil > Coastal area > Acid sulfate soil | place: Finland: Risofladan, Vaasa | collected... | reverse complement strand
TGCCACCCACACATTGGATGGTAAAATAGGCGTGAGGATTGATATTGTCGATCCTGAGGGCATTACGTTGGCAAGGTTTTCCAACGTCTGAAGGTAGACCCGATCATCGTCCGCGCCAATAGGAGTCTGTTCCGTTTCCGGTGTGTCGGTTTATATATAAGAACGGAAACCAGTGCCGGTGGATTGTTCAGGTTGACAATTTCGGGTCTCCCAATTCAGCCATGGAAGGCGGAGAAATCTTTCTGCTAAGAAATGGAATACCTCCCAATCTACTGTCAAAAAGAAATCCTCATAGCCGGCTGCGGAAATAAGCTTTTTGGTGATGATGGCTTCGGACCCGAAGTCGTCGAATACCTGCTGGACCGCTACGACGTCCCGAATAACATCTGTCTCTTGGACGTCGGCACCGGAATCAGAAAGATATTGTTCACCATCTCTTTGAGCGAACCCCGGCCCAAGGTCATCGTGATCATTGATGCGGTGGACAAGGGGAGAAAGCCGGGTGAAATCTTTAGAATTACCCTCGATGAAATCCCCCACGAGAAAATTGATGACTTTTCGATTCATCAGGTTCCGTCTTCGAACCTCTTGAAGGAATTGCAGGATTTGTGCGCGGTCAAAGTGAGAGTGATGGCCTGCCAGATAAAGACAATTCCAGAAACCATGCAATCCGGGCTGTCTGAGCCAGTCAAGAAGGCGGTGCCTCTGATGGCCGAAAGGATTGCGGACGAATATTTCCGCAGTTGACTTTTGGGTAACTGAATAGTTACCATATGATTTATTTGGAGGCCGGATTCATGGAGTTCCATAGCCACGGCGATTATGATATCGGCCAACACTAGAATGACTTTAAAAGAAATCAAAGAACTCCTTCAGGCTGAGGTCATAACTGGCCATGACCGTATCGATGAAGAAATCACATCGGCTGGAGGATCCGACCTGATGAGTGATGTTCTTGCTTTTGGCAAGCCTGGAATCCTTCTTCTCACCGGCCTGTCGAATTGCCAGTCGGTCAGGACAGCCAACATAATCGGCGCCAAAGCCATTGTCTATGTGAGAGGCAAGAAACCGGATCAGGAGGGAATCGAGTTGGCCAAGGGAAAAAATATCCCCCTCCTTTCGACCCAATTCATGATGTATACTGCCTGCGGCCTTCTCTTCAGTCATGGCCTCGAGGGAATCGGCGCTTCCCGTGCAGACAATGGCCATGAGTGATGAAAATATATTCTCTCAACGCTTTGAAATAAGAGGCGGTGATTTCAGCAATGCCGGAAAGACATCCACCAGCATCAAGGATATACTCCAGGAGATCGGCATTGATCCTTCGATCATCATCCGGGCGTCCATCGCCTCCTACGAGGCCGAGATGAATGTGGTGATGTATGCTCAAAGAGGTTCACTTACCCTGAACGTCACGCCTGAAAAACTCAATTTGAGACTCGAAGATGATGGTCCCGGTATTGAAAATATTGAATTGGCCATGAAGGAGGGTTTCTCGACCGCTACCGAAAAAATGCGGGAGATGGGATTTGGCGCAGGCATGGGGCTTCCCAACATCAAAAGGAATGCCGATAAATTTGAGATATTTTCTGAGCGCAGCAAGGGAACGGTACTCGATATAACAATCTATTTGAACGAAATGGAATAAAATGGATCAATATTTCCATTCGATTCGAATCGACCCGGAAAAGTGCAAGGGCCGGATGAAATGTCTGCGGATGTGTCCCACCCAGGCGATCAGGGTCAGAGATGGCAAAGCCATGATTATCGAAGAGAAATGCATCGATTGCGGAGAATGCATAACGGTCTGTCCCCACAATGCCATTATCCCCCTGACAGATCCCTTCGGGGAATCCTCCAGATTCCGCCATACCGTGGTCATGCCCTCCCCTGCTCTCTATGCTCAGTTCGGAAGAGAAATTCTGCCGGAGAAAATCCTCGCCGGGATAAGAAGACTGGGATTCGACGACGCTTATGACCTGGCTTTCACCTGTGGGGAAGTCAGTTTTGCCATTCAGGAATATCTCCGAGAATACAAAGGGCCCAAGCCTCTCATTTCCAATGTCTGTCCGACCATTGTCCGTTTAATCCAGGTCAAATATCCAGCTCTCATTGACCAGGTTATCCCCATTGATACGCCCCGAGAACTGGCGGCCCGAGAGATCAAGAAGAAAAAATCAAAAACGCTCGGTCTGAGAGAAGAGGACATCGGCATTTTTTATCTCACTCCCTGTCCCGTGAAAATGATTTCCATAAAGCAGCCCGCAGAAAAAGGCAAATCTTCCATCGACGGCGCCATCGCGATTTCCGATATTTACGGACACCTACTATCGGCCATGGAAGATATCGAAAAAAGAAGCTACCAGGAAGCCCTGAAAAGCATCTGCATTCTGGGTATCGGCTGGGCGATGGTCGGGGGCATCTGTCGAACCCTCAGACTGAAAAACTCCCTGGCGGTCTCGGGATTGAATGAAGTTCTCAAGGTCTTCAATGATATGGAAAGAGGCAGACTCAAAAACATTGACTTTATCGAAGCCTATTCTTGTCACCAGGGGTGTGTCGGTGGCTCTCTGACGGTGGAGAACCTTTATATATCCTACAACAAAATCTTAAAGCTCATCGAGACTTTGGAATTCGAACAAATCAAAGCCTGTCCCGATATCAGAGAAGTCCGGAAGCTCTACAAAGAGAACTATTTTTTAATCGAAGGAAAATTAGAGCCGCGCCCCCTTAAACCTCTCGATAAGGATCTGACCAATGCCATTAGAAAGAGAAAGGAAAAAGAACAAATTCATGAATCACTGCCCAAGATTGACTGTGGCGCATGCGGTGCTCCCACCTGCATGACTTTTGCCGAGGACGTTGTCAAAGGAGAAGCCGAACTCAGCGATTGTATTTTCAATCTCCCCCAGAAGTTTGCGGAACTGTCCCAAGAGTTATTGGAATTGTTGAACAAGTCGGCCATGACGAGTCCCACAAAATCCAACCCCAGCAAAACACCCATAAAGAAGGAATAACAAATGAAACTCAAAGAAATCGTGGAAAATTTGCAACTCCAGGTCTTGGTGGGCCAGGATCGGTTAGATACAGAGGTGACGGGCGGATACACAAGTGACCTGCTCAGTGATGTGATGGCCAATAGCAAAGGGAAAAACCTCTGGATCACCCTCCAGACACACGAAAATATCGTCGCTGTCGCTAAATTGAGAGACCTGGCCGGGATCATCATCATCAACAACCGTAGGCCTGATGAGGAAACTCTCAAAAGAGCGAAGGACGAGCAGGTCACGCTCCTTGCCAGCGGGGAGACGGCCTTCAGCATTACCGGAAAATTATACGGCATGATCGGTTTTTAGGACTGACCCGGAGAATTCATGCTCCGGCTCTTTAAAGCAGATTTGCATATTCACACGTGTCTTTCTCCCTGCACAGAGCTGGATATGTCGCCCCAGGGGATTCTGACCGCGGCAAAAAAGAAGGGGATAGATATCATCGGCATCTGCGATCATAACTCATCAGAAAACTCCCCCGGTGTGATGAATGCGGCCAAGAGAATGCACATCAAAGTACTCCCTGGCCTGGAAGTGACGTCCCAGGAAGAAGTCCATGTTTTGGCGCTTTTTGACAATCTGGAAAACGCCCTAAGAGTCCAGGAGCATGTCTACGAAAACCTTCCCGGAGAAAATGACGAAGAGGCCTTCGGCAGGCAGGTCATTGTGAACGAGAAGGAAGAAGTGGAGGGCTTCAGCAATAAACTCTTGATCGGTGCCACAACGATTCCCCTCGATGAAGTCATCCGGTTGATCCATTCCTGGGGTGGCCTCGCCATCGCCTCGCACATAGACAGGGAGGCCTTCAGCATCATCGGTCAGTTGGGCTTCATCCCCAAAGATTTGGCTTTAGACGCACTGGAAATCTCTCCCCGTATTCCCATCGAAAAGGCGATGAAAACCTATGCTTATGACTACCCTTTCACCTGCTCATCGGATGCCCACTATCCCGATGATATCGGAAAAGGCTATACGACTTTTCTGCTTGAAGAAGCCTCTTTAGCTGAAATCAAAAAAGCGCTGAAGAATGAGGAAGGAAGAAAACTGATTCTTGCGAAAAATCCAGCGGAGTCGAAGTCCTGATGGAAGACCTCTCTCTGCACATCCTCGACGTCGCCGAAAATTCAGTCGCCGCTCAGGCGAGCCAGGTAGAAATTCGACTAGTGGAAGATAAGAAGATGGACGTGTTGTCTCTCGAAGTGATCGACAACGGAATCGGCATGGACGAGGAAACTCAGAAAAGAGCCCTGGACCCCTTTTTTACCTCGAAAAAGGTCCGCCGGTTCGGCCTGGGATTGTCTCTGTTAGCTGAATCAGCCAAAGCCGCTAATGGCTATCTCTCCATAAAGTCCAAGAAAGGGAAAGGAACCCGGATAAAGGCTATTTTCCAGTACAGCCACATCGACCGGAGGCCGCTCGGCAATATCGGCCAGACAATTATCACCTTGGTCATCGGAAATCCCGATATTAACTTCATCTATGTCCATAAGAAGGACCGTCAAAGGTATGTTTTTGACACGAGGAGAATAAGATCTCAGCTCAAGGATATATCCATCAATTCTCTCGATGGGATGAGAATGATTAAGGAAGAACTCAGCCGGGACCCAAAATAAGCGGGTGAAGACCCCTTCCTGGGCTGATCTTTAATCCTGTCGGATTGTCGGAGCCACTCCGCCTCAGTGATCTGTCCTGGCCGGCTTGCGCTTCACGGTCACGAAGTCAGTCGTCTTGGCCCGCATCCTTTCGACCCGCTTCGCCTTGATTTCCAGTTGGCGGTCGACTTCTTCCTGCCTGGCCTGGTCGAATTCGCAGTTGGGGCAGTCGAAAAGCTGGGAGCAGGAGCGGTGAGAGATCTGGCCGCTCATCACATACCGGCACTGTTTCTTTCCTAGTTGAGCATATAATTTGACGATGAAGGGCTTGATCCTCGGGTCGTTCCTGAAGCGCTCTTTGTTCATCATCTGGACATGAAAATCACATATTCTCGTGCAATTATAGCCGTAGGTGCACATCCGTTTGCTGACGATTCCCGCCTGCATCCAGATACAGGGAGTGACGATTTCCTCTTCAACAACCGGCTCTTCGACGGGCGGAGTCGGGATAATTTCGATTTCGTAAGATTGCCTGATCAGAGTCTCGAGATAGTCGAGCTCAAAAGGCTTGGGCAGGTAATTGAGGGCTCCGTCCTGCATGGCCTTCTCTTCGGTCTCCACCGAGGGATAGGCGGTGATGATGATCACTTTCGCTTTGGGATTCCTCTTTTTGGCCTCTCGCAGCACCGAAATTCCATCCCGGCCGGGCAATTTCAGGTCGATAATCATGACGTTGTAGTCTGCAAAATTGACTTTCTCCAATGCCTTTTCACCATCAGAAGCCGTATCCACCGTGTGGCCGGCATCGGAAAAGTAATCAGACAATGCCTCGCGCATGATGTCCTCGTCCTCGACCACCAACATTCTTTGCTTTTCCATGATAAACCTCCTGTTTTCGTTATTTGACCGGCGTCCAGCGCGAAGGCTTTCCCGGCCATAACTCTCTTCGGGGAATCGATATTTTCATCACACCAGCATTATAGCAAGCCGCGTGCCAATATGCACTCCGCCCAAAAAATTGTCTCCTTTATATGCATAAACGACTGATTATAAAGAATATATGAAAATTTCCAAAACAAGCCAGGAAATAAGAAAAGATTGGGCGGCGTATATTATTTAGACACTAGGCGTCTATTTTATTGACGGTATAGTTATACTTCTTGAGCTTGTTATAAAGAGTCATCCGTTGGATTCCGAGGATCTTAGCCGCCTCGGAGATATTGCCTTTTGCCTCCTCTAGCACCTGGATAATGTGGTTTTTCGTAACATCTTCGATAGTTTTCCCTTCCGGAGGAGAGGGCTGACAAAAATCTTGGGGGAGGTCGGCCATCTTGATCTCTTTTTGCTTCGTCAGGATCACGCCGTGTTCGATCATGTTTTCCAGCTCCCGCACATTGCCCGGCCATGAATAATTCATGATGAGTTCAATGACCTCTGGAGAAAAACATTTCACGACCTTTTTATTGTCCTTTGAAAACTTGCGCAAGAAGTGCTCCGCCAGGGGAAGGATATCCTCTCTCCTGTCTCTGAGGGGCGGGAGTTGGATGCTGACCACATTCAAGCGGTAAAACAGGTCCTCTCTGAAAGAACCCTGCTTAACCATGGTTCTCAGGTCCCTATTGGTGGCGGCAATCACCCGGACATCGACGCCTATCTCTTCATTCCCCCCCACCCTGGTGATCTTTTTCTCTTCCAGCGCTCTCAGCAGATGGATCTGGGTATTGGCATTGATTTCGCCGATTTCATCAAGAAATAAAGTCCCTTGATCGGCCGCCTCGAACTTGCCTTTTTTTCTTTCTGCCGCACCTGTAAAAGAACCCTTCTCATGGCCGAACAGCTCGCTCTCCAGGAGACTCTCCGGAAGGGAGGCACAGCTAACGGCCAGAAACGGTCTCTCTCGACGCGGACTTTGATGATGAATGGCCCTGGCCACCATTTCCTTCCCCGTGCCGGTCTTCCCGATGATCATGACCGTGGCGGTCGTCGGGGCGACCGTTTTTATGAGCTCGAATATCCTGAACATCACGGGGCTCTTAGCGATGATCCCCTCAAAGAGGAAGCGATCTTCAATTTTTTGACGCAGCGAAATATTTTCCTCAACCAGGTCTTGATGGGCCACTAAGTGCTGGATGAGAAGCTCGACTTTCTCGGGACAAAATGGCTTTTCGATGTAATCATAGGCGCCTTCCCTTATGGCGGATATAGCCGTTTGAACCGAACCGTAGGCCGTGATGATAACGGTGATGATCCTCGGAATGATCTTGCTGGCTTCCTTCATCAGCTCGATCCCGTCCAGGCCCGGCATGACGAGGTCCGCGAGCATGATCGTCACCCTTTTCCGCTTGATGATCTCGAGGGCCGCCTCTCCGGATTCGGCCACTTCCACTCGATATCCGACGTTGACCAGCCAGTCCCGGAGTGATTCTCTGACTATCCTTTCGTCATCGACGACGAGGATGATCGACTTCTTTCCCATCCATGGCCTCCAGATATATCGTGAACGTCGTGCCCCTGTTGACCTCGCTGACGACCTCGATTTTTCCTTTATGCCTCTCGATAATTCCATGAACGACCGGCAGTCCGAGGCCGACTCCTTTTCCTTTTTCCTTGGTCGTGAAGAACGGCGTGAACAGTTTGGCCAGGTTTTCTTTAGGGATGCCAATCCCTGTATCCGCAACATCGATCCGAACGGTATTTTTGAATGATTCACCAATTGTGATGCTTTTGGCAAGCGACGTGGTGACCGCTAATTGGCCGCCCTCAGGCATTGCCTGAATGGCATTGAGGAGGAGATTGATCAGGACCTGCTGAATCTGGTCGAAACCCGCCAAAACAAGAGGAAGGTCCTGTCCTAATCTCAGCTCCAGTTTTATGTGTTCGAGGCTGATCTGATGTTTGACCAATAGCAGGGCCGCTTCAACCACCTTGTTGGCCTCAATCGGCCTCATATCCGCGTCGGATTGGCGGGAGAAATCGAGGAGGTTCCTGATGATGCCGGATGTCCTTTCCAGCTCTTTTTTCATCTTCAAAAGCTGATTTTCCGTTTCTTCGGTCTGCAGTTTCTTATCTCGATACTTCTTGAGGAGGAGTGTCGTATAGACGAGAATCCCGGCCAAAGGATTATTCACCTCGTGAGCTACACTGGCGGCCAGCTGGCCCAAAGAAGTCAGCTTTTCGGCTCTGATCAATTCCACCTCTGTTTCCTTGCGTTTGGTGATGTCCTCACCTGAACTGAGCGTCCCGATGATCAACCCCTTTTCATCGACGAGTGTTGTATTGTGCCAGGCGATGATTCTTTCCTCACCGGAATGGGTGAAGATTGTATTCTCATAGTCTTCTGCTTCTTTCTCTTCTCCCGCCATCACCTTTCTGAAACTGTCTTTTCTCTTTTCCCTGGATTTTTCCGGGACGCATAAATCAAACCAGTTCTTCCCGATGATCTCCTCTTCTTTATAGCCCAGGACTTCACACCCCTTTTTGTTGATCAAGGTGATCAGGCCTTTCTCATCGATCGCCACGATGATAACCCCTGCAATATTGAGATACTGATGGGCCCGATTCCTTTCCTCGCGTAGTTTTGCCCAGAGGCCCTTATGTTTCGTTAAATCCCTGAAGTTCTCCACAGCCCCGATGATCTCGTTGCCGCTGGATCTCAGCGCGGACGTCGACACATTCACCGGGATTTTTTCTCCCGCTTTATTAATGATCGTGATCTCGTAACTATAAACTGGTTCTCCTGTTTCCATCGCCTCCTTTATTGGGCATTCCTCTTTACAGAGATCGCCCTTGAGGACTTGATCGCAGACTTTGTCCAGCACCTCCTCCCGCTTTAAGCCTGTAATCTCTTCTGCGGCGCGATTGAAAGCCGTAATCCTCATATTTCTATCGACAGCCAGGACTCCCCCTTCCAGGCTGTTCAAGAGATTCTCCAAGAATTCTTTGGTAATGTTGTTTTCCCTCTTCAAGAGAATATCTCCTCCTAATACTATTATAATAAAAAGGGGGCCCAGTAAAGATAATTCCCTGGTCATCTCTTGCCCCCACCCGTGGAGTGATTCTTATCTTATTATATTTATAAATATTATAAAATTTATAAATCCTATTGACTTAATAGCTTTTATTCTCCACAATCTGGGCATGCCTGCGCCGGACCAGGCGGGCCTGGAAGTTGATATTCTGGGGAAATCTATAAGCGGCAAGCTAAAAGGAGGTTCTCAATGATTTCGATAATCCGGCTGCAATCGCAAGAAAGAAAGGAAAGAATATGTGACGACGTGATGGCTCACTTGGATGAATTGCAGGAAAGCATCAAAGAGGGAGGGCAGCTTCTCTACCTCACCAAGAGAGCCAGGCATGAAGATGTGAGTCTTTTCATCCACACGGTTAATCCCGATTTACTGGGAGATTTTATCGCCGAGGACTTAAACAAAATCGAGCATGTCACTGGAATATGGGCTATCCATATGATCAAGCCGGTTTTCTACCCGCTTCCCAAAGACACAAAAAACATGAAGAGATATGCCATTTCCCTGAGGGTTTTTATAAATAACCTCAAAGAGGTCTACCAACAAATGGCCAATGCCAATCTCCCAGAGGGTCTCAAAATGGCATACCTCGCCTATACGTTTCATCTCTTCGAGGACAGCATCCAGCTATCCATCCTGGCCGAGAACGAGAGGAATCTGAATAGTTATCTCAACGGCGTCGTGGAAAAAACGCCGGAAGTGCTAAGGACGACGGTGAATCTGATTGAAAGAACCAGGCCTCTTGTGACCTACGAGAAGTGGCGCGAATACTCGGCAAAACACGGAATCGTCCCCTCTTGGGATGGAAATTCCATGATCGGACAATTCCAGAAATAGCCTCGTGATTATTGGCCTGATAGGCCGGCTCGTTCCCCGGCTAAGCGGGCGGCTTGCCGTCGAGCACAATTTCTTTGACGACTCGTCTCGTATAAAGGAGATACTGCTTCTCTCCCTCTACGAATTCCACTTCAAAATTATCCTTCTTGTATTTTTCCAGCACGTCCTGAGCCTCTTCCTTGGACGCATAGACAACGCCATCCCACATGAATTTTTTTCCGTTTATCATTCGGGAAGAATCAGGCATTGTGAACTCCCTCGGCTTTACGCCTTATACGGGCTCGGTCCTAACTCCTTGACCTTCTTGGTGAATTCTCTCGCGACCTTGGCAAATTTTGGGCCTTCGGACGCCGAAACCCATTCTAATCGAAACCGGGCCTCTTCCAGGCCGAAATCTTCCAGCATGAGGATTATCGCTTCCGCTCTCTTCTCTGCCTTGAGGTTTCCCTCCTCATAATGACAGTCGCCGGGATGACAACCGCAGATCAGGACACCATCCGCTCCCTTGGTAAAAGCATCCATCACCAAATTGGGATGAACCATTCCCGAGCACATCACTCTGACGATTCTTATATTCGGAGGATACTGCAATCGGGATACACCGGCCAGGTCTGCTCCCGCATAAGAACACCAGTTGCAGCAAAAACTAACGATCAAAGGTTCAAAGGCGCCTTCCATCACCCTGCTCCTAAAGCCGCATTTACCTGTGCGGCCAGCTGTTCAAGATTGAAGCCTCTGACGAATATTCCTTTCTTTGGACAGGTCGCCATGCAGCATCCACAACCTTTGCAGGCGGTCTCATCCACCTCAACCGTCTTTTTCACTGAACCATTGCTCATGTATTCGATCAGTGTGATCGCGTGATAAGGACATGGTTCAATACAGTAGGCGCAGCCATCGCAGCTCTCGTCCACGACTTGAGAAATATTCGCCTCCAACTCGATCTGGTCCTTAGAGAGCACAGTGGACGCCCTCGAGGCTGCGGCCTGGGCCTGGATGATGCTCTCTTCGATGGCCTTGGCCGAATGCGCCAGGCCGCAAAGATAGACTCCATCTGTGGCAAAGTCAACGGGACGCAGCTTCATATGGGCTTCCAGGAAAAACTTCTCCTTGGTCAACGGGACTTTCAGGAATTTGGCGATCTCCTCATTCCCTTCATCCGCCACAATCCCGGCCGATAATACCACTGAATCCGCGGGCAGCTCCAGGGGCATCTTTAAGGTCTGGTCGAATACGACCACCTTCAACCCGTTCCCGTTCAGTGAAACCTCCGGTTTTCTGTCTTCTTCATACCTGGCGAACATGACTCCCTGCAGCCTTGCTTTGGTATAATAGCTTTCCCTGAATCCATACGTTCTTATATCCCGGAATAATATATACACGTTGGCCTCGGGGGAGATCTCTTTGATTTTCAAAGCGTTCTTCACGGCTTCCGTACAACAGACCCTTGAGCAATAGGGCCTTTCCTCGTCCCGGGAGCCCACGCATTGAATCATCACGATGTTCTTGGGAATGCCGTTATTCGCTCCCTTTGACCACTCTCCGTCGGCACCGAGGCGCCGCTCCAGTTCAAGTTGGGTTATGACTTTATCATTTTGTCCGTAGAGATACTCCTTTGGTTTATATTGCTGAGCTCCGGTCGCAACGATAACCACTCCATGCTTGAATTCTTTGGGCTCTCCTCCGGCGGTAATCGTCGTCTGGAAATTCCCGATCGTTCCTTCGATCTTTTCGATTTTGGCATCTGTGTATAGGTGGATTTTCTCTGTCTTCTTTACCTCTTCAATAAGATCCTTAAGTCTGTCCTGTGCGTTTTCTCCGCTTATTAAATAGTTAATATGTCGCAGATTCCCGCCCAGCTCCTTTTCCCTCTCCACCAAATAGACATCAAATCCCTGGTTAGCCAGTTCGATGGCCGAGGTCATTCCGGAAAGCCCGCCGCCGATAACCAGGGCGGATTTAACTATAGAAACAGCTCTTTTCTGGAGAGAATTCAATAATCGGGCTTTAGCGACAGCCATTCTAACCAGGTCTTTGGATTTCTGAGTCGCCTTTTCCGGTTCCTGCATATGCACCCAGGAGCATTGATCTCGGATATTGGCCATTTCGAAAAGATAGGGATTGAGCCCGGCTTCCCTGACTGTATTTCTGAAAAGAGGCTCGTGAGTCCGCGGTGTGCAAGAGGCAACAACCACGCGGTTGAGATTGTGTTCCTTAATTTTTTCTTTGATTCTTTCTTGGGTGTCGTTCGAACAGGTATACAAGTTGTTCTCGACATAAACAACATCAGGAAGTGTTTTGCCATACTCGACCACATCGGGGACACTGACCACTCCTGCAATGTTGGTTCCGCAGTGACAGACGAACACTCCGATTCGAGGGGCTTGCCCTTCCACATCCGTTTCTGGGGGGTATTCCTTAGGAATGATGAGGCTGTCCTTGACGTCTTTTAAAAGCGATTGGACTTTAGCTGAAGCCCCGGATGCCTGCATGACAGTCTCCGGTATATCTTTTGGCTCCGTAAAAGGACCGGCGACATAGACACCTTCGCGTTTCGATTCGACGGGATAAAAAGGAGAGGTCTTACAGAAATTAAATTCATTGAGCTCGAGGCCAAAGATTTCAGAAAGTTCTTTGGCGGATTTTGGCGGGAGCATACCGACAGACAAGATAACCAGGTCATACTCACGAGAATCTTTCTTGTCGTCTTCAGTCAGATAATCAATGATAAGATTTTTCGTCTGCGGTATTTCTTTAATCGCGGGCGGACGACACCGTATATAATTGACCCCGTGCTCTTTGGCCCTTTGATAATACTCATCGAATCCTTTACTGAAGGCTCGCATGTCCATGATATAGACATCGCACTCTAATTCTCCGCTGACATGCTCTTTGGCGATGATGGCTTCCTTGGTGGCGTACATACAGCATACCGAGGAACAGTAGTCTCGTTCAGAATCACGTGAGCCGACGCACTGGATGAAGGCAATCCTTTTCGGTTCTGTTTTATCATAGGGCCTCAAAACTTTTCCAGAGTAAGGACCCGAAGCAGACAATATTCTTTCAAACTCGAGTGAGGTCACGACATTTGGAAAAATCCCATATCCCAGACCATCCTTGATCTTGGCATCGAACAGATCATATCCCGGGGCCAGGATCACGGCACCGACGTCCAGTTCCATTTTCTTCTCGGTCTGATCATATTCAATCGCCCCGGCCTGGCAAAACTCCTTGCAGACTCCACACTCATCCTTTAGCAAGTGGACACAATATCTTTCATCAATAGCGGCTTTGTTGGGAACCGCCTGTGGATAGGGGATATAGGCCGCCGCTCGATCGATCAATCCCTTATCAAACTCATTCATTATGGGAACTTCTTTGTTCTTGCTGATCCCCTCCAGTTTGATCCTCTCTGTCGGACAGATGAAAGCGCAGGCCCCGCAGGTCTGGCAGACATCCGATTTGGCATCAAAAGGTGGGCTGACCTTTCGATGAGGACCGCGATGGACAAAGCCAATGGCGGAGATGCCCATTCTCTCGTTGCACATTCTGGTGCAGAGGCCACAAAGAAAACAATCATCGTTTCGCTTCGTAAATCGTGTTTCTTTGATACCATATTCTGCGGCGATGGCCTGGATGGCTTTGGAATCCGGACACCTCGCCAAGAGCAGCTCGATCATGATTTTTCGCGATTGTTTGACTCTTTCTGAATCTGTTTTGACCTCTAAACGATGGCTGGCCGGATAAGTGCAGGACGTCTGAATCGTGGTCCGGCCCCTTTGAATCACTTCCACCAGGCACAATCGGCAGGCTCCGTATGGGGCTAGGGCTTTATGGTGGCAAAGAGTGGGGACCTTGACTCCGGCCTCCTGAAGACATTCCAAGAGCGTCTTGCCCTCATCGAATTCGTGTTTTTTTCCGTTAATTGTCAGCTCGATCACGCCGACCTCCAATCATGAGTGATCTGTTTTCTCTCTCTCTTTTCTGGCCTCTAGATCACAGCGGAGACACCGCTTGGCTTCAAGAATAGCCTCGGCCGCGGTGAATCCCAATTCCACCTCTGCAAAGTCCTTCAGCCTTCGGTCAGCGGGGATGAACTGGGCTTTGGGTCTCTTGAGGCTCTTGGTTTCCTCTCCTGTGAGCTTGACGGCCTCAACATCTAATTCCGGACGAGTGACTTCGTATTTTCTTTCCAGCTTTTCCCCTCTGATGTATTTGTCGATCATCTCTGCAGCGGTTTTACCATGAGCTATGGCTTCGGTGACCGTATTCGGACCGGTCACTACGTCCCCCCCCGCGAATATCCCCTTGATATTCGTCGAGAATGTTTCCGGATCGACCTCAATTGTATTCCACTTGGAGATATTCAATTGATTCCCATCCAACGACGAGATATCGGGCTCCTGACTTATGGCCAGAATCAAGGTGTCGGCGCCAACTCTAAACTCCGAGCCTTCTACCCGGACGGGCCTCCGTCGGCCGCTCTGGTCCATTTCTCCCAATTCCATCCGGATGCACTCAATCACCTCCAGCCGGCCGTTACTCGAAATGACGTTGACCGGAGCAGCCAGGAATTGAATATCTATGCCCTCGTTCAGAGCTTCTTCAATTTCACTCTTGATAGCGGGCATCTCCGCTCTCGTCCTTCTATACAGGATCTTCGTATCCTTCCCGAGACGTCTAGCAACCCGGGCTGCGTCAATCGCCGAATTCCCGCCTCCGACAACGATGACCCGGTCACCGATCTCCACCTGCCGCCCAAGATTGACACCCATCAGGAATTCGATCGCGTCGATGACCCCTCCTGTATTTTCACCGGGGATCTTCATCTTGAGGCCCTTATAGGCACCGATGGCGACGAAGACGGCGTTATACTCTTCCTTCAGTTTATCCAGGGAAATATCTTTACCGACCGTCGTATTCGTCTTGATCTCAACACCGAGTCTCTTTATTCTGTCGATTTCGTACTTCAAGACCTCCTTGGGCAGCCTGAAATCCGGGATGCACAGGGCCAGCATGCCGCCGGGTGTCTCCTGGCTTTCAAACACCGTCACTCGATATCCCTCGAGAGCCAGATAATGGGCACAGGTCAGTCCCGCCGGACCGGAGCCGACGATGGCGACATTCTCTTTCTTTTCGCCCTTGGGCTTCTCTTCGACGACGACACCGCGCTTCATCTCATAATCGGCCAGGAAACGTTTCAGGAGTCTTATGGCTATGGGATCATCCCATTCCCCCGCCACGCACTTCTTTTCACAGGGGGTGTTGCAGACACGTCCGCAGATCAGCGGAAGAGGGTTTTCTTTCCGGACCACCTTGATAGCCTCGTCAAACTTACCCTGGGCAATGAGCCCGATATAACTCGGCACATCCTGGGAAATCGGGCAGATATGCTGACAGGCGGAGGAGATGATTCCTTTGCACACCAAAGCAGAACATCTCTTATATTTGATATGTTCAATATACTCGTCCTCAAAATACTTCAGGGTGCTCAGGACCGGATTCGGCAGCGTCTGTCCCAGCCCGCACATGGAGGCATCCTTGATCGCGTTGGCCAGCTCTTCGAGAGCCTGGAGGTCCTCTTCTTTGCCGTCTCCCCGGCAGATCCTTGTGAGTATTTCCAGCAGCTCGGAGGACCCATCACGGCAGGAGGCGCATTTTCCGCAGGATTCGTCGTTTGTAAAATCAATAAAATATTTCGCGACATCCACAACACAGGTGTCTTCGTCCATGACAATCAATCCGCCGGACCCCATAATCGAACCGGCCTCGGTCAATTTTTCATAATCCACCGGCAGATTGATCAAACTGGCAGGAATGCATCCTCCCGAAGGCCCACCCGTCTGGATGGCCTTGAATTTTTTCCCCTTCGGAATTCCGCCTCCGATATCATAGATAATTTCTTTCAGGGTAATTCCCATGGGGACTTCGACCAAGCCCGTATTGTTGATCTTGCCGACAAGAGAAAACACCTTGGTCCCTTTGCTCACTTGGGTGCCGATACTGCTGAACCAATCGGCTCCCCGGTCAATAATCACCGGAATCGTGGCCCAGGTTTCCACATTGTTGATATTGGTCGGCTTTCCCCACAGCCCGCACTCCACAGGATAGGGCGGTCTCTGTCTCGGCTCGGGCGGACGGCCCTCTATAGAAGCGATGAGGGAGGTCTCTTCGCCGCAAACAAATGCCCCGGCTCCCTGTTTTATGGAAATGTCAAAACTGAAATCCGTATCGAATATTCTTTCACCGACCAACCCGTATTCCCGGGCCTGCTCCAGGGCGATCTCCAGCCTCTTCATGGCCAGCGGGTACTCCGCCCGGATATAGACATACCCTTTGCTCGCCCCTATGGCTCTGGCCCCGATCAACATCCCTTCTATCACGGAATGAGGATCGGCTTCGACAATGCTCCTGTCCATATAGGCACCAGGATCACCTTCGTCGGCATTGCAGATGATATATTTTGAATCTCCCGGTTGATTTCGGCATAATTCCCACTTCAATCCGGTTGGAAATCCAGCGCCCCCGCGGCCTCGGAGACCGCTCTTTTTGACTTCCGTAATGATATCTTCCGGCGACATCTCCGTCAAAGCCTTGGCCAGGGCCTTATAACCGTCTCGGGCGATATATTCGTCGATGATTTCAGGGTCGATCAATCCGCGGTTCCGGAGAGCGATCAATGTCTGCCGGGAAAAAAAGCCGATATCCATCATCCTGGGGATAGCGATTTTTTCGGCGGGGGGAGTGAACATGAGCCGTTTGACCGGCCGGCCTTTCAAGAAATGCTCCTCCACAAGATGGGGGATGATCTCGTTCGTCAAACCTTGATAGAATATCCCGTCCGGCATAACGGTCATCACCGGCCCGACCGCGCAAAACCCATTGCAGCCCGTCATGACGACGAGGACTTCCTGATCCAATCCTTGCTTCTTTAATTCCTCGTCCAGCGCGACCTTGATCTTGAAGGACTTGTTGGAAACACAAGCGGTCCCCGCACAGAGCATTAAATGCAGCCTGTATTTGCCCGAGCTGTATTCGTTCATAGCCTATCTGACCTCTCTGGAATAACTGACCGAAAAACAGTCACGAGACTCTCTCGCTCCCGATGGCCAGAGCGTATTCACTGACGACCCGTCCGCTGTTGACATGCTCGGCCAATATTCTGCGTATCTTTTCCGGAGTTAAATCGACGTATTTCACGGGAGCTTCATCCTTCAACTCCACTGTGGCCATGGGTTCCCTGCTGCACAATCCGGCGCATCCTGAGCTGGTCAGGATCACGTCCTTGATGTCTTGCTTTTCAAACTCATCCATCAACGCGTTCATGATTCCCCTCGCTCCAGCCGCTATCCCACAGGTTCCCATGTGGACCGTTATCTTGGCTCTCCCGGCACCTTCTCGTAGAAGAGTTGTCTTTTTCACTCTCTCGCTGATCTTATCCAAGTCCTTGATGCTCAATTTTGGCATTGTCTCTCTCCACTATAAGCGTTCAAACGGCGCATCCTGAACAGTATTTCCCGAGCATTTACTGGGCGTGCGTATACGTCCCCAGCAATTCGGGCACTTTTGTCTTGGACATAAGTCCATGAATGTCTTCTCCCACCTTCAACACGGGAGCCAAGCCGCAGCAGCCGATGCATCGCACCGTCTCAAGGGTGAAAAGCATGTCTTTGGTCGTCTCCCCGTTTCTGATCCCGAGCTCGCTTTCGAGAGCGGACACGACTTTGCCAGCGCCTTTCACATGACAGGCCGTTCCGAGGCAGACGGTGATGATATGCTTGCCTCTCGGTTCCAGGCTAAACGCGTTGTAAAAGGTGGCAATCCGGCAGACGAGGCTCAAAGGCATATTGAGTTGATCAGCGACGTATCTCAAAACGGGCTCGGGCAAATAGTTATAGGTATCATTGGCCTTCTGCAGGATGGGGACCAGCGGCCCTTCTGTATCTTTATATTCTTTGATGATCCTGTTCATGATTTCCAGATCTTTCACCGAGATGTCTATTTTGTCCTTTTCAGGAGCCACATAGATGATCCTGTGAACGGGGCAATTCTCGGTGCAGATGCCGCAACCGGTGCACTTCTCTTCATTGACAAACCGCGGTCTCTTCCTGATTTTGACATTGAAGTGACCGGCCGTTCCTTCAATGCGCTCCACGTCGGCCAGGGAAATCACTTCGATGTCTTTGTGCCTGCCGACCTCAACCAACCTCGGCGCCATCGTGCACATGGCGCAATCGTTCGTCGGAAAAGTCTTGTCCAGTTGAGCCATCACTCCGCCGATAGAGGGTTGGTTATCAACGAGATAAACCTTGATGCCCGATTCCGCCAAGTCGAGGGCGGCCTGCATACCGCCAATCCCGCCGCCGACAACCAGAGCCGCCCCGATTTTCTTGTTTTCCATTTTGTTTTCACGCATTGTCTAAAACCGCCCCTTCAGGCACTTTTTGCTCGAGCGCCTTCTCCCGGACCGCTTGAAAGTAGACCGCCAGCGGACGATATAGGAGATGGGCCCATTTTCCGAAAGGCACCTCCACAACGAGCATGGCCACAGCGATGACCAGATGGATGGCGTATATGTAGTATGTGGCCAGCGGCAAGCCCATATACCTGAAAATGTGGACCAAGATCCCCGTCACGGCCGTGAGCAACAGCAGGACGGGGAACATCCAGTCGCTGAAATCCGAAAACCTGTGGATTTGTTCGCGCTTCCGGATGCGGCCGAGGATGATCTCTATCGTGCCGTAAAGAAGAACGGCCGTGGCGTAATACCCCAGCCACCTTTGGGGATGGTAAAGAGGGTAAATATTGTCTGTCTGGAACCAGAGCAGGAATACGACGACCAGGAGCAGCATGAGCACATATCCCGAAACGAGCAAGAAATGCTTGAGCCAGCGGCCGGTATTTCGCGAACACTGGAGGAAAAGCTTCTGGGTGGCAAAATTCCAGACGATTGTCCAAACCTGTGACAAAAAGACGGTCAAAGGAACCTTGACCTTCTCTTCATCTCGCCTGATATACCCGAACCCATCTTCCTTAAAACCCCGGATGATATCGAATATTCCAGCGCCCCTCCCTTCGTGCATGACGAACCAGTACATCCGGAACGCGTTGGTAAACAAGAAGAACGCCAGGACGACAAACATCCCCAGGTCGAAATAATGAACCAGGTGAACAGGAGCAAAAGTGTTGAGTTCCACCCGCTCTGTCACGAGAGGGCCGTGAAAGAGCGCTATCAGGAGAGCCATGAATCCGCCCACCACGAAAAGCGCTCCCAATTCCCACAATTTCGACTCGTAAAATTTCCGAGAGAGACCTGTCCAGTCGTATCTCGCCGTCAGATAGCGCCGGAGCGTCATCATCGCTTCCCCAGGCTCTGTCTCTCTGGGGCAGGCCGTCGAACAATCGCCGCAGTAATAACACAACCACGGTTCCAGGCTGCCTCGCAGCAGGCCTTTCAAGCCCAGCAGAACATATCGCATTGTCCGGCGAGGAAAAGAAGCGGAGTCCTTGGCCAAGGAGCAGGAAACCGTGCAACTTCCGCACTGATAACAGGCGTTAACATCAAAATGGCCGTATTTCCGAACCTCATCCAATAGGCCGGGATCGCTCTTAATATTTGTCATGCTTACACCACTTCACGAGAGAAGCCCTGATGCTCCAGTTTGCCGGACATCCTCTATTGTGGAAGTTTGGGAAATCAACACTCGGGCAATATGGTTCGGCTGAATGGCTTTAAATAAGGGCATCGCTCGATAATAAATAATAATAAACGGCCTATTGACAAAAACATCATGCCGTCGAGAACGGAGTATGATATAGAACAGAAATGTTGTTGTCAAGAATTAGCTTCGCCTTGAACGGCCATTCCGAATCGAGTATAATCCATCCCGCATATTCGCATCCTAAACCATGTGGCATTTTCCTCAGCCCTCCGTCCGAACGAAGCTTATCCTCAGCTTTTTGATCGTCATCGTGATCGGCGGCCTTATCTCGCTGAGTCTCGGCCAAAGGCTCATTAAGAATACCCTCATCAGCCAAGCTCAAAAAAAGGTCAACTACGACCTGGCTTCAGCCTGGATCGTCTTCGACGAGAGGCTCAATGACATCAAAGACCTGGTCAGCTTGACGGCGGCCCGGGAGAGCCTCCAGGAGGCGGTTGTCAAGAGCGAACGGGACCTCCTTCTCCGCCGTCTCGACCGGGTGAGAGTCATGTATGGTCTCGATATCTTAACCCTCACCGACCAGCAAGGCCGGGTATACATCAGAACCCGTAACCCAGAGATCATCGGCGACGACCAATCGCAAGATGAGCTCGTCCGGCAGGCCCTCCAGCAAAAAGTCGTCGCCTATCCCGAGATCATTCCCCGAAGCGAGTTGCTCAAGGAAGGAGAAGACCTGGCCGATCAGGCCTACATGGAATTCATCCCCACGCCCAAAGCGGCCCCCAGACTTGAGAGTGAGGAAACAAACGGCCTGATGCTCAAGGCCGCCGCTCCCCTTACCGACGAGAGGCAGAATGTCCTGGGC
>Ga0307380_10004027_pt1 | contig 20039 bp, 14 predicted proteins | sample UN3MG_FD_202239 | JGI IMG/M metagenome (GOLD analysis project Ga0307380, IMG submission 202239) | Soil microbial communities from Risofladan, Vaasa, Finland - UN-3 | ecosystem: Environmental > Terrestrial > Soil > Coastal area > Acid sulfate soil | place: Finland: Risofladan, Vaasa | collected... | reverse complement strand
TGCCGGCAGAACCTGATAGAGTTTGGAGAGGATATTGTTGTCATCATGGGCAACACAAGAGGCGATGCATTGACTGCTACGGTCGCCGATCTCTTGCCCAGAGCGTTTACTGGCAAGTGCTTGGGATAGGCTCAAGTCTAAACTATCATTTAAAGTAATAATTAAAATTTTTATTATAATTACCAATTTGTATTATAAATTCTAATCCTATCATAAATCTATAATTTTATTATAAATTTCTAAATAAAAATGTTAAAAAAGAATGTCCGGAATTCCGGGCATCCTTTAGTGAGCCTCGCCCACCAGATCCTTGCCGGGCGCCTTGCGCTCGACGGTCTCTACTTTGCAAGTTGTCGGGCCGCAAACCAATACATCCTGCTCCTGGAATTTGGTGTACGGGTTCTCCGGTATAGTTGTATCCAGACCCATGGATGCTGCCATGAGCTCTACAACATCCAGGACCTTTATGCTGGACTTGGCGTCGTTTCTGCCATCCATGATGTTCCTTCTGCAGAATGGGCAGGTGGATGCCATGACATCAGCGGATACTTCTTCTCCGTCCTTGACCCTGGCTTTGGCACAATCCAGGGCCAGATCGGGAATGCCGGCCTTAACGCCGCCACCTGCGCCGCAGCACCTCTGCAGCGCTCTGTTGCGCACCATGTCTCTAAACTTCACACCTGGTATGGATGTGATGCAGTCACGAGAGGCTTCAAAGGACCAATCCTTTCCCTTGAGGTGCATGAGATGCCTGCCGTTGTGGCAGGGATCATGGTATGTAACCGAATAGTTCAGTGGAATCTTGTACTCGATCTCTCCTTTTCTTATCCTTTCTCTGAGGAACACCGAGAGAGGCATGGTCTCGTAGGGGATGTAACCTTCATACCACAATGGCCAGTCGACGGCAGCATTTCTAAGACAGCCGGCGCAGGCAAAGAGCACGTTCTTCGCTCCTGCGTCTTTGAGAGCATCAACATTATGAACTGCATGCTCAGCCATGACATCTCTCTGGCCGGTTCTCACCATCGCAGAAGCACAGCACCATTCATCCTTGCCCAGCATCGCGAAGGGGACGCCAAGATTGTCCAGAATTCTTACTGTAGCGACTCCCAATGCTTGTTGCCGGTATGCGGCGGTGCAGCCTGCGAAGTATACGATGTCACCAGATTCCTGTACTTTAACGTCTTTCGGAACCCAGCACAGTCTCTCATCTTGCTTTGCTTGATAGGGATTCCTATCTGCTTTGACGAGCTTGGGGAAGAAGGACTGCTTTCCCACAGGACCGTCGCCTCTGGCAACCAGGTTCGGCCTCATGGCCTCCCAGAGCTCTACGGTCTTGATTCCTGCCTCACAGACCGTGCCGCAGACGCCGCAGGTGGTGCAGCTGTAAGTGTCATCGGTGAAGACCTTCATCTCATCATCGTTAAGGGGCTTGGGGCCGAAGATCTTGGCGCGCAGGCTCTGGCTCTTAGCCTGCAATTCTCTCCACCTTGCGTTCTTATACATGGGAGTTATGCCGGGCCTTTCCGGTCTCACGGCAAAGGTCGGGCACCACTTCATACATTCCTGACACCTGTTGCAGCCGTCTACCTCCATGAGCTGGGTGGACAACATATAGCCCGTCATCAAGGGCTTTGAATCCTTGTTATTGGCCATTCTTATTCTCCTCCTCTGTTGGCTATCAGGGTCATGGGTGTGGCTATGACGTGAATGTACTTGCTCCATGGCAAAACCAGGGCGAACAGACCAATGGCCAGAACGGTGTGAATCAGTGCGAAGTGGGGTGCATAGATGGGATACTCAAAGGCATTTCCAATAAGGAAGGAATTGCCGCGCATCCACTCAGCATAAAATCCGGTGATGGTAATAAGGAAAACGGCGCCGATCAAAAAGGCGTCATAAGCGCTGGTGTTATCCCTCACGAACTTGAGCAGGATCCTCCTGGATACAGCAATCGTTGCACCGATGAGGAGCAGATAGCCGAACATATCGAAGGGTAGAGCCAGTAGCTCTTTAACCATTTCCGCCTCATGGGCCAAGCCTACCAGGTTGAAATGCTCTATTATATCCAGGAATAGGGCAAAACCCGACATAGCTGCCAGCATTAAAAATCCATAGAACATGGACATGTGCATAACCCATCGCACCGGGCTTCTGGCCAGGGTCCTCCTTAAAAGAAGAACATCAAGCACAACAGTTCTCAAAAATACCCATAATCCATCCTTAAATGCCTCATGAATCCAGGTGGCAAGGAAGAGCCAGAAGCTATTGCGCAACTGGTCGTGGTAGCCGGTGGATCCGAGGCCCCATTTCTTAAAGTTGAAATATATACCATATATCCAAACAGCAAGTACAATAACTGTCAGGAATATCACAAGATTAAAAGTGAGGCCCAACGTGTAGAACGCCATCTCATTTCCTCCTCGTTATATTTATCACTATATCTGGGCGATACGACCATCATTTGTGACCAACTTACCTGACAACTAATACTTAAATATTCCCTCGCCGTCGCCTGAAATCGCATTCTTTTAGGACAGGGCTAATAAGATATCAGACATGCAAAAATGCTTTGCGCATCATTTTCGGCAGCATCTCGCCTTCCGCTTTTGCCTTGTGAAAAGAGTCAACAAGAAGGACTGAAAATCGCCAGAAAACCTAATTTCCCGCATTTTTCTTTCCGGCAATGAATTTCAGAGCGCTGCTCAAGTCATTAGCGCTAAAATAGATCTTGTCTTCAGAAATCATCGTTGGGCCCAGGGCCGCGAAGGCCGCCCCAGACCCAATTCTGCTTCAAATTATTTGCGGTCTTTTCTTCTTGGGCCACTGGGGTCCGGGTTGCGGGCCCTGGGGCAGATCCAACATTGAAAGTCTCATGCCTGTGCCGATGCCTATGGCATCTTCAAACAAGTAGTCTGCTTCGAATCTAAGCAAGGTTTCCTCCCGATTAATGGGGCTATGTTGTTTGCAGTGCAGCCTAATATTTCGATATTAGACGAACCCACCGTAGACAATAATCGAATATAAGGATTTCGGTCTTTGCATGGATTAGTTGTTCATACCTTTAGGGCGTTCACGTGTTCTTTTTTGCTTCAGTGCCTTTTTGGCGATCCCCGCTCCCGATTGGCCATGAGACGCGGTGCAGAGATATATCGGCAGATAGGGTCCACAATTCATCCACACCAAATGCCATGTAGGTTCTGGCCAAATGAAAAGCCTTAAAGATCAGCTCCACCTTATTTCTTACGACTATGTCTCTGATCAAATTCTTCAGCACCAACGGCCATCCTGAGCATGTGGACTTTCGAGCAGCGCTCTTGATGGGCCAGGCCCCTGACAAGGGCCTTTATCTGCCGGAAGAAATCCCCCAAATTCCCAAGAGCCGGATAGAGCAATTTCCAAAGATGGACTATCCCCAAATCGCCTACGAGGTCGTCAAGCCTTATTTAGGCGATCTGGTTTCAGACTCCGACCTGCGGGCGATGCTGGAAGACGCCTACAATTACATTGTCCCTGTGGAGAAAGTATACGATGAGAAGTATGTGATGCGGCTGGATCGCGGGCCTACCTGCTCGTTCAAGGATTTTGCCGCCCGTCTTATGGGCAGGCTGATCCAGTACTTCCTGAAGCAGGAAGGAAGAAGCATACTCATCCTCACCGCCACCTCCGGAGACACAGGCTCTGCTGTAGCTCATGCCTTCTACGGCCTGGATAACGTATTGGTGGTAGTATTATTCCCTGAGAAGGAGGTAACAGAGAGGCAGCGCCGCCAGATGACCACCCTGGGCAAAAATGTCTTCCCGCTTGCTGTAAAAGGCAAGTTTGATGATTGCCAGGCTCTGGTTAAGCAGGCATTTGTCGATCCCGATCTATCTGCCCTTAATCTCTCCTCAGCCAATTCCATCAATATCGGCAGGCTGCTGCCCCAGGCCGTCTATTACTTCTATGCCCACTCTCGCGTGGCAGCTCAGGGGCAGGAGATTGTCTTCTCGGTGCCCAGCGGCAACTTCGGAGACCTCATGGGCGGCCTTTTGGCCTTGAAGATGGGCCTTGCTGTGAAAAAGTTCGTGGTGGCGACCAACGAGAATGATGAGTTTCCCCGCTTCATGAATACAGGCATCTACGAGCCTATCCGGCCCAGCAAAAACTGTATCTCTAATGCCATGAACGTCGGCCACCCCAGCAACCTTGCCCGCCTCTTCAGCCTTTACGACGGTCAGATGGATGAGACCGGCCATGTAAGCAAGCGGCCGGATCTGGCGGCCATGCAAAATGATCTCTATGCCGTCTCTATCACTGATGAAGAGACCCGGCAGATCATCAAAGAGGCATACAACCAGCACAAGGTTCTGCTGGAGCCACACGGAGCCGTGGCATGGGCCGGTCTCATGAAGTACTTGAAAGAGTGCGGTGATTTCAGCCCATGTGTCTCCCTGGAGACGGCCGACCCCGCCAAATTCCCGGAGGAGATTGTGCGAGCCACGGGAGTTAATCCGCCTCTGCCTGCCGCCATGGCCCGCTTGGACGAGCTGACGGAGAACTTCGAGAATATAGATGGACAGTACGCCTCATTAAAGGATTACCTGAGGCGCTTTCTTTAGGCTGGACCAAACTGGATTGCAGCCGGACTGGCACTAATTGACAAAGGTAAGGGCAGTTGTAAAGGTGAAAAAAGAATGTCAAGGCAAATTGAGGGCATATTCTTCGATGATATCGGCAGCTTTCCCCTGCCCAAAGGGGTCCAGCTGAAGAACCTTTCTCGCGATCAGTATCTAGATTTGGTGCGCGATGTTCTGGCTCAAAAAAGCCGTGTCGGCGTGCAGGTTCCCTCCTATCCTCAGTTCCGGGATATGATCCGCATGTTCATGGATGAGATCGAAAATCCGGCCCAGGCGGAAAGCCCCTACCTGATCAAGAAAGAGCATGCCAAGATCATGGAACTGCAGGCAGTGCAACCGGGCCAGGATGTGCGCGTCTGCGTCACCGGCCCTGTGGAGCTTTATCTCTCCGCCTTCGGGGCCACGCATTATCCGGATATTCTCAATAACCTGGCAAAGAGCGTGGCCAGGTTCCTGGGCGTGGCATTGGAAGAGGAAAAGATGTCTGTGGCATCTTTGGACGAGCCCAGCCTTGGTTTGAACTCCAACATCGTTTTTTCTGAAGATGAGATCCTTGAGGCCCTGGAGATCGCGAGCGCGCCCTGCCGAGGCATGGACTGTGAGGTGCACCTGCATTCGCCCCTTTATGCAGAGGCCTGTGCCCGCGTTCCCGGCATCAGCATCGTGGGCATCGAGTCGGCGGCGCATCCTGACTATCTGCAATTGATCGATAAGAAGATCCTGGAAGAAACGGACACTTATCTTCGAGCGGGAATCGCACGCACCGATATCCTTTCCATGTCTGCCCGCTTGAATGAGCAGTTTGGCATCAATCTCTGGGATGATATGGCGCGACTGGAAAAGGAGATACTGGAGATGGAATCGCCCCAGGTCATGAGGAAAAGGCTGGATAGAGCCTATGCCCAATTTGGAGATCGACTGAGGGCGACAGGCCCTGACTGCGGCCTGGGGTCCTGGCCCAGTCAAGATCTGGCGGGCAGGATGCTGGCCAACTGCGCTGCCGCAGTGAAATCCTTCCGGCTGGACGGCGCATAGGCAGGCTATTCCCGACTGATACCTGGCCAATTTCAGACTGATTCCAGATTGCACAAGCTAAACCTGAAAAACCTGATATAAATATCCGAAGCCAATTAGCCATATTACCGCTAACTGGTTAAGGGCCAGCTTTTCAAATATAAAAATCAATGTATCAAATAAACATATTCAAATCATTGACATAAATCGGCAGATATCTCCGAATATTAGCGCCGATGCATAAATATTCTTTTAATTCGGTTTCTGATCTCAGTATATCTAATTAAGGATTACTATGATTACCATTATCTATAAATATTTTAAGAGCATTGGTAAGTATCATGAAGCTGAGGGTAGTAAGTTCTAAGAAAGAGATTACCGATCTAAACAGGAACGAGCAGTTGGTTCATCTGGCTTTCAGAGCCTCCAACATGGATGTAATGAACCTGGTCCAGTCTTGTCCGCGTCTGCGAGCGGTGCAAATTCCGCCTTCCTACCATGAGACCATGTCCAAGGCAGCCCAACAATTCCTGGAGATTCAGGGAGTACAGCTCTTGCGAGGAGATGTTTGGGGCCATCGCAAAGATATTGATGAGTATTATGCCATTGGCGAAAAGATTGTTGGCCGGATATCAAACCTCATGTCTGAGGGCAATAGCATCGAGGAGACTGTAAAGAAGCTGCAGAGGGAGACTAAGCTCTCGGAGGACTTGATTCGCTACATTTTAAAAGAGCAGGTGATGGCGTAGATCGAGGGCTGATTACAGGCGCCGTCAATGCGCCAGCCCTCGGTTTTTTTATAGAATCCGGGCAAGGACATATTGGATTTTCCATCAAGAAAAAAGTGTCCGGAAACAAGGTATGAAACAAAAGACAAAACTTTACTGCTAAATGTTTTATCAAAAATTTCATCAGAATTTTGTTTCGGATCAATATGTAGGCTTTTTTTTAATTGAGTTGATCGATTGTGCACTCTTGCGGGTCTTTGTCGTCTCTCGTGCGCAAAAACACCGGTGCACGAAGGTGGCCGTCCGTTGTGATTTCAAGGGCAGAGACCTGCACCACCATTCGGGGCTCGACCCACCTTACTTCAGGAGTAGCCGGTGCATTGGCGAAAGGAGAGTGATCCTGGGGCGATAAAGCTGCGGCAATCTCCGCCAGCTCTTTGTCTGTAAATCCTGACCCGACCCTTCCTACGTAATGCAACAGGCCGTGACTGTATGCGCCCATGAGAAGACCGCCAAAATAAGGTGCGCGCCCTCCCTTTCCCGGAATGTAGCCCCCTATCACCAGGTCCAACTTGAGGCTTTTTTTGATCTTTATCCAGTCTTGGCTTCTCATGCCCGGCTCATAGACAGAGGCCAGCCTCTTGGCCATGATTCCCTCAATTCCCATCTTCAGTGCCGCCTGAAAGTAGTCTCCGCCCTTTTCCGGAAATGAGTCGGCAATGGTTACAATCTCGCTTTCCTGAAGCTCTTCCTGCAAAATCGTTTTTCTCTCGCGAAGAGGCAGGTCCATTACGCACCTCTCTTTCGCGTAGAGGATATCAAAGACAACGTAGCTGGCCGGCATGGCGCGGGAGAGGTAATCTATGGCGAGCCTGTCGCTCTGGTGGTCGCGCTCTGCAAGCGCGCCAAAGCTGGGCTTTCCATCCGCGAAGACGGCGATCTCTCCATCCAAAACGCAGCCCGATGCCCCCTGGGCCAGAGCTAGTGCCAGCTCTGGGTAGCGATAGGTGATATCGAAAAGCCTGCGATTATGCAGCCGCACCCCCTTTCCTCCCTTTGCACCCTGGGACACTTCCGCTATGCAGCGAGTGCCATCGATCTTGGGCTCGAAGATCCATTCAGCCGAGTCGAAGGGCTGGCCGGATACAGCCAACATGGGCTTGACGGGGTCTATTTTCATTACTATCTGCCTGGCAATTCCAAATGATGCCAAAGATCATTTCAACGATTCCGCGGTCAGGCGCAGGGCCTCCATGAGGCTCTTGGCGGCTGGCCCGGTCTTCTTCTTCTCTGGGACCGCCACTGCACCGGCTATCTTGGACTTGACCAGGGCCTCGATTCTCTCCCGGTATTCGTCTTTGTAAGTGCTGATGTCCAATTCTCCGCTCAGGCCTTTTATGATCTGCATGGCCAGCTCCAGCTCCTTTTCTCCGGGCTTGGCCAGCTCTTTTAGTGCTGGATAGATCTCCGGATCTAAGACCTCATCCGGATATCTCAGAGTGGTGGCCACGATGGCCTGCCGGTAGTAGTGAACCAGTACCACTCTCTCTCTGGTGTGGAGGGTGATTCTGCCAATGGCCGCCTTTCCCGTCTTCTCCATAACGCTTCTCAGAAGTGAGTAAGCCTCCTCGGATCTGTCCGGCAGGAGCAGATAGGTATTTTCGAAGTAATGGGGGTCGATCTCAAAGAAGTCCACGAAGCGATCGAGAGCAATGGTGTTCCTGGATTCGGGCTTGGCAGCATCGATCTCTTTCTTCTCCAAAACCACATACTTGCTCTTCCCCAGAGGATAACCGTAGACGATATCGGCCATGGAGACCTCATCTCCCTCCTGGCAGAAGCGCTTAAAGGAGATGGGAGTCTTGCAGCTCTTGTGCAGCATGCGAAAACTGATGCGCATATCTTTCGTCATGGAGAGGGCTTTTACAGGGATGTTCACCAGGCCAATTCTCAGGTTGCCTGACCAGGTGGTTCTTGGCAGAGCGGGCGGAGGTGAAGTCTCTTCTGCCTGCCCTTCTTGCGTCTTTTCTTCTTTCTCCTCGGCGAGCTGCACGACTTCGGGCATGAAGAATAATAGGCCTGCAAATCTACTAATTCTTTTGCACGAATTGCCCACAACCTTTTTCAGCTTCTTTGCCTGATAGAATGTCGGTGGGAAATTACGAGCGCGCCGCAGAATATCAAAGAATTGGTAGAGCAATTTGATCGCGATCAAGATCTCTACAAATCCGATAAATTTAATGAAACTTAGGTTGAGAACTACCTTTATCAATCCATTTTTCGAGGAGTTAGGCTGAGATATGCATCCCAAAGGGGGCCTTGATAAGTGAAAAGTTATAGAAGAAGATAAAGTAGTAGCCAACGTCCAGCTTGTCAATTCCGATTACGGTTTAAGTATAAAAAGAAAAGCGCGAAAATCATTTGTCTCAAATGGCCGGCGGATCTTCCTCCCAGAGCCCGAAGACGTTGCCTTCCGTATCCATGCAGACCGCGAAATAGCCCATCTTGGGAACGGCCATCTTTGGCATGAGTATCTTGCCACCCAGCTTTTCAACCTTCGCGGAGAAATCAGAGACAGAAGGGACTCCGAAGTAATCCGTTATCTTATGATCTGGATACTGGCGCTTCATCATGCCGCCGCCGGGTCCCTCTTGGGTGTGGATCATCCAGTATTCCATTCCCGGATAACTCTCCAGTTTCCAACCGAAGAGTTCCGTGTAAAATTTCTTGGCCCTTTCCGCGTCATCGAAAGGAATCTCAAAATGGGCTATTGAAGGCATTTAAATCCCTTTTTATATTGATTTCTTTCCTAATTAATTTTCTGCACTAGCACGTGCCGCTACAGGGCAGCATCGAGGCCGCCGACCGGCAGATCGACCGACTGATGCAATCTTCCGCAAGAGGCTTAATGCCCCCGAACTATTTTCCTCCTGATGAATGCATTAGCCGGATGGGACGGACCCGATTGCATCGCAGATGGCGTTTTTCGCTACTCGAAATACATCTCCTGGATAAGGCTGTACATTGATGTGGAAGGCAGCGAATTGTACGGTGGCACCTGTGGGGCCTGCACCAACTTCGAGGTGGAGTGTGAGGATGGCCGATGGATGCGTTTTGAAACCAGTCCGGCCTGGACGGAAAGCGGTGAGCCGGTCATGCGGCTTCGGGGATATAGCACCTGGGACGTTGTTTACGAGCGCACCTCTGAAGGCACGCCCTTCGATGAGAAGATCGAAACCGTAGAGGATCTGGCAGCTTTCCTGGAGAGGTGCTTTTCTCCTTGACACAGTGTTTATAATTTTTTTAGGCAACAGGGATAAAAAAGAAAAGAAAGGGGCGCTCCTTTTCTAATTATGGAGCGCCTCCGCCAGGCCCAAAACCCCGTCAGCTCCTGTCGGCACCGTTATGCTCGAGTTCTTGAAGGCCGTGCCCACCGGCTCGTATCTCCCTCCGAGATGCTTTGCCAGGAAGGCCTCAGCCACGGCGTAGAAGGATAGCTTGTTCTCAGGCCGAACAAAGCCGTGACCCTCATCTGGGTAGAGCAGATAGGTCACTGGAATGCTTTTGGCCTGCATGGCCAAAACGATCTGGTCCGACTCGTTCTGCTTCACTCTGGGGTCGTTGGCACCCTGGCTTATAAGCAGAGGCCTATGAATCCTGTCCACGTAAGTTAAAGGAGACCTCTCCCTGAGGAAAGCTCTTTCCTCCTCGGTCCTGTAGTCTCCAACCCTCAAGAACTCCTTTTGTATCTCCGGCAGCCAGTAAGGTGGAACCGAGCGCAGGAAGGAGGTGAGGTTTGAGATGCCGCAGATGTCCACTCCGCAGGCGAAGACCTCAGGAGTAAAGGTCAGCCCCGCAAGAGCGGCATAGCCTCCATAGCTCCCACCCATGATAGCAATCCGGTCCGGATCGGCGATTCCCCTCTCAATCGACCAGTTAACGGCATCGATGAGGTCGTCATGCATCTTTGCGCCCCACTGGCGGTTTCCGGCATTGATAAAGCTCTTCCCAAAGCCTGTTGAGCCCCTGTAGTTAACGCTCATCACAGCATATCCACGGTTGGCCAGAAGCTGGTGGAGATTGTTGAATCCCCAGTAGTCCCTGGACCAGGGGCCGCCGTGAACCAGCAGAACCATTGGCATTGGCTTTTCCGGCAGGCCGTTGCCGTCTTCATCGCTCCAGACCGGCAGGCTGTAGTAGGATACCAGCCTCAGACCATCGCTTGAATTTATCACCACAGGGTGCATCTTTGCCAGGGTCAGATTATCGAGGTCCTCTCTCTCGCTGAAGAGGAACCTCACTTCACCGGTGCTGCGGTTGTAATGATAATGATGTGCTGGCCCAATATCCTGGGTGATGGAGAAGAACCAGTTCTTATCGTCAAGGGTGTAATGGTATACATTCATGTCTCTATCAGGGAATTTATTTCGCAGCAGCTCCAGGTCCGGCTCAATAGATGCATTCAAAATCACCCATTTCCTGCGATCGTAGGTGTAAGCTACTGCCCGGATGAGTCCCGTCGCAGGGTGAACTATGTAGGCATCGATATCCGCCGGCAGGTCATCTAAAAGAACATCCACATTGCCGGAAGTCATATTTGTAGCAGTCAGCGCTGTAGTCTCTCGGCCACGGCTATCGATCATGTACATTATAGTATCGTTGACGTCAAATCCCAGGATCCTGGTGGTGAAGTCATCATTGGCGTCCTTCTTCATGAATAGCGCCCAGCTGCCGTTATCCAGACGCTTGAAGATCTCTTCGCTGCCGTCCGCTGTTGCATTGCCTGCAAACCGTATTTTGAAATTATGGTCTTCCACAAAATAAGAGAAGCCCTCATTCCTCTGAACCAGCTTCTTCTCCCCGGTGGTGATGTTGAAGCGGTAGATATCGTGGTAACTTGGATCCCGATCGTTGAGCCCTATTAAAACCTCCTGTGGGATTTTTATGCTGGTGCTCAGTAGCTGGGCATTGACATCTTCCAGAGGGGTCAGATTCCTCCTTTCATCAGTGATCACATCCACTGAGTAGATCGTCCAGTTCTCATCACCATCACTGTCCTGGATGTAGAGGATGTGCCGATCGGTGTTTGCCCAAATATAGTTCTGAATACCCCGGACGCTATCGTTGGTAACCGGTTTTGCTGCAGATAGATTGTAGAGCGGTGCTACCCAAACGTTGAGCACGCCATTATAGGGCGCCATGTAGCTTATCCACTTGCCATCCAGGCTATTTAGAATCCGGTACTTATCCGGGTTTCCGAAGAACAACTCGCGTGGTATGAGCTTCGTTCCATTCGAATTATCCTCCGGCCAGGCTATGGTAGAGTCTGCATCCCCACGCGCCTGCACCGAGGACTGCATTTCTGCAACTGGAATTTGTTCCAGCTCACTGGAAAATCCTCCTGTCGCAATTGCAAGAATACTCAGCAGCAGTGATAATAATGATAGCCTAAATACCCGAATCGATATCACAATTAGCCTCCTTAAGCCAGGAAGATCAGCCAAAGCAGATTAAACTTTTCATTAGCTTCATAGACGTTAGTTATGGCAACAGGCTAGAACAGCGAGGCTGAAATAGGCCAATGTTTTGACTTCGCGGCTTCGCGCCTTCGCGTGAAACCGGACCCTATTGAATGTGGTTTGGGTTCTGCAGCCGCGGGTTTAACGATAATAAGATCCGCAAGGCTGCGAAATCCAATCGCAAAGACACGATAGTCACCGAAGAAATCAAATTACTCTCATTATTAACGGCAATATTAGTGACGATAATAATGGCATTATTAAATTAAATAAATTCAGGCCAAAGAAAAACGCGCCTGAGAAAAAGTTAACACCATTGCCTTACACCTCTCTCCCCAAGCATGGACATTTTCGATGTGGCCGTCATCGGCGCCGGGCCGGCAGGCTCTATGGCCGCCAAGTATGCTGCCAAAGCCGGTGCGAGCACAATTTTGTTAGAAGAGCACGCCGGACCGGGATGGCCGGTGCAGTGTGCCGGACTGCTGGGCCAAGAGGCTATGGCCGAGTCGGAGCTGTCGGCCGGCTCCTTCATCCTGGGGAGCATGTTGGGTGCGACCGTCTTTTCACCAGGAGGGGGCCGCCTGGACTTCAAGGCCAAAGCAAGCAAGGCCTGGGTTGTGAACAGGAGACTCTTTGATCAGGCAATGCTTGGTCAGGCTTTGCAGGAGGGCGCAAATCTTCGTCTCCGCTCATCGGTGCGAAAGATCAGAAGGGAAAAAGACGACCGCACTCTGGTCCTGGCCGGGGGCGAGGAGATCTCCGCCAGGATCGTGATCTCTGCGGAGGGCGTCTCAGCCCTTCTGGCCCGCAGGGCAGGCATCGCGCCACCCCAGACCATCCTCTCCGGGGCGCAGGTGGAGGCACCCTTTGCGGTAGAAGATCCTGAGAAGGTTGAAGTGCATCTGGGAGCGGCCCCTGGGCTTTTTGCCTGGGTGATTCCCCTGAATGAGAGCACGGCGCGCATCGGCCTATGTGCTCGCGATCGGGGATGCGAGCGGTTGCGGGCTTTCTTGAAAACAGATGTTATCAGAAAAAGGCTGCAGGGCTCCCCAGTGGCCCTTAACGTGGGCGGTCTGCCGTTAGGACCGCCTGCAGCGACAGCCGTGGAGGGCCTGCTGGCCGTGGGAGATGCGGCAGGCCAGGTCAAGCCTACCTCTGGAGGCGGAATTTATCCTGGATTGGTAGCAGCGAAAATTGCTGGCGGCGTGGCGGCTGCGGCCAGCATGGAGGGTGACGGCTCCAGAGAGCGGCTTAGCGAGTACGACCGGCTCTGGAGAGTGGCAATGGGGCGCGAGCTGGAGATAGGCATGAGGGTGAACCGCGTGCTGACAAAAATGAGCCATGCCGAGATCGATGAGCTGGTGGGCTATCTGGCAAGTAAACCCCAGCTCATAAAAGCCATAGAGGAGTACGGAGATATCGACCGGCCCAGCCGTCTCATGGCTAAAATGCTCTTTCACCTGGACTGGGATGCCATCCGGCTGGCCCGGCTGCTGGGATACGCCTTAGGATAACGGCGATTTTGCTTTTTATCAGGATAGTCTTTGTGCATCCTGAGCGGTACTCAGCCAAGGATCTGGCACCGATTGGTGAGGAATAGTTATTAGCTTCCCATTGTTGCTAGCTGTGGCCCATCGCGATTTTATGCCGTTTTATCCAGGACAGCCAGCCAATCGAAATCAGTGAAGCTTTGAGGAGTTAGTGCGAAGTAGGTCGGGTTCTTCATACTGCCCGAGCGAGTCGGAAGAGCTGCGATTGCCGAGGCTGCAAGCCCCTGGCCTTTGTGAGTTGGAATGAACCGCACCGGCCCAGGGCCAGCAGTCAGGCGCGCCTCAAGAGTGCCGGACTCGGGCTGGCCTATGCCATTGGCATCAGAAACGCCCACGGCCGAACCGAAGACGGCATAGCGCTGACCGAACATCTCGTTGAGGTGCGCTCCCGCAGGCCACCATATCAATAGGTCAGTGCCCAGCTGCCACTCCGCCTTTCCTCGCTTCAGATGGCTGTTGTGAGCAAAGGCCAGCACCTTCCCCCTGCCACGCTCACGGGAGACCATGTACGCCAGATTATCCGCCATTATTAGGTCACGAATGCCGAGACCTTCGACAATCCGTTCGCCTGGTTTGCCCGACGTTCGTGCGAGCACCGCATGATAGTTTAGCAACTGCCGTGCGACCGTTGCATACTGCACAGCTTCCAAATAGCGGCTTATGTCGCTCTTAGCCACCAATTCGGGGCGGCGTAGGTGCAACTCTGTTATGAGATCCTCTGTTTCAACCCGGAGTGCAGTTGCAGCCGGTGACAGGCCTATCGACTTTGTCGGGTCCATCATTGCAGCGGGGTTCTCCCAATTGGCATCCTGGCCAAGAAGCGGGTCGATGCGTTGGCGATGCTCTTCGCCGCTGGCACGATCAATCGAGGCGAGGTAGTCGAGAACAAAATGAAGAACCTGTCTTGGACTATCGCTACTGGTCATTTCGGTTGGACTATCAAAGCCGTAGAACTGGAGTTTGACGCGGTGCGTTGGATCAGCATTGTAGTGCCGCATCCACTCCACGAGTTCTCGATTGGCGTCGAGGCGACCGAAGCCATGGCTAAATCCGATATCCTGCACAGCCTCATACGATGCAGGGCCGCGACCGGCCACGTACTCATTCACTACGCGCGCCCGGGGGAAACTGCTCTCGATGGCAATGGCACTGTAGCCATGCGTCTCCACCAAGCGCTGGAAGAGCCGGTTGCGGAGTATGAGAATATCCTCGCCGCCGTGGAGTGCTTCTCCAAAGCCAAGCAACTCCACCGAGTCGTCAAGTGAGGCGATGACCTTGTCGATGGAAGCGTTGAGGGTTTCGGACGAATCGACGGAGAACGGAACGGATTCGTGTAAAATCCAATCGTCTAGAGTGATATACACCGGGTCGGAACTTCTCTGAAGAAATGAACTTTTTTTCATTTTCTCAAGACCTTCTAGTAATTAGACCAATCCATGCATAATCCTAAAGAGCCTCCACCCGGCTGTTGCCCAGCTCGTCCTCCACCACCAGCAATGTATTGTCGAACTGCCCCTGCACGTCGCTGATGTGACTGATGGCGATTATCTGGGGAAATCGCTCTTCCAGGCTTCTCAGCATCTGGATCATCTTCTCCCTGTGCTCCTGGTCCTGGCTTCCGAAGACCTCGTCTAAAATAAGGAAGGAATAGCTCTCTCCGTCCGGCCCGAAGCGCATCAAATACTCGCTGATGGCCACGCGGACAGAGACGGCAATCATGTCGATCTCTCCGCCTGAGTAGCGGGAAATGGGATAATAGTTGCCCCCGTCCTCGACCTGGATGTTGAAGTCATCATCGATCTTAAGCAGGCTGTACTTGCCGGAGACCTCCTCCAATATCTCGCCGGCCGTGCGGGCGATGTCGTTCTTGACCCTGATCAATACCTGGTCCATGAAGCTATTGACCAGACCTCGGGTCACGTCCACTACCTCCATTCTCTGGCCGACCTGCAGAGCAGTCCTCTCCAGCTCCTCCTTGCGTCGGGCTTCCAAGGCAAGCCGGTCTTGGGCAGCCATTAGAATGCCTATCTGTACCTGCTTCTCTGAAACGGCCTTCCTGGCCATTTCCAGCGTTTCTTCTGCCTCGGCCAGCATTTTCTTCGCCTTTTCATGCTCCTGCGTGCTGTATGCCAGGGCCAAAAGGTGCTGCATGCAATCTCTGAGATCAAGATTGAGCTTTTCCAGAGCTATCTGGGCTGCTGCCAGCCTCTCCCCTACCTCGATCTCGCCAGCAATAATCACACGAATCTTCTGAGCCTCGCTCTCTGCTGCCGCCAGGGTCCTCTTCTCTTTAAAAAGAGCCTCATACTCCAGAGGACCATAGCCAAGCTCCTTTTGCGAGCTGTGCAGAGCCTTCAGTGCCTGCTCGAGCCTTTCTATCTCTTGCTCTTGCCCAATCATCCTCTCCTTTAAGGCGGGAATCTGTGCCACTCTCTCCGAGAGGGAGAGAAAACGATCGTGCAGCGGCTTGAGAGTGGCCTGGCGCTTTCTGGCTTCTATGTAGTCCGATTCGGCGTAGCCCAGGGCTTGTATCTGCAAGTTGAGCTGCTCCCTCCTCTCCTTTAGAGCAGCCAGCTCCTTTTGCAGCAGGGCAGTCTCCCGTTCCAGGCCAGGCAGATCCTCCAGCCGCAAGCAGAGACCGGCATACTCCAAAACCAGAGGGCCAAGAACTTTTAGGGCAGCTTCGACCTGGCTTAGCTTTTTGGCATCGAAGCTGACCGTCCCCAGCCCTTCGATTTTAGTAGAGATCTCCTTCAGCTCGCTTTGGGAATCGTGCATCTGCATGGCCAGGCTCTTCAAATCGGCCTGCAGAGCCGAGCGCCGGCTCTTTTGGGCATTCAATTCGTCGAAGGCCGCTCGCAGATTGCTCCTCGTCCTGGCCGCTCCCTCGATCATCTCCGTTTGAGTGGCAATCCTGGCAGCGAGCTTTTCCTTCTCTTCTCTGGCTTTTTCTGCGGAATTTTCATATTTCTTTATGAGCAGATCGCGCTGGTCCTCTAACGGCCGCTCGCAGGTGGGGCAGAGGCCTTTCGCTCCCAACGCCTTGACCTTTTTCAGGGAGCGCTCCGCCTCGGCTGCAGCCAGCTCCTCTACCCTGTAGCTTCCTCTCAGATCAGCCAGCACACGGGACAGCTCGCTGCCGAGCTGATCCAAATCCCTATCCTGGCGACGTAGCTGCTCCTCCTTCTCCTCAATTCTGCCCAGGCCCTCCAGCTCACCGCGAGCTTTTTCCGCTTCGCTCTTCAGCCTGGCCAGGCGCACGTCTAATGCATTCTTCCTGGCTAAAAGGCCGTCCAGCTCCTTTTGCAGCTCTCTTTGCCGCGATTGCTCCTCCAGCTCGCTTTTGCACCTCTTTTCTTCCTCCCGGCAGTATGCAATCTCCTCCAGCCTGGACCGGGCGATATAGAGATCATCAATCAGCTTTTTCGTGCGGGAGAGGTTGGCATCGATCGCTTGCTCTCTGACAGCCTCCTCTTTCAGCCTGGCCTGCATCTCGCTATGATTATCCCGGAGGCCCTCCAGGGCAAGGAGCTGGGCCTGCAGCTTTGTATGCTCCTCCTCTTTTGGCAAGAGTTCCACTCTCATAGCAGCATCTCGCTCCATTTCCAGGAGCCTTCTTTGGCTTTCAGCAAGCGCTTTTTTCTCACCCTGCATAGCGGCCTCTTCGCCTGCCATGCGGCGGGCAGTCTCTTCAAAGACCATTCTCTTGGGCTCAAGGATTTCCAGCCTATCCCTTATGCCAGCCAGCCTCTCCAGCATCGGCTGAAGATCCAAGAACCTTTTCTTGGAGGCATCGATCTCAGAGAGCCGCTTTTCTGCGGCTTTTATTGCTTCTTTCAGCTCCTTGTCCTGAGCTTCCAGGCTCTTTGCTCTCTCTGCTAATAGGCCATGCCTGCGCATCTTCTCGGCCATGGCCTCCAGCTCCTGCCGTCTCCTCACCCCCGCATCCTGCAAAATTGCCCGGCTTCTCTCTGCTTCCTCCAGGCCATTTCTTGCCGTTAGAATGTCCTGGGAAGCCATCTCCAGCCTGGCCTTCAAGTCTCCGATCTCAGCCAGCGCTCCCGCCAGCCTGCTCTTTTGCTCCCCCAGAGAGGTTCGGTCTGATTTGATCAGCTCGATGGCATATTCCTTGATATCTTCCAGCCCCAGGAGCTTGAGCAGATACTCCCTCTTGCCCACACCCCCCTCTTTGAGCAGATTGTCCAGGTCCTTCTGCCGGGCGTAGAAGGTCTTCATGAAGTCCTGATAACTGATCTTTAAGATATCCTCAAGCCTTGCATCCACCTCTTTGCTTCCTGTGGCAATCCTCTGCCCATCCAGCACCAGAAAGGCCTCTGCCGTCATGCCCTTTCCTTTCATGGCCCGGTAGATGACCAGCTCCTGCTTGCCTAAGGAGAGCGTCAGGCTGGTCTCCACAGCATCAGATTCTCTGGCGCGTGCATTGCGGATGAAGTCTCTTTTAATGTTCGAAGCCCTGTTTCCGTAAAGTGCCCAGGCAATGCCCTCCACTATAGTGCTCTTGCCCGTTCCATTGCTGCCTACGATGCCGGTAAGCCCGTCCGAAAACTCCAGCTCAGCGCGACGAAACTTCTTGAAGTTTTTCATGACAAGCTTATTGAGATGCATCCAATGCCTCTTTATGCCGGGCCAGTACGGCCTTCTTCATAATCTCCGATCCATAGGCCACTACATCATCCTTTATCTTTGCTGGTATCAACTCTTTAGAGGATTCCTCCACCATGTAGCCGGAAAACTCCTCGTGCAGCGTCCGCCGGTCTATGGGCCTCTCGAAATGCTCCTCTTCATCCAAAAACTGCGGCCTGATCTTGAAGTAGAGCGCGCTGGCTCCCAGCCGATTCAACCTTGTCTGATCTATGCTCCTGTAAGCGGGACGGTTGACATTTTTAAGAGTGATGCGCACCATCCGATCTCTTATTTCATCTTCATGGCATAGCTCCATCAGGCATTCGGCGATCTCCTCGGAGCGCATCCCGCTGCAATCTATGGCCGGGTGATCAACCATGTACTTGGGCTTTACAGGCACGCTCTCGGCTCTACCTGTCTCCAGGTCTACCAGAAGCATTCCTTTCTTGTCCTGAGCCTCGCCAAAGTTGAAGTATTCCACGGAGCCGCTGTACCAGGCGTTCCTGGAAAGCTGCGCCTGTCCATGAAAGTGACCGAGTGCAATATAGTCAAAATCGCTTTTGAGGAAGCTGTCCTTCAGCTCGTGCTCTCCCACGCTCCTCATCTTTTTATTGGCAAGCGACTCCACCAGGCCGTGCATGACCAGCACATCTTTTCCCTGGCGCTCAATCTTTTCAAACTCAGTCAGATAGTCTTGCGACTCCAGGCAGAAGGGAATGCAGTGAAAATTGCTGTCACCTACAACAAATCGCTCATATCTGTACCTTTGGGCAATGTGCACGCCCCGCAGATCCTCGAAGAGGCGGAAGGGGCTGGTGGATGAGAAACTCTTGGGCGCGTCGTGATTGCCGCTGATTATGATCACAGGTATGTCCTCTTCCATGAGCTTCAAGAGACCCCTCTGGAAAACCACCAGGGGCTTGATCTTGGGGCGGACGTGATGGAAGACATCGCCGGCATGAACAACCGCATCTGGTCGAAGCTCAATGATCTTCTCGATGGCCTGCTCAAAGCCGGAATATACCATCTCTTCTATGCGGTTTCGGCCAACCTCATCCAGGCGGCTGTAGCTGGAAAAGCCCAGGTGCGAATCGGCCAGATGAATTATCTTCATGTGCTAGGCTTCCTATTCTAAAAACGGCTTGAAGCCGCCTCTGGTAATAAGGCTCTCAGGCTTATCTTCCTTATCCAGACGGCGCAAGTAATCCTCATAGCGGTGTATCCTGGCGGGCACAGGGAAGGGGATATTCAAAGTGGATACAACGGCTTCACCCTTCTCCAGGGTCTGAATCTCGATATCCATGGAGGAGAGATCTTGCTTGGCCGACTCTTCCAGTTGCCGGCGATCGTTTCTATCCCCCAGGCCCATGACCACCAGCGTATTGAACTGAGATAGGAGCTGCTTGTCTATGAGCTTGGGCTGCTGAGTGATGGCACACAAGCCCACTCCGAACTTGCGGCCCTCCCGGGCGATGCTCTCGAAGCGGGAGATGTTGCTGCCCGCGCCCAAAACCCTCTGCGCCTCCTCAATAGTGATGAGGCAGTTCTTGCGGCTCTCCTGGCCCTCTTTCTCATCTTTTTTGTACTCATCCAGAATATAGCGCGATATAACGGAGAGCAAGAAGAGCTCGGATCGGTCGCTCATCCTGGGTATATCCACCAAAACGACCTTTCCTTTCTGCAGATTGGCCAGGATATTGGCCAGGCTGGACCTTTTCCGGATGTACGGATTTCTCTCCAGCTCGTTTTTGATCCTTCGAACTAAAACCATGACCGTGCTGTCCTTGAAGCCCTCCTGCACCATGCGGGCCATGCCCTCCGGACTCTTGATCTCTTCCAGCCAGCTAGCCGGATCAAAGATCCGTGAAATGGCTTCCAGGGCATCTCTTTGCGGTGGAGACCACTCATAGAGCAGAGCAATGTCCTCCGGAAAAATCTCGCTTTCCGATATGGCCAGCTCCTCCA
>Ga0307380_10004026_pt1 | contig 20042 bp, 15 predicted proteins | sample UN3MG_FD_202239 | JGI IMG/M metagenome (GOLD analysis project Ga0307380, IMG submission 202239) | Soil microbial communities from Risofladan, Vaasa, Finland - UN-3 | ecosystem: Environmental > Terrestrial > Soil > Coastal area > Acid sulfate soil | place: Finland: Risofladan, Vaasa | collected... | reverse complement strand
AAAAGAAACTCATCATTAAGATTGCTGTTCAAAGACATATGGTGTTTAGTTAGACAGCTTAGTTTTTAAATTGTCGCCTCTCACGACAATTTAAAAAATAGACTTCTTTGCGTCCTCTGCGACTTTGCGGTGAATAAAAAAATAAATTTATGCATTTTTAATAGCATCAACAATTTTTATTGTCTTATATGTTCCGGCAACATCATGGACACGCACAATATCGGCTCCATGTAAAACTGCAGCAGCAACCGCTGCCTGGGTACCGGTTTCCAGCGCAGGCATATCATTCTTGATATCCCTGGCCTTGATATCACCGGCTGGTTTATTAAAAAGGACATTTCTAATAAATGATTTTCTTGAAGGCCCTATAAGAATAGGCGCATTCAGGCTTGTAAATTCATGTAGATGGTTAATTAAAAGAAGATTATGTTCAACTGTCTTTCCAAAACCGATTCCAGGATCGATAATGATTTTTGATCTTGAAATACCGTTTTTTTCAGCCATGATGATCGCATTTTCAAGAAACTCTTTAACTTCACCGATAACATCATTATAAAACGGTTTTAACTGCATTGTTTCAGGGGTTCCCTTCATATGCATCAAAATGACCGGCACCCCGTATTGGGCAGCAACAGCCGCCATTTTATTATCAGTACGTAACGCACTTATATCATTTATTATGGAAGCGCCGGCTAAAATAGCCTGTCTTGCCACTTCCGACTTTTTTGTATCAATGGAAATTGGTATTGAAATATGTTTTGCCAGCTTTTCTATTACAGGAAGAACGCGCCTGCACTCCTCCTCAACAGAAACCGCTTTTGAAAAAGGGCGGGAAGATTCACCCCCAACATCAATTATGTCTGCTCCGTCTTCAACAAGTTTTTTCCCATGAGCAAAAGCAGCGTTTGTTGAAAAAAATTTACCTCCGTCAGAAAATGAATCTGGAGTTACATTTAAAACACCCATTATCAGGGTGCGTGTGCCAAAAGATAAAGAGTGTTTGCCCCACAAAAAATTATACTTTTTCATTTGCTTTATCTGCAGACTCATTAGGCGGCAACCCAAACTCCGGTTTCATGGAGTGTATAAGTTCATCAAGCTCTTTTCCTTTGACGGTCTCCTTTTCAAGAAGAAGCTGCGCAAGTTTATGAAGAATATCTAAATTTTCCTTTAATACGTTTTCGGCCTGGGCGTATGCTTTGTTGATAAAAGAATTTATTTCCTCATCTATTATTTTCGCTGTTTCTTCAGAGTAATCCCTGTGCTGAGATATTTCACGGCCAAGAAAAATCTGTTCTTCACCCTTTGCATAAGAAAGAGGGCCAAGCTTTTTACTCATACCCCAGGAACGCACCATCCGCTGGGCAAGTTCAGTCGCCTGTTTGATGTCATTTACCGCACCTGTGGTGATTCTGTTAAAAACAATTTCTTCGGCTACCCGGCCTCCAAAGGCAACTGAAAGCTCATTTTCAAGCTGATCTTTAAATCTGAAATCCCTTTCTTCAGGCAAGAACCATGTAACACCTGCCGATCGGCCTCTTGGTATAATAGTTATTTTATTAATCGGATCTGTATTGGGCAACAAACGGGCAACAAGGGCGTGTCCTCCTTCGTGATATGCTGTTATTTTTCTATCCTCTTCCTTGATGACTTTTGACTTGCGTTCCAGCCCCATATAAACTTTATCCTTTGCATCTTCCAGGTCGGACATATCAATTTTTTCCTTGTTTCTTTTGGCGCCAAGAAGAGCTGCTTCATTAACCAGATTTTCCAGGTCTGCGCCGGAAAAACCGGGCGTTCCCTTTGCCAAAACAAGTGAATCGACATCAGGCGCAATAGGCGTTTTTTTCATGTGAACGTTAAGAATTTGTTCACGGCCCTTTATGTCGGGAAGTGAAACAACCACCTGGCGGTCGAAACGGCCGGGACGCATAAGAGCAGGATCAAGCACATCCGGCCGGTTTGTTGCGGATATCAGGATAACACCTTCGTTTGATTCAAATCCGTCCATTTCAACAAGAAGCTGGTTTAATGTCTGTTCCCTTTCATCATGCCCCCCTCCGAGACCGGCTCCCCTATGCCTTCCTACAGCATCGAGTTCATCAATGAATATGATACATGGAGCGTTCTTTTTGCCCTGAACAAAAAGGTCTCTTACACGTGATGCTCCTACACCGACAAACATTTCTACAAAATCTGAGCCGCTGATGCTAAAGAAAGGAACCCCTGCTTCGCCTGCAATAGCGCGTGCAAGAAGAGTTTTTCCTGTGCCTGGAGGCCCCATCAGAAGAACCCCTTTGGGTATTCGTCCTCCAAGACGCGTAAACTTTTTAGGCTCTTTCAGGAAATCAACAATTTCACCAAGCTCTTCCTTTGCCTCCTCGATTCCCGCAACATCGTCAAATGTTACCTTTTTTGACTGGTCGGATTGCAGTCGAGCGCGACTCTTACCGAATGAAAGCGCCTTACCACCTCCAGACTGCATTTGACGCATAAAAAATATCCATATCCCTATGAGAACAATCATGGGAAGCCATGAAACAAGAATGGATATATACCATGGCGACTGGGCTGGAGGTTTTGCGTTAATAGATACACCCTTTTGCCTGAGAATCTTGATAAGATCGGCATCCTGGGGCGCAAATACCTTGAAATGATTCCGGCTTGTATCAGTAACCAGAAGCTCCTGACCCCGTATAACCACATCAGCTACCTTTTCACTTTCTACCATGGCAAGAAAATCAGTGTAATTGATATTAGATTCAGGTATGCGCTGCTGGCTGAAAAGATTATATAACATTATCATCATCAAAGTGACGACTATCCATAAAGCGAGATTTTTATAAAATTGGTTCAAAAGATAGTACCTCCATTTACGGTTGTCGGTTCACGGTTTTTTTACTGATTGCTTTTATGTTTTGATTAACAGTTAACTGTAAACTGATAACTGTGAACTGTGAACCGTTTTTACAAATATTAATCACTATTATTAATTAGGCAAGTATAAGTTCGGCCTTTAGCACAACTCTTGTTGATGGTTTAATCTTAACTGAATCATCAATTCTTAGACCAACAACCCAGATAATTTTACCTTTGCTAAGCAGGATCGGATATTTTAATCGTTTGGGCCTTGAGATTTTGTTGTTTATAAAAATTTTTTTTACCTTTTGGGTACCTGCCATGCCAAGTGGCTGGAAATAATCACCAGACCTGAATGGCCTGAGAATTAGAGGAAAAACAATATCAGCCATATCAAAAAAAGCAATATTTTGTCCAGCGCAATGGATGTCAGGCAGGTTTTCGATATTGAATTTAGAAAATTTCAGATTTAAATTCATCTCTTTTATATATACTGATTCAGGCTTGGAGCCCGGTTTTTCGATACTGTATTTAAAAGAAACCGGTTCAATATCACCGGTTTCTTTATTAAGGTCCCGCAACCTCTTTTTTTCTTTTGAAAAGCAGAGAAGATCTTTGTTCCGCTCAATCCTGATACGGTCGGGAAGATCGATACTGGCAATGAGCCGTCCGCTTTTCAAAAGACTAATCGCCGAATCTATATGAGAAAATGTAATGCGCCTTAAATCCCCTTTTACCTCGGCAATTGCTTTTCTTATTACCCTTCTTTGCGCTGCCGGATCTATTTCGTCAACTCCTGTCGCTGAAAGAATAATCTTATCATTTCCGATGGATATAGTAAATTTTTTGAATATTGAATTTATATTACTTTCAATCCATTTTTCTTCGCATCTTATAATTAAAGAAAGGCGGTTGATGGTTTCGACTATCCTTGGGTTGTACGATTCTTTTAGCAAAGGAATTAATTGATGACGCACTCTATTTCTAAGGTATCTCATATCGTTGTTTGATTTATCGGAAACATACCTTAATTCTTTTGCTCTTAGAAAATCAATAATTTCGGATCGTTTCACGCTTATCATGGGCCGAACAATCTGCCTGTTGCCATTTTTGCAGTTTCTCACGGGAGGTATCCCGCTAATACCGAGCGGGCCGCTTCCTCGAAGCAAATACATCAATACAAGTTCCGCATTATCATCAGAATGGTGGCCGATAGCAATTTTGTTGAATCCGTTTTTTTCCGCAACCTGATCATAAAAAGCATAGCGAACACGTCTGGCTGCTTCTTCCAGGGAAAGTTTATGCTCCTTCTGATATTTACGAACATCCTTTTTCTTAATATAACAGGGCAGATCAAGCTGTTTGGCAAGGGATGCAACAAAATCAGCGTCATCATCCGAATCTTTTTTACGGAGGCAGTGATTAAGGTGAGCAACACCCAGCGTGCATGAAAACTCGGGAGCTAATGAAAACAATATGTGGAGAAGAGCTACGGAATCAGGCCCTCCTGACACACATATCAGCACAGAATCACTATGTTGAAACATCCTGTAAACTGTAATTGCCTGTCTTACAGCAGAAAATATCTTATTATAGCCTTTGAGCGATGCTGGCATGAATCAACTCGGATCTTTTTTTGTTCCATACTCCTACAATGCCGGAACTGACGGAAACCTCGGTAATCCTGTCTGTTATCATAGTGATTTTTATTTTAACCGTTGTTTTGTCGGAGCATCTGCCTTTAATTATTGCGGTAATACCGGCCGGTGTTTTTTCTGTAATAGTTATTTTAAGGCTTTTTAAAGCCGCAGTGCATGCAATAATTGTTTTATCAAGAGATGCCTGATACGACTTTTTTAATTCGCCACACCTATAAGTACAAACTGCCGCGCCAGTGCCGACTCCGGCAACAAAAAATGCACAACTGGTGGTCATAAGACAGCAGGCTAACAATATCGGTATCAAAAATTTTTGTAACATAAATTTATTATTAATGATTTTACAAAAATCAGCAAGAAATAATTTAAATAAAACTATGTCGATTAATAACTATTCAGCCACAGATTCACACAGATAAACGCAGATAGTTTTAAACACAAAGAAATCAACGATATTATTCTTAGAAGTTTTTATGAAGTCTATAATGAGCTTGGTGATGGGTTTCTGGAATCTGTCTATTAAATTATCCTAACTGGATATGGACTATAATTCAAAAGATTTATATATGATAATAAAAGAAAAAACATCAGTGATGATCAGCGTAAATCTGTGGCTAAATAATTATGTCGATTTTTTATCTTGAAAAAATAATATTATGAGTTATAAGTAATATATGGTTGTGCTAGGCGGGGAGCTAGCGGTGCCCTTTTCCCGAAATCCGCTTTATGCGGGGCTGAATTCCCTCTAAAGGGTTTTTATTCCGAAAAATTGTAAGTCATCCCGATCGGACACTGCGCAACAGACGGTCGTGAACCTCGTCAGGTCCGGAAGGAAGCAGCGATAAACGATGCAGTCTGTGTCGCGGATCGATCCCGGTCAATTTTTGGCTTATATTTCTCTGAAAAAGATTCGATAGCGGGTGCGCAACCATTTTTTTAAATGTTCTGCCTCCAAGTAATTATTTTTCATAAACCAATCCCTGCAATTACCGCCTTGACAATATTCCAAATAGTATTATTTTTTTGTTCAATGGTTTTAATTGTCTTTATGATCAACCTGACACTTAGAGACCTTTAAAAATGGAACAGGAGCACATAACCGCTAATGTCTGACGAAAAAAAGAAAATAGATGTTGAAACCGAAAAAGTTGATTCAGTAGAAAAAGAGTCAAAAAAAAGCGGTGCAGCGAAAGAGCATAAAAAAAAACATCGTGATTTAATTAAAGAGATGGAAGCCGAACTGAAAGCTGCGCAAGAAGAATCCAGAGAAAATTATGATCGTTTTTTAAGAATTTCAGCTGAGTTTGAAAATTACAAAAAGCGGTCGGCTCGAGAAACAGGTGAATTCAGAAAATTTGCAAATGAATCCTTAATTAAAGATATGCTTTCTGTGGTTGATAATCTTGAACGAGCTGTAAATTCTTCGAGCACTGACAACAAGGCAAATTCCGCTTTGGTGGAAGGGGTTAATATGACCCTGAAGGAGACCCTGAAAATTTTTGAAAAATTCAACGTGACCCCTTTGGAATCATTGAAAAAACCTTTTGACCCAAATTTTCACCAGGCTGTAATAAGCCAGGAGTCAGATGATTATGATGAAAACACTGTTATAAATGAGCTCCAAAAGGGATATATGATACATGAAAGACTGCTGCGGCCGGCTATGGTTGTTGTTTCCAGGCTAAAAGCCAGGGCAGATAATGAAAAAAACAAAAATATTGAAAATAAAAAAAATAGATTTGATATAAAGATTAAGGAGGCAAATAATGGGTAAAATAATTGGAATCGATCTTGGCACTACAAATTCGTGCGTAGCCATAATGGAAGGAAGCAAAGCAAAAGTCATTATAAATCCTGAAGGAGGCCGCACAACACCCTCGGTGGTTGCTACAACCGAAAAGGGAGAGAGACTGGTCGGCCAGATTGCAAAAAGACAGGCTATCACGAATCCTGAAAATACGGTTTTTGCTGTTAAAAGACTTATAGGCCGGAAATATGCATCGCCCACAGTTCAAAGCGATATCAAGATACTTCCTTATAAGATGGAACAGGCAAGCAATGGAGATATACGCATAAACCTTCGCGGCAAACTTTACAGCCCGGCAGAAATATCATCATTTATACTGGCAAATATCAAGAAAACAGCAGAGGAATATCTTGGCGAAAAAGTTACTGATGCAATAATCACCGTGCCGGCCTATTTTAACGACAGCCAACGTCAGGCCACCAAAGACGCTGGAAGGATTGCAGGCCTTAATGTTTTAAGGATTATTAATGAACCGACTGCTGCGGCTCTTGCTTACGGCATGGACAAGAAAAAAGAAGAAAAGGTCGTTGTGTTTGATCTTGGTGGAGGCACATTTGATGTATCCATACTTGAAATCGGCGAGGGTGTATTTGAGGTAAAATCTACAAACGGCGACACCCATCTTGGAGGAGAAGATTTTGATCTCAAGCTGATTGATTATCTTGCAGATGAATTTAAAAAGGATCAGGGAATTAATATTAGAACTGACAAAATGGCTCTGCAAAGGCTTAAGGAAGCGGCTGAAAAAGCAAAGATGGAATTATCCACATCCATGGAGACAGATGTTAATCTTCCCTTTATAACTGCTGATGCCAGCGGCCCCAAGCACCTTAATATTAAAATAACCAGAGCCAAACTGGAAGCCCTTACAGGCAGTTTGTTAGATAAGCTTGAAAACCCATGCCGTATCGCGCTCAAGGATTCAGGACTGACGGCCGGCGATATAAATGAGGTTATCCTGGTTGGAGGAATGACACGTATGCCGGCTGTTCAGGAAAGGGTCAAGAAAATATTCGGCAAAGAAGTGAACAAGGGAGTTAATCCTGATGAAGTTGTTGCTATCGGCGCCGCTATTCAGGGGGGGGTTTTAAAGGGTGATGTAAAGGATGTTCTGCTTCTTGATGTTACACCCCTTTCGCTTGGTATTGAAACCTTGGGCGGCGTAATGACAAGGCTTATTGAAAAGAATACAACCATTCCTACAAGAAAAAGCCAGATTTTTTCAACCGCCGCAGATAGCCAGCCGGCTGTTTCAATTCATGTGCTCCAGGGTGAGCGTGAGATGGCGGCAGGCAACAAGACACTCGGTCGCTTTGAACTGGTGGGCATACCACCTGCACCGAGAGGTGTGCCTCAGATAGAGGTGACATTTGATATAGACGCCAATGGCATTGTGAACGTGTCTGCAAAGGATCAGGCTACCAGCAAGGAACAGTCGATTCAGATCACGGCCTCTTCCGGCCTGTCAAAGGAAGAAATAGATAAACTGATTAAAGACGCGGAGCTTCATTCTGATGAAGATAAAAAGAAGAAAGAGCTGGTAGAAGCGCGCAATACTGCTGATGCTCTTATTTATTCAACCGAGAAATCTATAAAGGACCTTGGGGATAAGGTAGACAGTGCAACTAAAAGTAAAATTGACGAAAACATTACCAGCCTTAAAAAGGCTATGGAAGGTGATGACAAGGAAAAAATCAAACGCATGAGCGAGGAGTTGACACAGTCTTCCCACAAGCTTGCAGAAGCTATGTATCGGCAGGCATCACAAAAAGGGGAACAGCAGGCTGAAGCTAATGCGCAAAGCAGTGCTCAACCGGGAGCTTCTACTCCTGATGACGATGTTGTAGATGCCGATTTCGAAGAAGTAAAAAACGATGATAAAAAATAGCAAAAAAATAAAAGTCGCTTAAAAAAATCCCGCCCGCAATATGCGCGGCGGGATTTTTTTTAAAAAGGATAAGGATATGCTTATAACCAGGATATTAGAAAAAAACGCTGCTGATTATGGCAAGGAAATCGCTCTTATTGAAAGAGAACCTGCTAAAAATATACGCAGGCACATTACCTGGGATGAATTCAACAGCCAGGCAAACAGCATCGCCAATTCACTGATCGCCATGGAAATTAAAAAGGAGGACAAAGTTATACAGCTTATGATGAACTGTATTGAATGGCTTCCTGTTTATTTCGGCATACTTTGTTCAGGCGCCTGGGCTGTTCCGCTGAATTTCAGGCTGTCGGCAGATGATATCATGATATGTACAGAAACGGCGCAGGCAAAGGTTTTTATCTTTGGAGAGGAATTTATCGACAGGATAAATTCAATTAAAGCCGGTTTAGATAAAACCGTTGCCACCTATATATTTATCGGCAGAGATGATAAATGCCCGGATTATGCCATGCAATACAAAGATGTTTTTTTATCCGGTTCTATTATAAATCCTAAGGTTGAAATCAAACCCTCTGATGGCGCAGCGCTGTATTTTACTTCAGGGACTACCGGCAGGCCAAAGCCCGTGCTTTTGACTCATGGAAATCTTGAATTCGCATGTTTAGTTGAGCACGATCATCATAAACAGACACATAAAGATAACTTTTTGTGCATACCTCCTCTTTACCATACTGGAGCAAAGATGCATTGGTTCGGCAATTTTATTGTCGGGGCAAAATCCGTTATCCTGAAAGGGGTTAGCCCAAAATGGATATTGGAAACGATTTCTGAAGAAAGAGCAACTATTGTATGGCTTCTTGTTCCCTGGGCACACGATATACTTGTCGCCATTGAAAATAAGGATATAAACTTAAGCGACTATAAGCTTGATCAGTGGCGATTAATGCACATCGGTGCTCAGCCGGTTCCTCCGAGCCTTATTAAAAAATGGAAAAAGGTCTTCCCCAATCATGATTACGACACCAATTATGGCCTTACAGAAGCCACAGGCCCGGGGTGCGTGCATCTTGGGATGCAAAATCTCCACAAGGTTGGTGCAATAGGGCTTCCCGGGTTTGAGTGGGAATGTATGATTGTTGATAGCAATATGAAAGCCCTGCCCAGAGGAGAATCAGGCGAGCTCGTGGTAAGAGGGCCAGGGGTTATGAAGGAATACTATAACAATCCCGAAGCAACAGCTGAAACATTGATGGATGGATGGCTGCTTACAGGGGATATTGCCCGCATGGATGATGACGGTTTTATATGGCTGGTTGATCGGAAAAAGGATGTTATAATATCAGGCGGCGAGAATGTTTTTCCTGTTGAGATCGAAAACTTTTTAATGGATAATAACAAGATTCATGATGTCGGGGTAATCGGCGTGCCTGATGAGCGTCTTGGGGAGGTTGTTACAGCAGTTATAAAACTCAAGCCCGGCGTAAATATGAGCGAAGAAGATGTGTTCAAGTTTTGCGAAGAGTTTCCAAGATATAAAAGGCCGAGGAAAATATTTTTCGACGATGTCCCAAGAAACCCCACCGGCAAGATAGAAAAGCCAAAGATGAGAAAAAAGTTCGGCTGTATCTTTTAAGCCCGCCCCTCGGGAAGCTACACCTTGCCTGGTGGATTTAGCCCTGCCAACTTGCTTTTTATATAATATATGATTATAGTTCAAAATTATGAAAAAATGTAATGAAAAAATACCGAATCCCAAAGAGCTTGAAAAAGAAATAGGTGAATTTCTGGCTAAAAAGTTCGGAGATAATGTTAAAATTATATCTCCAATCGTTGTTCCTCAGGCAGTCACGCTGGAGGAGGAAGGAAAAGAGCCGAAAAAGAAAAAAAGGCTGGAGTTTAACTTAAAACCTGAAGATCTTATCTCTCACCTTGACCAATATATCGTTAAGCAGGATAAAGCCAAGGCCATTCTATCTACAAAAATTTGCACCCACTTCAATCGCATCAAACATGCAAAAAATTTTCCGGAAAGCGTCAACGAAATAGTCGGCGGCATCAAGAACAATGTTCTTATGATCGGGCCTACCGGTGTCGGCAAAACATACATGATTAAACTTATCGCAAAAAAAATCGGAGTTCCTTTTGTAAAGGGAGACGCAACAAAATTCAGCGAAACAGGTTATGTTGGAGGGGATGTAGAGGATCTGGTTCGAGATCTGGTTCGAGAGGCTGACGACGATATTGAACTCGCTCAATGTGGCATAATATATATAGATGAAGTCGACAAAATTGCATCAAGCCGCAACCTGATAGGGGCTGATGTGTCAAGAACAGGCGTGCAGCGTGCTCTGCTAAAACCAATGGAAGAAACCGATATAGATTTAAAGGTTCCGCACGATCCTATTTCGATGCTTCAGGAAATCGAACGATATCGCAAAACAGGCAAACGTAACAAGCGTACCATAAACACCAAAAATATTCTCTTTGTCATGAGCGGGGCATTCAGCGATCTGGCCGAGCTAATTAAAAAGCGTGTGTCCGAGCAGGGCATCGGTTTTGGAGCTTATATTACAAGCCCCAGGGAACAAACCGAATTTCTGCAACAGGTAACTCCGGAAGATATTACAACATACGGGTTTGAATCCGAATTCGTAGGACGTCTGCCTGTAAAGGCTGTTTTTGAAAGATTAACCGAAAAAGACCTTTATGAAATTTTAAAAAATCCCAATAACCCCATAATTCTTGGGAAAAAACTTGATTTTGCAGCATATGGCATTAAGGCTAAGTTCGAAGATGAAGCGCTCCGCATCTTATCAAAACGGGCCTTTAACGAAAACACAGGTGCAAGAGGCCTGGTAAGCGTCTTTGAAATGGCCCTGCTTTTGTTTGAAAAGAAATTGCCGTCAACCGATATTAAAAAATTCCCTGTAACCGCTTTTGTTATTAAGGAACCTGAAAAAGCTCTTGAAACTCTTTTATCACCTTTAAACAAAGAAAATTTAAATGCAAGTTTTAACGATCTGGCGAGCAAGGAAAAAGAATTTATTAAGGAATATGTGCAAGAAAACAGAAAGAGGTTGGGTGAAAGATACAATCTGACCATGACCCCGTCACGTATAGATATCGTTGGATCTTTTTACTGCAAACATATAATGGATATTGAGAACAGCATTAAAAAGATAAAAACCTTTTATGATGAAATTAAAAAAATAGAACTATTCTTTTTTCAAAACCATGATATTAATATAGTTATGGAAGATGATGCTATTGATTTTATTATTAAACAGTTCGTTGATTCCAGCATTAAACTTGAAGAATTCTACCAACAGCTAATAATCGATTTTGAACTCGGATTTAAACTCATTAAAGAAAAAACAGGGAAAAACCGTTTCTTCATTACAAAACAGGCGCTTTTAGGGCCGGAATCTTTTATAAGCAATCTCATTAAAAATGAACTTAAAAACAACAATCCACCGGAAAAGGCCTAAAAAATTTTATGATTGGAATATCAAAACTTTACTGCGGAACAGTTGAACCGTCGGACGCACTTCGTTATGGACGTATGTCGTCGAAATTACCTTCCCATCTCCTGCAATTTTCCAAAGATAAACGACCGGTAGTTGTATGGAACATTACAAGGCGATGCAATTTAAAATGTGTGCACTGCTATGCGCAAGCAAAGGATATCTCCTTCAAGAACGAACTTTCCACAAAAGAGGGAAAAATTCTGCTGGATGATCTTGCGCAATTCGGCGCGCCTGTAATCTTATTTTCAGGCGGAGAACCGACGATTAGAAAGGATCTGCCTGAACTTGCAGCCTATGCTGTCAGCAAAGGGATGCGGGCCGTAATATCCACAAACGGCACCCTTGTAACGCAGAAAATGGCGCGCATACTAAAGGATATCGGTCTTTCATACGTAGGCATCAGCATTGACGGAACGAAAGAGATTAACGACCGTTTTAGAGGAGTTAAAGGCGCTTTCAATGGGGCTTTAGAAGGGATTAAAAATTGTAAGGATGCTGGAATTAAGGTAGGGCTCCGTTTTACAATTAACAAGTTAAATGAAGATGAAATTCCAAAGATATTCAAGCTGCTTGAGGACATGGAGATTCCAAGGGCTTGCTTTTATCATCTGGTTTATGCGGGACGTGGAACAGATCTTATTAAAGATGATTTATCCCACGATGAAACAAGGTCAACCGTTGATTTAATAATGGATCTTACAAAAAGGTTGCATGACAGTGGAAAGCCAAAAGAAATATTAACCGTTGACAATCATGCTGATGGTCCATACCTGTATTTAAGGCTTCTTAAGGAAAATCCCAAGCGGGCCAAGGATGTCCTTGAACTTCTCAAAATGAATCAAGGAAACAGCTCAGGCATAGGAATCGGGTGTATTAGCTGGGATGGCGAAGTCTATGCCGATCAATTCTGGCGTCATTACAGTTTCGGAAATATCAAGGATCGTCCTTTTTCAAAAATATGGACAGACACCTCGGAACCGCTTATGAAAAAGCTTAAAGAAAAGAAAAAACATGTGACAGGCAGATGCGCAACCTGTCGCTGGCTGGATATTTGCGCTGGAAATTTCAGGGTTCGTGCCGAAGCCACAGGAGATCTTTGGGCACCTGATCCTGCATGCTATCTTAGAGATGAAGAAATCTCCTAAATAAAAAGGAATGACATATGATATTTCCTGAATACAGACCAAGACGTTTGCGGCAAAACGAAGCGTTTCGCCGAATGGTGCGCGAAACCGTCCTTTCAGTCGATGACCTTATCTTGCCACTCTTTGTTATTGACGGCACAGAAGTTAAAAACCCCATACAATCAATGCCCGGTCATTATCAGTTATCGATAGACAATCTGGTCAAAACCGCCAATAATGCATATAAGCTCGGCATACCCGCCATTATGCTTTTTGGAATACCGAAAAGCAAAGACCCGCTTGCAACAAGCGCTTATGCAAAAGACGGAATCGTCCAGAAAGCAGTAAAAACACTAAAAAACAAAATACCGGAGCTTATTGTAATAACCGATGTCTGTCTCTGTCAATACACAGATCATGGTCACTGCGGCATTGTGAACGGCCAGATAATAGATAATGATGCCACACTGGATCTTCTTGCCCGAACAGCTCTATCCCATGCAAAGGCAGGAGCCGATATGGTGGCTCCTTCAGATATGATGGACGGCCGCGTTGCTGAAATCCGAGATATCCTGGATGAAAACAGTCTCAGCAATATCCCGATAATGTCATACTCAGCCAAGTATTGCTCGGCTTTCTACGGGCCGTTTCGTCACGCAGCCGACTCAGCCCCTAAATTCGGGGATCGCAGAACATATCAGATGGATCCTGCAAATGCTATTGAAGCTATAAGGGAAGTTACAATGGATATTGAAGAAGGTGCGGATATAATAATGATAAAGCCGGCCCTTTCTTATCTGGACATTATCTGCCGCATCCGGGATGAAATTGATCTCCCTGTTGCCGCATATAGTGTCAGCGGCGAGTATGCAATGATAAAGGCTGCCGATAAAATGGGATGGATAGACGGCAAAAAAGTTATGATGGAGACACTCACCTCAATAAAGAGAGCCGGTGCCGACATGATACTGACCTATTTTGCCATTGAAGCTGCAAAAGAGCTGAATGGACATTCATCATGACCCCAAAGCCTCATCAACATGATGAAAACAAAGAAGCATCTCTTAGGCTTGTCGCATGGGAAACTACGCGCAACTGCAACCTCTCCTGCAAGCACTGCCGCGCATCTGCAACTAAAGGCCCGTATATCGGAGAACTTGATACCCAGGCTTCTATCCGGCTTCTGGATCAAATAGCATTGCTTGGGAAGCCGATAGTTATTCTTACCGGCGGTGAACCTCTTTTACGTCCCGATATATTTGAACTTGCAAGTTATGGCACGGATAAAGGGCTCAGGATGGTTATGGCCCCGAATGGAACTCTGATAACGAAATCCAATGCAAAACAAATGGTCGATTCAGGCATTAAACGGATAAGTATCAGCATAGACGGCGCTACAAAAGAAAGTCATGACAGCTTCAGAGGAGTAAGTGGGGCTTTTGAAGGAGCTCTCAAAGGTATAGAGCTTGTCAAGGAAGCAGGTGTGGAATTTCAGATAAACACCACTATTACACAAAGCAACCTTGACCAGATCGCCAGGATCCAGGAGCTTGCCGTAAAGCTCGGCGCGGTTGCTCACCATATTTTTCTTCTGGTTCCAACAGGCCGCGGCAAATATATTATAGACCAGGAAATAAGCGCTAAAGAATACGAACATACCCTGAACTGGTTTTATGATCAAAGAGAGAAAACTCCTCTGCAACTGAAAGCCACATGCGCCCCCCATTACTACCGCATACTCAGACAAAGGGCAAAAAAAGAAGGAAAAACGGTCACATTTAAAACTCACGGCCTGGATGCCGTTACCAGGGGGTGCCTTGGAGGTACAGGCTTTTGTTTTATTTCGCACAAAGGAATTGTGCAGCCGTGCGGTTTTCTCCAGCTTAACTGCGGAGATATTACAAAAACATCGTTTGCAGATATCTGGGAAAATTCAGAACCCTTCAAATTATTGCGTGATGCCAATAACTTGAAGGGCAAATGCGGAAAATGTGAATTCAAAAAGGTATGCGGAGGCTGCAGAGCAAGAGCTTATGAAGCAACCAACGACTTTCTGTCTGAAGAACCGCTTTGCAGTTACCAACCCCCGTCTTATCTTGAAGGGGAATAAAGATAGCCTGTATACATTGATGGATTAGCTATCATATTTGCAATTTCTTTAAAGGATGATTCTGCAATAAACTTCAGGATGGAAAACTTCTTTTCCGGCGCATAAACAGCAGAAATCTTTCCCTTAATCCCGCCCATGCGGCCGGCCCATTCTATTGCGTCTTCGAGATTCCCAAGACGGTCGATCAACCCAAGATTTTTTGCCTCCTCTCCGGTAAAAATACGTCCGTCGGCAATCCCTTCCACTTTAGATAAATCCATGCTTCTTCCATTAGCAATGTCCACAATAAATTGTTTGTGAATCTGGTTGGATAAATTTTGTAAAATATTTTCTTCATCTTTTGTCATCTCACGAACCGGAGATCCGATATCCTTGTACTGGCCGCTTTTAACAACAACGGGAACCAGGCCGATTTTACGGAAAAGCTCCTGGAAATTTGCAAAACTCAGGATAACGCCTATGCTGCCTGTTATAGTGCCTGGATTCGCAACAATACCGTCAGCACCTGCGGCGACATAATAACCCCCTGATGCGGCAACAGTGCCCATAGAAGCTATAACCTTCTTTGTATTGACTGTTTTTCTGATTTCTCTGAAAATTTCCTGCGCAGGCCCGACAGCGCCACCTGGAGAATCGATGCGAATTACTATAGCCTTGATAGAACTGTTTTCACGAAAACATTTGAGGCTATGAATTATCTCCCTGGAAGAAGTAATATTTCCGGTCAATTCAATTATTCCGACCTTTTCTCCTCCTGGCTTTAAAAGATCGTCAAAACCAGCATCCTTTGCAGCAAGCATAAAGACCAGGGACAAGCCTATAAAAGCCGTAACCATTATTGATGAAAAGATCATAATAAAAAAAAGATATGGATGGCGTCTGGAAAACATTAAATTAATCCCGACAAATAAAATTAGTAAGCGTTCACGGAGCGTTGAAATTAGAAATTAGAAATTTGGCCTTCATGCTTTTGTGCTTTTTTCGTAAACTCGTTTCATCTCTTACCAATTTCTACTTTCCAATTTCAAGTTTCAAGCCGTGAACGGCTACTAAAATTGTTATACTTTACTGCTTATTTGATTCATTCTGAAGATTCTCGCGCAGGATATCTCCAAAAGTAGATGTCGCAGAACTCATGTTATCTATATATTCACCTAAAAGTGCCTTGTCATCCTCGATATCAAGCCGTTTGATTGAAAGACCGATTCTTCTTTCCTCGCCGTTAATATTCATAACCTTTGCAGTTATGACATCTCCGATATTGAATTTTCCAACAGGGGTTTTTATTTTTTCGGCGCTGATTTCAGATACATGCACAAGACCTTCAATCCCTTCTTCCAATTCTACAAAAACACCAAAATCGGTTATATTTGTAACTGTGCCCGTAATCTCTTTTCCAACATTATAACGCTCTGCCACAGTTGTCCATGGGTCTGTTTCCATCTGTTTGATTCCAAGAGAAAACCTTTCGTTTTCCTTTTCAATATCAAGAACTATAGCCTGAATTACATCCCCTTTATTATATAGCTCAGACGGATGTTTTATCCTCTTGGTCCAGGAAATATCCGAGATGTGAACAAGGCCATCGATTCCTTCATCTATACCGATAAAAAGGCCAAAATCGGTTATATTTTTGACTTTTCCCTCAATGGTTGTCCCAACAGGATACTTTTCACTAATTACATTCCATGGATTTGGTACAACCTGTTTCATTCCGAGTGAAATGCGTCTGTTCTCGGGTTTTATATCAAGCACTACAGCCTCAATAGCATCTCCAATAGACACGATCTTGGAAGGATGGCGAACCTTTCTGGTCCATGACATCTCAGAAACATGAATCAGCCCCTCAATGCCCTCCTCTAATTCTACAAATGCGCCATAATCTGTCAGGCTGACAACCTTGCCGGTAATATGGGAACCAACCGGATATTTTTCTGTAACAGTTGCCCAGGGGTCCTCGGTAAGTTGTCTCATGCCCAATGAAACCCTTTCTTTTTCAAAATCAAAGCTTAATATCTTGACGGTTATCTTATCGCCGACTGAAAAAAGTTCCGAAGGATGTTTAACGCGCCCCCACGAAATGTCCGTAATATGCAGCAGACCATCAACACCGCCAAGATCAACGAATATACCATACTCGGTAATGTTCTTTACAATACCTTCAACAACCTTGCCTTCATGTATGGATTCAAGAATTGCAGATCTTTTAGATTCGCGCTCCAGTTCAAGAATAGCCCGTCTGGATAAAACTATATTGCTGCGCTTTCGATTATATTTTAAAATTTTAAATGCAAAAGTTTTCCCTACCATCTCGTCGAGATTGCGGACAGGGCGTAAATCAGCCTGTGATCCTGGCAAAAAGGCCTGCACTCCGATATCTACGGAAAAGCCACCCTTTACACGGGCTAAAATAACGCCTTTGATGGTTTCATTCTTATCGTAACAGGTCTTAATGTCATCCCATATTTTTACCTTTGCCGCCTTTTCTTTTGAAAGTACAACACGCTCTTCCTCTTCATCCCAGTATTCAACCATTACCTCAACTTCGTCGCCTTGAACGGCATTAATATTACCACGATCATCCTTAAATTCCTGAATCCGTATTTGCCCCTCTGATTTATAGCCGATGTCAACAAGCACATAATCCTTGTCAATCGCAATTATCTTGCCGACAACAAGTTCTCCTTCTTCGAAACGCTTAAAGCTTTCAGCGTACATATCCTCATAATTTTTCTCGCTGTCGCTGGAGCCTTGAACATCTTTTAACAGTTGATCATCAACAGGCTGCTCCGTAACAGCCTGGTCCACCAAATCGTTTTTGTCTGTTGAATTGTTTTTTGCAAAATTATCCATTAACTAATATTCCCCCTTAACCTGTATTTAATACCGCAACCAAATAAGAGGTTGCATAAATTTTTTTTATAACAGCTTAATATTAAAAAAACAACCTAATATTTACTTAAGTTGTTGCGTAACATATGCGCAAAACGCTATTTTTGGATATACCTCTGCCCCCTGAACACCTAACGCATGCATTTGCCTATATGTGAAAGCATAAGTTCGACCACTTCGTCTGCGGAAAGATCGGTTGAATCTACTATTATAGCATCTTCAGCCGGTTTTAATGGGGCCAGAGACCTGGTACTGTCATTTTTATCCCGTTGATTAATATCCTGTTCGATCTCTTCTATTGTCAGGGAGGTTTTTGACGACAATTCCTTATAACGCCTTAATGCCCTTGTTCTGAGGGATGCATCTAAAAAAAATTTTATGTCGGCACAGGGAAACACGACAGTGCCCATATCGCGCCCCTCAAATACAACGCCTTTCCCAGACCCCATATCCCTTTGCAAATCCAGAAGATATCTCCTTACAACCGGCCTTGCGGAAACAGCCGAGGCAAGCATCGAAATTTCAGGGCTTCTTATTTGATCTGTGATGTCTTTATTGTTTGAAAATAGATAGGACGCTTCTTCTGCAAACATGAATTTTAAGTCCAGAGACATGCATAAATTTTCAAGTCCGACATCGTCATCATGGCTTAATCCTTTAGATTTTGCTTCAAATGCAACCCCCCTGTAAAGAGCTCCTGTATCAATATATCTATAACCAAGCCTTTTTGCCAGGCTCCGGCTTACCGTGGTTTTACCCGCTCCTGCAGGACCATCTATTGTGATAAGAATCAGCTTCATCAAATTACAAGTGAGCTAAAATTAATGGGTCGCTGTGCTACGTCTTTTTTAGGCACTTTAGACACTCGAAACTTTAGTCACTAATGTTATTAATTACCTTCTCAAGCGCGTTAATAAAACGGACATTCTCATTATAAAGTCCGACATTAATTCTAATATAGTCAGGATAACCATAAGATGTCATGGATCTGACAATAACCCCCTGCCTGAGCATCTTTTCAAAAACCTCATCAGCATCTTTCTCAACATCGATCAGAAAAAAATTTGCCTGGGAAGGAAAATATTTAATTTCCAGCCTTTCAAGGGAATCGTATAAGAAATCTAAACCTTCTTGAACAAGATCTACAGTCTTTTTCAAAAAACCTTTATCTTCAAGAGCCGCAATAGCAGCTACCTGGGCCAGAGAATTTGCATTAAAGGGCAGCCTTATCCTGTTTATCAGATCCGCTATTTCCTTGGGCATTATTCCATAGCCGATTCTAAGCCCTGCCAGCCCATATACCTTGGAAAAGGTGCGAAGCGTAACTATTGCTGCATCTGTATTAAGATAATCGATGCTTCTTGCGCATTTTTTATCTCGAACAAATTCGATATATGCCTCGTCTACCACAACAACTATTTCGGGAATACTTTCCAAAAAGGTTTCAAAATCGGTTTTGGAAAAAACAGTTCCGGTTGGATTATTAGGATTGCATAAAAAAACCATGCGGGTTTTAGGGGTAATTCTGCTTTTTATGCCGCTTAAGTCAATTGAAAGTGCATTCAACGGCGCATATACAGGAATAGCTCCAACGCTACGGACCATTATATCGTACATAAGGAATGAGGGCCACGGCATAATAACCTCGTCGCCGGCCTGTATTAATGCTCTGGTAAGCATGCTTATAATTTCATCGGAACCGTTTCCTAAAACAATATTTTCTTGTCTGATTCCCAGATTTTCAGAGATTTTTTTTGTTAAATCATAACCTCTGGCATCAGGATACCGATTAAGGTTTCCCATTGCTCCCTTAATAGCATCAAGCGCCTTGGGAGACGGCCCCAGAGGGTTTTCATTTGAAGCAAGTTTTATGGAATCACTAATGCCGTATTCCCTTTCAAGCTCTTTAAGGGGCTTGCCTGGAGAATACGGCTGTATTGATAGTATATAATCGGGAACTGATAATTTCATGGTTATAGGAAGAGCCTTTTTTGTCTATAAATCTAATATGTTTTAGCTATCTTTAGTCACTTTTTTTGCCGCCTTTTTACCCAATTCTATAGCCTCCATATTAAGAGGTATAAATTCAGGTTTTTTTGCGAACTCCTTTTTGACGGCTTCCCTCATTAAGTCAAAATCAACTACTTTACTGCGCGCAACAAAAGCGGCAAGGG
>Ga0307380_10004025_pt1 | contig 20046 bp, 16 predicted proteins | sample UN3MG_FD_202239 | JGI IMG/M metagenome (GOLD analysis project Ga0307380, IMG submission 202239) | Soil microbial communities from Risofladan, Vaasa, Finland - UN-3 | ecosystem: Environmental > Terrestrial > Soil > Coastal area > Acid sulfate soil | place: Finland: Risofladan, Vaasa | collected... | reverse complement strand
AATTAGGTGTAGTTACTAAAGAACCACCTGTCGAGAATTCGAAGAATCTTCCTACGATTGTTGGCGTACCGGATGAGTTGTCAAAAGACTCACCAGCGGTTGCTGTTAGATTACCGTTAACGTCTGCATAAAGTGGATCTCCACCAGAAACGTTTGAAGCGGTTGTTAAGGAAGTTGCAACACTGTTCATGGTTACTGCAAATAAACCGGGAAGATGCCAACAAGTGACTTTACCCGAACCAGTTGCGGTATGAGGACCAAGAACAAGAGCTCCAGTTAAATTGCTTGGATTTGGAACGGTTTGTCCAACAACTCCACCGACGACTGTACCAAACATAGTTCCATAACCAATTGTACCTTCATCCAATAAGAATAATGGACGATAAGTCGAAGCAGTTACTGGAAGAGTTCTAGAAACAGCAGGTCGAGTATAAGGTGTTGGCGAATAACCATCAAAAACATCATAAGCTGCAGAGTCTGTCGAAGAACCTGGAACGGTATTGAAAGGTACATTTACGATCCGACCAATTTCCCCACCTGTTATGGTTAAATAATCGTCATCATAACCGTCAAATTGTCCTAAAGGTTGTACATTACTTTGTAATAGTTTAAGTGCCATTTTTTTTCCTATATAAAAATTACTTACATCTGGGTCTTAAAAATATGTAGATTTTTAATCTACTATTCTATATGTGTTGTAATTGATAAAAAAAATATTAGACAATAATAATTTTTTCAATATAATGTTTTTTTATGGAGAAATTTTGTGAAAAATGCAAAACTATTAAAGAATTTTCTTTAAAAGGTAAAATATGTAAAACTTGTAAAAAAACAATAGATAAAGAATATAGAAATAGAAATAAAGAAAAAATAAGTAAAAACAAAAGAAAAGTATATTATACTACAAAAGATACTGGACAAAAAATTTGTATACATTGTAATAAAAAAGATGACCATGTTTATTTTTTAAAACACAAATATATTTGTAAGGATTGTAATAAAAAAATACAAAAAGAATATAGAACTAAAAACTTAGGAAAATATTTATATTTATCAATAAAGAAAAGAACAAAATATAAAAATATAATAGTAGATTTAAATGAAAATGATATTAAAGAAAAAATACCAAAAGATATGATTTGTCCATTATTGAAAATAAAAATGGAAATAAATAATAATTATGCTAGAGGTAATTCACCAACTATAGATAGAATAGATCCAAATAAAGGATATGTTAAAAACAACATACAAATAATTAGTCAAAAAGCTAATCTATCTAAAAGTAATATATATATTGATGAATATGAAAAGATATATCTTAATTTAATTAAGATATTTAAAGGTGAAAAAAAAATAATTGGTGGTGGTGATTTTGTATATAATATAGCTCATATTAAATATAGATGTAAAAAAAACAATATAGATTTCAATATAGATAAAAAATATTTAAAAATCATATATCCAAAAAATAATATATGTCCTTTATGTGAAATTTTTTTTGAAAATGGAATTGGTGTTAAAAAAGACAGTTCTATATCTTTAGATAGGATATATCCAAATAAAGGATATATTAGAGGAAATGTGATGTTTATTTGTGAAAGAGCAAATAGAGTTAAAAATAATTTAACTATTAATGAAATGAAAACATTATTAGATAATTGGAAACTACTTCTTTAGAAATTTTTGATATTCTTGAATTATATTAAATGTTTTTTGTAAATCTGTGGCTGTAGTAATTATTGTTTTACCATCGGTTATTTTACCTAATATGCTTGCTCCAGTTAAATCTGAAATACTCTTTTCTAATAATCTAGATTTTTCAACTAATTCTTGATTAGGAATGCCATCTGTTGGTCCTGAATATTTTATACCAAGTGGATTAGAGTTAAAAACTTTTTGAATTGCTTCTATATTTTTATTAGAAATATCTATAATTTTTGTTTCTTTAGATTTGTTAATTTCTGAAATAAGATACTTTATATCTGATATAGAAGATATAACATTATCTCCACTCATTATTATAAAAGATTTTGCTTTATCAGCTATATTTTTATCTGAATGATCATTTAGAGTTTTACGTATAAGATTTTGTAAATTATTAGTGGCACTTTTTAATTCTTCATTTGATTTACCATTTACAGGTCCATTATAAGAAATTCCAGCAGGAGCTGTTTTCATAAATGCTTGAAGTTGTTTAATTAATTCATTCATTATTCTTTTTCTATTGTAGCTATATCTTTTTTAGCTTCTTCAAGATTAAAATCTTTAAAAATATCTTCTTCTATAGGTGCACTTAGTGTAGATACAATTTGATGCACTTCTTGTTCTCTATTTTTTATATCGCTTCTTAAAGAATTTATAGTAATTCCTAAAGCATCTAATAAATGTTGTTCATCTGTTTTTTCAAAATATCCAGCAAATTCTTTTGTTTTTTCCCATACTTGTGTCCATGTACTTCTCTGTCCTGTTTCATCAGAAACTAAATTAACATTTTCATTTAAATATTTTTCTAAATACTTATAAAGACTATTTAGTTTTGGAATTGTAGATTTAATATAATCATTATATTTTTCAGTATATTTATTCATATAATTTATTACTTTAGCAGATCTTGGATCTTTAATCGTATTTTTTACTTTATCTGGATTTATATTTTGTAATTCGCTTTTTGTTCTTGGAATATCTTGTAGCATATTAGAAAAAGATGAAATAATCTTCATATATTCTTCACGAACTTTTTTAACAGTTAAAACTGTTTTTTCTAAATTATCTAATAAAACAATTACATTTGAATTATCTTCTAAACCAGAAGCTTCTATTTTATTTTGTTTATAGTCTTCTATAGCATAATAAAGAGAATCTAGATTTGTATCAACGCCATAATCAACAGGGTCTGTTAAATGAATAGAAGCTAAATATCCACTAATCAATGTTGGAACTGCTATTAATCCAGCTATTGCTAAATAGGGTAATGCTGCTTTTTTTTTTAAATTATGATTTAGTTTTCTAGCAAATACTTCTAAATCTTTTTCACCTCTAACACTCATCTCATCAGCGATTAAAATTAATTCTTCTTGAAGATTTGATTCTGCCATTGTTTTTCTACTGATATGATTATCGGGCATTTTTAAAGCAACTTCAATATCAGTTTCTTGTTGTTGATTTCCGTTTTCAACAACGCCTGTATTTATATTGTAAGTTTCAGTAACTTCAATAGTTTCTTTTTCAGGATGAGCTTTTTCTATTAATTCTTTTCCCGTTTTATCTTCTGAAGGCTCAACATCATATAATTTTTGTTCCTTAGCTATTTTAAGAAACTCTGTCATTACTTCACTTTCATCTGATTCAAAAAAATAATCGCTCATGTTTTCCCTTTTTGTGCTATATTAATATAACTAAACCTTGATAGAATTTAAAATAATATCAACTATATCTTTTATGGTATGAATGCTTTTATTTTTTATAACTTTAGGAATTCTCACATAACTTCCATAAACATTTAATTTTTCTTTTTCATTATAATTAAGAAAATCTGAAAGAATTGAACTATATATTTGTACAAAATTATTATAAATGATTTGTTCTGCTGATGGAGGCATGTTAGGATAAACCACAAATATCCAATTCCATATAGTTTTGCCAAAATCTCCTGTATTATTTGGTATATACCAAGCTTCTGTTCCTTCACCTTCAACATCTGCATCGTTTACATGATAAGTTCTACCTTCATTAGATGGTCTTCCTACATAATTTATTAAAGATTTAGAAACCATTCTCTTGTCAGATTTTTCTTCTTTATTCTCAAAATCTGGAAGAATGCTAGAAACAGGAAGAGTTTCAGTTAAACTTTTAGCTCCAGGTTTTGTTCCTCTAATTACAGCAGCTGTTCCAATACCAATTCCAGAACCAACAAGAAGACCTTTTATTATTGTTCCAATTAGTCTTCTTAAAAATCCACCAGACGTTGTTTTCATAAAAGCTTTTAAACTTCCACCAAGTAATTTGCTACCAATACCAGCTTGTTTAATAAATTCATTTTGTTGATTAGCTGTTATAATATTCCCTATTGGCTCTTCTAATTTAGGTCCAGAAATATTTGATAAATCCATAACTTCTGTTGTCAAATTTTCTGTAGTCCTATCCACATCAATTTCTTTATGATTACCTGAAGAGAATACGGTCGATATAAATTTTGATAATACATCATTGATGACTGTAAGTATTGTTTTAATATCAATTCCAAAGCCATATTGTAAGACTGCTGTTGCGATGCTCCACCACATGCCAAACATATATCCCATCACTGCGGTAGTGGCTATTTTCATTAAGCTTCCAGATATATCATTAGGATTAAAAACATCAGAGAAAGAAGCTCCTATAACGGAAGTTATAGCTGTAAACAAACCTGCTTCTTTTTTTATATCATAAGGTTCATTTATAGCTTTCAATATTTTTATACGTTTATCTATATCCAAAATTATCCTATTATCTAGAAGGAGTTTGTCTTCGTTTAAGAGTTGGCATCTTCATAGTAAGCATCATGCTTTTTGTAGCAGATTCATATTTTTTACCAATATCTACTTGTTTAGGATCATAATTTTTATTATCAGCCTCTTGTGTATATATGTCTATTATTTCATTTAGTGCTGCGTTTAAAGCTGGAACATATTTATAGAAAAAAGCTTTATCGCTACCTAAGCTATCTAAAGCATCATATGGGTCTAAAGACATCCATATTCTACTTGGCAATTCTCTTCTACTACCTTTACCCATTAGAATTCTATATTGTGGTTTTGAATCTAAGCCATAAGCTCTTAAAAGATCATGTACATATAAATAGCCATATGAACTATTTCCTTTACCAAATGGGAATTTAAATAATCTTTGTTGTTGTTCTGAAAATCCCTCATCTAAAGAATTTAAACCGCCAGGATATCTTCCATTATTATCACCAGGATATCTTCCACCACGATTACCGTAAGAGCCTCCTCTTCCACCTCTTGATCCCATTAACCAATTATCTGGAACCATTTCGTTTGGTGCTAATTTTTTATTTTCAGGATTATCTCCATTGATTATATTTTTCAACTTAAGTAATAAATTTTTAACTCTACTAAAATATTCAGATTTAATTTTCAACTCTGCTATTTTAATTTTTTCATCTTGTTCATTTACAGTTTTTCTATTTTTTATTTCACCATATTGATAAGAAGCTCTTTTTAACATCATTCCAAGAGTATTATGCCAATTAGTAACAGTCCATGGATTTTTATTTTCATCAATAGAAAGGTTTAAAGAATCCTCATCTTCTCCAAAATTTAATTCATTTTTTATTAATTTTTCAACTTCACCCATAACACTATAAAAATTATCTATAGCAAGTCTTGAAGCTCCAGCATAACTTAATGATTCTGGAAAAGTTTTGTTTTCTAATTTTTCTTTTAATTTTTCTAAAGCGTATCTTTGTCTAGTTTCTCCTTGAAATCTAGATCTGAAATCATTTAAATAATCTCTAAAAAATTTTTTAGCTTCTCCTATAGATTTTTTTTCAGTATCATTTTTTGGTGTAAAAACATATTTAGGAGATAATACTTGCCAGTAATTTCTATATTGATTTTCAGTTTGTTGAGCTGTTCTTATATTCATAAAACCTCTATTTTACTTCTTCTATACCACTAGCACTTGTTATATTATATCCTTTACTATTCAAATATCCTTTTAATTGCCCTAATGAAGAAAGTTCTTTTTCTGAAATATTAATACCATCTTCAATTGGCATAAAGCTTTTAACATTACCTTTTATTGGAGGTGTATACATTTTAGGAATAGTATCATAACCACTAGATTTTAACACATAAGGTAAAAGTTTTTTATATTTATCATTTCCAAGTAAAGCTTGAGCATAACCTAAAATTACAATATTAGTTCTAACATTTTTAATAATTTCAGATTCAGATTCTCCAGCAGGTTTAGCTGAATGAATTTTTTCTTTTATTTTACCTTTTAAAGCAGGATTAGTATCTATATATCTTTGAATTGTTTCTAAAGAAGTTTGAGTGTTTGGTCCCCATATTCCATCTGGATTAGCTCCTTTTAATCCTTGTTTAGCTGTATCTATTGCTTCAGCAATATCAGTTTCTCTATCTTCTTTTATATCTAAAGTTTTAGCATATGCAGCAAAATCTTCTTGTCCCTTTTGCATAACTTGAATATTACTTTCAATTTCTTTGCTTACTTTCTTTGGAGCTGAATAAGTACCTGTTCCAGTTCCTTTAGATGGTGATTTTATTTGTTGTGTTGGCACTATACCTGTAAAACCACCTCCAAATCCAAGTTTCATCACTTCATTTTTTAAATGTGCTCCTTTTACAAGTTCATTTATATATTTATTTGAAACAGCTAATTCATTTTCCCAAGTTGCAACTACACCTTCCAATTCTTTTACATCTTTAGGAATTGAACCTTTAGGCATACTTCTATAGAAATAAGCATAAGGTTTACTATTATTAGCATTTTTAAAAGCTTTAAGAATTTCTGTGCCTAATTTTAATTCTGTTTGTATTTTTTCTATTATATCTTCATTTAATTTTCCTGGAACTTTAGCAGCTTCATTTGATACAGTTATCCAACCTTTAATCATCCTTTCAATTCTAGGAACCATGGCATTTATATCTACTTTAAGTTCACTTGGAGTCATTCTTAAATTTTTATCATAAGCTTTATATTCATATAAAGCTTTTTTAGTTTGATCTATATCATTAGAGCAATTATTAATATTCTTATTTACTTCTTCTGAATATTTTGTAAAATCACCTGCTTTATTAGATATATTATAAAAATTAGATGCTGAGTTGAAAACTTTAAGTAAAGTATTACAATTAGTAATTACATTATCAAGAGAATTTTCAAAACCATCAGGATTAAATCTAAGCTTATCTCCAAGCATAGAATTTAAAGATTTTAAATTAGTAAATAAATTATCAGAAGCACTCCATATTGGTTTTCGCAATTCATTTAACAAACCACCTCGTAACCAAGAATTAATTGTTTTTATATTTTTATTTTCATTATATTTTGTTCTTATCTCTCCATAAATTCTTGTATAGTCATTTAATGCTTTTTGTTTTTCTAAAAATACTGCGATTTTAGCTTCATTCATAGTAATTGAAGAATTAACGACTCTATATGCATAATTTTTAATATTATTTACTGCTTGACTTATAACATCTCCAAACTTAACACCTAAAATTTGACAACCTTTTTTAATTTCAGAAGATGCTGTAGTATTAAAATATGGTGATGAAATAAGGTTTTTCCATGATGATAGTTCTATATTTCCACCTTTAAGTAGTTTATCTAAAAGCCCTAAACTATATAAGTTAGGATTACCACCTTGTATTATAATGTTTATTGTTTTGTTTTCAGCCAAAGCTATATATTCATTTAAATTATCATCAGTTAAACCTGTTATTTTTTTAAATTCATCAGTTAATTTATTTTCATAAATGGGTTTTAAAGGTATTCCTCCTGAAGGCATACTTTTAGCTTTTTTTATACCTTCAATACCATCTTCTATAGCTTTAGAAATATTAGCCTTCATTGCTTTCCAATTAGGGTCTTCTTCAATCTCTTGAGCTATTAGATTTATTTCATTTATTAATTTTTTTTTATTAATAGAAGCATTTTTATTTGTTGGTTGTCTATTAATTGACATCATTACTTTTTTATGTTGTTCAACATTATCTTCAACATCTCCATAATTATTTGAACATTGAACAGGTTCTTGATAATCATTTTTATGAGCATATTCTAAAAAGGAATCTCCATTCTCTCCCCACCAATTATATTGCTCATTATTTTTATTATCTTGTTCTTTATATTCTAAAGCTCTTTTTTCTAATAAAGATGCTTGCTTTTTAAATCCTCTATCTCTTAAAAAAGAAGCAAGAGTAATAGCATCCATAAAAACATCTCCAGTTTCTTTTAATTCAGCAGAAGCTTTAACTTGAATCTCTGGTTTTTTTTCAAATTTTATTAAGTCTTCTTTTATAGCTATTTTTTCAAGTTCTTTCATAACTATACTGTCACTATAACCAATATGTTTTTTAATCAACTTAGTAGCCATTATTCTCTCCCTTGTCCGAAAATATAAGCAGCATTCACATCTAATCCAAGATCTTTTTCTGCTTCAGCTAACTCCTCTTTTTTATATACATCCATTACTTCTTTTACAGCAGAAGACATAACCCCATCATTTTTTATATCATTCATAGTCTTATCACTTAATCCTATGTCTATATATTTAGATTCACCTGCTCCTGTATCATACTCATTAGAACTATTATCATATTCAAAAGGTTCATCAACAGGTTCTAATCCAAATTCATCATCTATAAATCCATCAGAATCTGTATCAACAATTTCTTCTTCTACATCTTCTACTTCATCCATCTCAGCTTGAGCTTCAGATATGAGTTTATCAAAATAATCTTCTTCACCATAATCTTCATTTTGTTTAATAGGTAAATCAATACCTTCTTCAAGATTATCATCTTCAGTAAAAGCTCCTTGTTTATTAATAAACATTTTTACAAAATTGCTGAAAACTTCAGATTTACAAGCAACTTTCCAATCTCTTTCTATTAAAGAATCTTCTACTGCTGTATTCCATTCTAGGTTTTTTGTCATAATTACCTTTTTTATATATAGACCTCTTTGAGAATACTAAAATATTACTGGACTTTATATAAATATTATGTTTCTAATTTGTGCTCCGCTCAAATAATTAGAATCGTTAACTATACATTGAACATTCTTTCTTACCCATATGATTGATTGATCATGAGTATGACCAGATAATACAGTTAAACGAACCTTATTATGCTTAGACATTACCTTCTTAATTCTCTTTCCTAAAGTTAAATTAGTGTTATATGATAACCAAAATTTTTCCATTATCGTTCCAACATCTCTCGTAGCTTCTTTCCAAGGAGGATAATGTGTTAATAAATAAATTTTTTTATAACCTTCAGAAATAGCTTTGTTTATTTTTATTTCAGCCTCATCAGCACTATTCTTAGCTATCTCCCTCCATTTAGCTACTCTTTCATTTATAGATGGTAAACTTCTAAATTCTTTTATCAATATCCAATCCGTAGTAAATTTTAAAAATTCAGGATTGCCAATTCCTGCGTCATACCATCCATCAACACCAATTAATGCTGTAGTCTTTGATAATTTAACCGTGTCAACATTCGGCATCCAAATCAAATTATTATGAATTGAACATATCTTTCTCATTTTTTCATTTATTTTTTCTATACTGGAAAAATGAAAATCATGATTGCCTAATACAAAATATATAGGACAATTAATAATAGCAGACATTATCTTTAAATGAAAAGATAATTTTAATCCTTGAGATATATCTCCAGTTAAAAATATTCCTTTAGGATTTTCTTTGTTTATTAATTTAAAAAATCTTATTTTATTTAAAATAGATGATTTATTTAAATGTATATCACTAAACCAAAGATATTTTTGTCTCATTTAGAATTTATATAAAAATATTGGTTAATTATATTTAAATTTTAACTAAAAAATCTACAAGATTAAACGTTTGTTTATAATAAATATATACTTACAATCAAGGAGAAAAATATGGCTAAAATGTTAACATTTGATTCTTTTACTTTAATTCCAACATACTCAGATATAGAATCAAGAAATGAAGTGGATGTGTCTACAGATATTTTTAATATTAAATCTGAATTACCTGTTATTAACGCAAATATGTTATCTATCTGCTCAAAAGATATGATAGACGTTCTATATAAAAATAATACAATATCATCATATCATAGATTCTTTAACTCAAAAGAAAATAGAAATAATGCAATATTTGATTTAAAAGATTATAAAGATAAATTATTTATATCTATTGGAACAAAAAAAGAAGAATATGATTATGTAGCTGATTTATATGAAACCGGTTATAAAAATGTAATTATTGATGTTAACCATGGGCATCATAAAATGGTAGGAGATATAATAAAATATATAAAAGATAATTTTTCAGATATGACTGTTATGGCTGGAAACGTATCCTCTGTCGATGGTATCTTGTTTTTACAAGATGCTGGAACAGATATTTCTAAAATTGGAACCGCATTTGGATATGTTTGCACGACTATAAAACAAAGTGGTTTTGGCTGCCATCCTATAGATACAGCAATAAAATATAACAATTTCGTTCAATACAGTAATTATAAAAAATCAACACTTTGTATAGATGGTGGCATTAAAAACGTTTCAGATATTGCTAAAAGTTTAATTTATGCAGATTTAGTTATGTTAGGTAATATGTTTGCTGGATGTAATGAATCTTTTGGGAAAAAAATTATAACAGATAAAGGATTAGAATATAAAGAATATTTTGGAAATGCTTCTATTAAAACAAAACAAGTTGTTAATGATAAAAATAATATAAAATATATAGAAGGAACAACTAAATTAGTTCAAACTACAGGACCATTACAAAATACTTTAAATTCAATAAAAGAAGGTTTACAATCTTCATTTTCTTTTATCGGAGCTAGATCGATAAAAGAATATCAAGAAAAAGCTAAAAATCAAATATTAATGGTATGATTTGAACAAAATAACTTCAGAATATATTATTAATTTTTTAAAAATTAATCGCCCTAATTCTATTTTATTATCCAAATACAAAGATCGTAAAACTTATTTAAAAATAAAATGTGAAAACGATCATATATTCTATATTACATGGAACAAATTACAACAAAAAAGATGGTGCAAAGAATGTTGGAAAAACAAATGTTATCATACAAATAAAGACTTTCAAGACTTATTAGATAAATTACATCCAAATTCTAAACTGTTATCAAATTATAAAAATAATAGAACATATGTTCTTATTTCATGCGAAAACAATCACAAATTCAAAACAACTTATACAAGAGTTAAAAGAGGCGAATGGTGCCAAATTTGCTCTAATAAAATTAATATAACAATAGAACATATAAGGTCTTTCGTAAAAGAAAAATTCAATGGTGAATGTTTAAGCTCAAGCTACAACGGTTGCGATAATCATTTGTTATTTAAATGTTCTTGCGGAAATGAATTCAAACAAACTTGGTGGGCAATCAAAGATGGTAATAAAAATAGATGGTGCCATCTTTGTAGAGATGCTATAATTCCAACAATAAATTTTATAAAAGATTATGTTAAAAATAATTTTGATGGATATTGTTTAGAAAGTGAATATAAAAATGTAAATTCTAAAATGAAATTTAAATGTAACAAAAATCATATATTTGTTAGTAAATGGAATTATGTTAAAAATTCTAATAATTGGTGCCCAGAATGTTTTGGAACTAAAAAACCAACATTGAAAGAAATAAAGGAATTTGTTAAACTTAAAAATGATGGAAAATTAATAAGTAAATCTTATGAAAATGCAATATCAAAATTAATTTTTAAATGTAAAGAAAATCATATTTTTAAAGCAACTTGGAGTAATGTAAAACATGGAGATAGATGGTGCCCTATTTGTAGAGGTGGAGTAAAAAAAGATTTAAAAGAAATTAAATTATATGTAAAAGAGAAATATAATGGAGAATGTTTAACTATAAATTATAAAAATCAAGAAACTAAAATGATTTTTAAATGCAAAGAAGAACATGAATTTGAAAGAACTTGGAGAGAAATAAAAAGAGATATATGGTGCTCAAGATGTAATCCATCAAAAGGAGAAAGTTTTTGTAGAAAATTCTTTGAAGAAAAATTTGGTAAAGAATTTCCTAAAATAAGACCTGAATGGTTAACTAATGAAAATGGAAATAGATTAGAACTTGACGGATATTGCGAAGAACTAAATATAGCATTTGAATATAATGGAAGACAACATTATGAAATTGTAAAAGATTTTAAAATGACAGAAGAAGATTTATTATTTACTCAAGAAATGGATAAAATAAAAAAAGAAAAATGTTTAGAAAGAGACATAATTTTATATATTATACCTCAATTTAAAAAGAAATTTAGCAAAAAACAAATAGAATATATTATTAAAAATCATAATTTATAAAATTCATTAACATCAATATTTTTATTAAATTCAATTCCTATATCAAGAAATTTCTTTTCTAAAAATTCAATCAAATTAAACTTAGTAAATTTTTTATTAAATTGTGGAATTCTTATAAGAATTATTTTATTTTCTTTGCATAATTTATCTTTTAGGTTATCAAGTTTTTTTCTTCTTTCAAGATCACTTTTGGTCATTTTAAAAGTTTTTACAATTTCTTTATGTTGTCTACCATCATATTCAAAAGCTAAATTTAATTCTTTACAAAAACCATCTAATTCCATATTATTACCTTCTTCGGTTAATAACCATTCAGGTTTTGTATTTGGAAACTTTTTATTAAATATATTTTCAAATACAAATCTACAAAATCGTTCTCCAAAACCTTCACTACATGCTGGGCACCAACATTTAGAGGAATAAATAATATGCCAAGTTGTTTTCCATTTATGACCTTTAATGCATTCAAATTGTAATTTTTGCCTGTTGTTTTTATATTTTGTTGATAAACATTTTCCACCATATTTTTCAAAAATATAAAAGTTTATCTCTTCTAATGTTTTTCTTTTAACTCCAGAACATTTAGGGCACCAAACTCCAGAATTCAAATAATTCCAACAACTATTCCACTCATGTCCTTCTTTACATTTAACTCTTAAAGGATATTCTGACTTAATATATTCTTCAGATAAACATACTCCATTATATTTTTCTTTAACAAATTTTTTTATAAATTCAATATTTGGTTTAAAAGCTTTAGCACAATCATAATGAGTACACCATCTACCAGATCTAACACTTTGCCACGTTCTTTTAAATGTATGATTTTTTTTACAGTTGAAAGTCATTAAATATATTTGAGATATAAAATTTTCATTTAAACATTTTCCATTATACTTATCTTTAATAAAACTATTTATATAGTCAATTGTTATATCTGGTTTGTTGCATTGTTTGCACCATTTTCCACTTCTAAAATTGTTAAGTTCAATATCAAAGATATGACCTTTTTCACATTGAATTTTAAATTTTTTTTTATAACCAGTATATTTAGAAATTAGTTTTGCTTCTGGATGCTTTTTTTTTAAAGTTTCTAATATTTCTTCATTTCTTTGTTTTATATTATTTTCTTTTTTACATATATCGCATAATATATTTCTTTTAATATCATAAAATGATCTTTCAAAAACATGTCCTTTAGAACATTTTATTAATAATGGATTTGTTATATCTATATAATTATCAGATAATAATTTAAAACCAAAGTGGTTTTCTTTTATAAAATTTTTTATATATTCTATTGTTAATTTTTTAGTACTATGATTCATTATAACAATAAAAACTCTAGAAATATATCACGAGAATTTGGAGGACCGGTTACTATAGCTACAACAGGATGAGTAGCACTTGGTTGTCTTGTAGTTAAGATTCCACTTTCAGAAACAAACAAGTTTGCATTAATTGGATAGCGTTGTCCTACTTCGTATTTATCTGTTGCAAAAATACCTCTCATGAACCAAATTGTAATCCTCCCAGAACCTAAGGTTGAATTATCGCCAGGTATGCCCGGAACTTGATATGAATAAGAACAAACGGCTCTTATAGAATCAGGAATACCATCTCCATCTATATCATAGTTTAATTCAGTTCCTGCAGGAATAACTATAACTCCATTTCTTTCTCTAAGATATACAGGAATATCACATACGAAACTATCTGGTAAAACATTTGGATTTTCTAAAGTATCGCTTACATCTGTAACACTTATATATTTACCAGCAACTAATTGACCTACAGCTGGAACGATCAAAACTTCATCAATTGATGGAGAATAAAAAGCAGTAGTTCTCACGTCATCTATAATACCAATTGGGGCTGTTCCATCAGATACACCACAAACTATATTGTTTCCCATAAGAGTTAATTGACCTATCATTCCAGGTTCAAATTCACTTGTTAAATCTACTGGATATGAAAATGGTAATGAATTACCTACTTGTATCAATCTCAACATATATCACCTATATTTTTTAAATTTTTAATTAATAATTTCATTTCATCTAAAGTTAAATTATTTTTTATAGTGTTTGCTTTGTGAGAAACAAAAGAAACGTTATCTTTTATATAACCTAATTTTGGATTTATTCTATCCAAAGTTGGAGAGTTATATTTACATTTGTTTTTTCCCTTTTCTAATACAATTTCCAATAATGAACATTTATTATTAAAAGGATATATATTATTTAAATATTCTTTATCTAAATTAAATTCTATATTTTTTATTTTAGATCTTTGTTTAGCATGGTCTATAATTTCTTGTAAAAAAGGAGTTATATATTTTTCTTTATTTGAAATAATAATATTTTTTTTAAAATTTAAAATTATTTTTTCATATTCATTAATTGTAGCATTATTTTTAGATCTATTAGCTTTATGAGATATAACCAATATATTATTTTTAATATATCCTTTTTCTGGAATAATTCTATCTAAAGTAAAAGAATTATATTTAACATGATTTTTATTTATAACCATTGGTATCTCTAATAAAGGGCATATATTTGTCATTACATTTTTTATATCATTTAAAGTTATATTAAAATCTAAATTAAATTTAAATGCTCTTTCTTTAGCTTTTCTTAAAAGTAATGATTCTATATTGTTTTCTCTATACAACCTTCTATTAACAGATAATATATTTTTATTTTTATTATAATATTCTTTATTAATCTCATTAATTTTATTATAATTTATATTGTAATATTTTTTTTTATATTTAATTATTTTTTCTTTATTTTTAATAAAATATTTTTTTTTATATTCTTTTTTGCATTTTTTACAACAATTTTCATTTTTTACAAATAAACTTAATTCTTTTAATTTGTAACAATTAATGCATATTTTATTAATCATGTTGCCAGCGAGCTCTTGGCATTTCATGTTTTTCTTCTTCTCTATCTATATCTTTTTGTATATCATCTTCAAGTTCATCACTATCTGTTACTTCGAATACAACGTTTGCTTCAGCTTCTTTGCCTATTTCTTTTATAACTTCTTCTAGTTTTTCACAAACATAATTAAATTTAGTATTTTCTAAAAGGTCACAAACTTCATTTAATTTATTTAAAGCGTCGCTCGCTTTACCTTCTTCTCCACTTAAACTTCCATCTTCTTCAAAATCTTCATACATTTCTTCTAAGTTGTCTGACATTTCTGCAGCAACAGATTCCATATCAAAGCTAGATAATTTTGTTATAATCATTTTTCTCCTTATATCTATATAACATATTATATTATTCGTTTGTTTTTTCTTCTAATTTAATAACTTGTGGATGGTTTTGTATCCTTAAAAGTTGACATAATGAATTTATAAAAAGTTGATTTTGTATTAATCCAGTATTTATTATATTTTGAATATCATTTTCTAAAGGAATTCCTTGTGTTGTATTAGGAATTCCTGTTCCTATTTGGTCTAATTTTTTTAAATAATTTATTATTTTATTAAAAGAAGTTGTTGCTGCTGGAATTAATTCTTGAGGAACTTTTCCATTATTTAAAGTAGAAACTATCGCAGATAATTCTACGATAGTTTTGTCAATATTAGATAGTATTAATGGTGATTGTGATCTTTTATTTAAATTATTTATTCTTGAGGCTTTTTTTTATCCTCATCACAATCACAAGGATCACATTCACATTTTTCACATTTATATTCATCACAAGCAAATTTATTAGAAGCTTCAACTATAAATGATTTCATAAGACGATCAGCTAATTTTTCACTGACAACAAAACCATTCTCACCCAAATAATCACCTAAAGAGATTATAGTGTTAAGAACGTTAGCTCCTTCTTTTTTAAATTCAGCTTTTTCTTCTTCACTCATCCAAGAAGGATATCCAAACATTTTTACATAATTTTGTTTATCATTTAAAGTCATAGTAGCCCATTCAGTTCTACTAACTTCTTCTCCACCAGCAAATTTATTATATAAAGAGTTTGAACTTGATTTTTTATCTTTTTTATTTGCTTGAGATCTTTCTTGCATTGTAGTTCCTTCTACACCTTCAGGATCTTTTACTTTATGATCTTTAAGTTTTCGTTCTTTTGCTTTATCTTTAACTCCAAGATCAACATCAAGACCTTCTTTATTTAAATTTCTTTTATTTGAAGCGTTGACATTAAGAAGCAATTCTTTTTCTTCAAAACTTAAAGGTTCTCCCATTTTAACTTTATTAGCTACCATTAATACATCACCAGGTGAAGTTGGATCTTTAAAAACTCTATCTGCTTTTGCTTCTAAAATAGCAGCATCAGTAGCTTCATCTGAAACACCTTCATCTGGAAACACAAAATCTTGACCACCAACAGGTTCTACTTTAGTTCCCCAATCTTTCATTTCTGGACCTTGAACTCCTTTAGGAGAATGCATTGATGGATCATAATCGTTTTCACTTAAAGGATTATAATCTTCTGCTTTTCCACCAAACAAACTATGTTGTGCCTTTTTAAAAATTTCTTTATGTTCTTTACTATTCATAACATTAAGAACTTCTTGAGCAAAAGCATCGCCGAATCCGTTATCTCTATTCATTTTTTATACCTCTAAAATTTTTATAAATAATCTATGGGAATTACCCCATAGATTATAAATTTATATTTATTTTGAATCGCTAAACGCTAATGTTAATTGTTGATATAAAGACATATTTGAATCTTCCGAATCATTAGTGTCTAGAGCAACACCAACTTGTATAGGTCTTGACGATGCAGTTTTGTTCATTCTAGTGTGATGATCGACAACTCTTTTTACAGAAGCATAAGCGTTATCATCATAACTTAAGATTTTTTCAGCTTCTTTTCTGATTGATGTTTGTGTTTTACCACAAAGACCAACTTCTGCCATTTGATAAGCAAGATCAAAAGCTCTTATTGTTTTTGCTTTTAAGTTTTCTTCCATTTCAGCTTTCTTTTCTTTTGAAACTGATTTAGAATAATCTTTTAGTAAAGAAGCAGCAAATTCACTTCCACCATCAACTTGTCCATAATATTTCTTCCAGTAATTAGCTACTTCACTATCAAGACCTTCTTTGACTAAGGCGTCTAAATTAGAAGCATCAATTTTACCTTCTGAAATTAATTTGTTTAGTTTTTCTGCTGCACTTTTAACTTTGGGTTCATGACTTACGCTTTCTTGAACTTTACTTGCAACTTCTCTTACATCTTCTACATAATTTTCTTTAGTATCAGAAATACCTTCTAGTTTTGTCCCGCCTTTAGGATGAGCCTTCTGAAGCATTTCAGAGAACTGTATTTTACTAGCAACTGAGGCTGCTAACTTATGGCGAGAAGCTTTTCTACCTTCTGCTGTTTTCATGTTGAACTCCTTCTCGAAATTATCAAATTTTGCTGTTACTTCATCAAGCTCTTCCGTATCTTTATCTACTTCATCAAGTTTTACATCTTGAGTTTCGACTTTATTTTCAAGTTGTGCTTTCTTCTGCATTTTTTGTTCTAAAGCTGCTCTTTTTTCAATAGCATATACACTCTTAGCATATTTAACAAAAGCAAGTCTTAAAACTTCTGCATCTTTAATTGCTTTCTTTGCATCTTTATTTGCATCAGCAGCTAATTTTTGAATTACATCAGTATTAACTGATTTATTTTTAGCAGCATCTTTTAGTAAAGAAATCTCTTCTTTACAAGTTTCAAGTGTTTTAATTGAATCATTAAATGCTTTTTTCAAACCAGCATTTAGAACAATTCTAACTTTATTAAGGGATGCAACTGTTGGCTCTGCTGTTGGTTCATTTAATTCTGCTAAAGCTTCATTAACCGCAACATCAGGCTCTTCAAGATCTGCACCACCAAAACCTTCTTCTTCTCCTTTCATGACATCTATTGCATCTTGCATTCCAGGTAAAACGTTTTCTATTACATCACCAAGACCTTCTAATGCTTTAGTTGTAGCATTTAAAGCTGCTCCAACATCACCTTCTGGTGTGCCTTCTTTTTCAACATCACCAGGAGGCGGTTCCTCTAACTCTGCAGAAACTTCTGTTTCAGGAGCTGGTTCTGCAGGAGCTTCCATTGGCATAGGAGCTGGCTCTGTAGGAACAGGTTCAGCAACTTGACCACCTTTAAAAAGCTCATTTGCTTTTTTAAGACCAACAGCTTTGATTGTTCTCATTAGATGTTGTGCAAAATCTTCTTTGTATAATGGTTTATACATTGCAACTTTTTTACCAGCAAGCTCTTCAAATGAAGCTGTAAAAATAACATCTCCATTTCTTTTATCACAAACTTCCCATCTATTATCAGAAGCATTAGCCTCTGTTACTAATCTGGCTTTTAATACAGAAGCTCTAGCAACTTCTTTCTTAACTTTTTCATCTTCAGGATATTTACCATCTGTATTAGGATTTTTTAAATGAGAATCTTCTTTACGTGCTTTTTCAGCAAGAGGATCTACTGGATATTTCTTTGTCTCATCAGTTCCTTGTTGATAAGCTTTCTTTAAAGAAAGTTGAGCACGCTCTAAAGCAGCAGCTCTAATTGCTCTTCTCTCTTCAACACTGGCTCTAGAGACTTGTTTTTTAACTTCTAAATCCTGTTTAGGGATTTCTGTGCCAGCAGCAGGACTTAAATCAGTCAAAGGTCCTTTCATATGGCTATCTTGAGTGTTTCTTATAGAATCGGCTTCCTCTGCCTCATATTGTTTTTGTCCAGGTTTTGGCTCTTCAGTTCCTTGCCAATATCCCTGCTTAATGCTGTTTACCATTAAATCCTCCGTACTAGGTTTTTTTGCGTCTTTATATATAGATGTTAAAATATTTTCTAAATTAGAAAGTTTATGTTTAATAAGGCTTAAATAACTTTCATCTTCTTCACTAACAGAACTTGCGGTTCTCTTTAATGCGAAATTATTATCATTTCTCGCATTCAAAATTTCTTTTTCTAATTCTTCAACTCTAAATGCTAATTTATTATACTGTGCTAAAATTTCAGTCATATTACCAGCAAGTTCTTGCTCTGAAACTTTATCTTCTATCTTTTGAGCAGCAGCTAAAACTTCAAGAACTTTTGCTTTTCTATCTGCTCCATTCATAACTATACTAAGCTCTATAGGATTAAGTCCTACGTTAATTTCACCATAAGCTGTTTTATTTCTAACATGATTACAATATTCTGATTCTGTTGTTGCTACATTTCCACATTCTGAACATATAGATTGAGAAACTCCAGTACCCATAGAGACATCAGCAGCAACACCATTCTTTACATGTCTAGCTAATTCAGGATAACTAACTTTATCTAAAGCACATAAAGCAACAATTCTTTTATTCTTATCATCCCAATAAGTATCAATAATAAGACCACGCATACCATCTACAGAACTAGATTGATGATCTTTACATAATGGTTTACCAATCCATTTTTTATAAGCTTTTTTTAATTCAGCTTCAGGGAATATATCACAATTGTTATTTTTATAAGGTAATATATTAGGGTCAGAACTTTTCCATCTCCAAGATCCAGTTCTTGAATCTACATCCCAACCTACTTCAACATCTTTTCCATTAGAATCTTTTCTAATATTTCCATTATCATCATAAGCTGATCTTTCAGCTGCATGCATCATAACTGCAGTAAAATAAAGAAAATCATCTGCTTTTGGAGCTATCTTTTTTACCTCTTTAGCAAATTTCACAAATCTATCATGAATTTTTTTATCAGCTTTTATAGATTCAGAAGATATAAAATCATCTTTACCTATTTGTAAGTTTTCTCCAAATTTTAATATAACCATATTATCCTAAAAGAAGTAATTTTTATATATGCGATTTTTTTAGTTGTTTTTAATTATATATCACAATTTTGAACAACAATCCCATTCACCATGTAGCTATTATCATTTTTTATTTTTAAATTAT
>Ga0307380_10004024_pt1 | contig 20050 bp, 13 predicted proteins | sample UN3MG_FD_202239 | JGI IMG/M metagenome (GOLD analysis project Ga0307380, IMG submission 202239) | Soil microbial communities from Risofladan, Vaasa, Finland - UN-3 | ecosystem: Environmental > Terrestrial > Soil > Coastal area > Acid sulfate soil | place: Finland: Risofladan, Vaasa | collected... | reverse complement strand
AATTTTTCAATAAGAAGGTGAAGTACAGAAATAACAATTCAAGAAAGTTGAAAAAGGTAAACTATCCGAAAGGATAGGACGCAAAGTTATGGGTCTGAGGCATTTTTAATGTCTTTTGTTGCCCTTTACTGCCATGATTGCCAAACTGCCGGCTTTTTAATTAAATAAAGAGAGGCAGTTTTTATTTTTCCTATTGTTCCCCGTTTTTCTTATCCTTGCATTTATTATGCAAAAGATCACTAAAAAGATCTTATCATCTACCCACTTAAAAACTGCCTTTGAAAAACTATTCCAAGAAATAGTTGAAGCACTACTTATAGATCTCTACTTAAAAGTTTATCTTCAACCTGATAAAGAAAATCAACATTCATTCATCATAGTATAAGTAAATCACTTGAACTTTATTTAATCTAAAAAAGGAGGCGGTGTCCCTTGAAGGTGTTGAAATGATTTAGAAATGCATTTCGCTTCAGTTAAGATTAAAGAATAAAAGGAGTGGATTTTTAAAAATGAAAGAAAGAACTAAAAATATAAAGTTTAAATTTTGCTCAAAGTATCTTTTTGTAATTTTACCTTTGGTATTAGCTATTTTCTTAGCAGGTTGTGGTGGTTTGTTAACTCCCGCAACGGATGAAGTACAAATCAAAGCTGAGTTGCTGCAAGTTGAGGTTGTTGCCGAACTCAATGACATAATTGTGGTTCAACAGGGGCAGACGGTTAATTTCACTATCAATCTCTCGGCTTCAGGAAAACTTGATGCTTCGTACACACCAACTAATTCGGCGACTGCCCAAATACCTACAATATACTCGGTCGGGGCTGGAGGTATTACCTCGGCCACTGAGCCCAGCAGTGTATACGGCTTCTGGCACAACCCAGATGGGCCGCAAGCAGTGTATAGGGATGCCAGATGGACAGGTTATCCTACTCCCTACAGCGTATCGGCACAGGCAAGCGCCGCTTCAGATGCACCTCTGGGCGACTACCCAATCACTATCGTGCCCGTGCTTAGTCCTGATCCTACTGGTCCTGCACCCGCACCCAAACTTACTAATGATGTCGCTGATACACTCACCATCCGTGTAGTGGCAGCCACTAAGGCGACACCCGTTATCACCTGGAGCAACCCAGCGGACATTATATACGGGACGGCGCTGAGCAGCACGCAGTTGAATGCCACAGCCGACGTGGCGGCGGGCACCTTCGTCTACACACCACTAGCGGGAACAGTGCTGAATGCAGGTAGTGGCCAGACTCTCAGCGTGGACTTCACCCCCACCGATACGGCCAACTACAACAGCGCCTCCAAGGATGTGACAATCAACGTCATCAAGGCAACACCGATCATCAGCTGGGAAATCCCTGCTGACATAGTCTATGGCACTGCCCTAAGTGGTACTCAGCTAAATGCGTCTACAGATGTTGATGGCAGCTTTGCCTACGATCCAACAGATGGGACCAAGCTAAATGCAGGAGCTCTTCAGGCCTTGAAAACTACCTTCACGCCAGATGATGCGGCCAACTACAACACTGTTTCAGTAAGTGTCCTTATCAACGTGCTGAAGGCAACACCGATCATCAGCTGGGAAATCCCTGCTGACATAGTCTATGGCACTGCCCTAAGTGGTACTCAGCTAAATGCGTCTACAGATGTTGATGGCAGCTTTGCCTACGATCCAACAGATGGGACCGTGTTAAATGCAGGTAGTGGCCAGAATCTCCATGTGGACTTCATCCCAACCGATATGGATAACTACAACAACGCCTCCAAGGATGTGAAGATCAACGTCATCTACAACTCCTCCGGCATCCTTCAGCCCATCAATGCCGACGGTTCGAGCGTGTTCAAGCAGGGCAGCACGGTTCCAGCGAAGTTCCGCGTTGCAGATATCAATGGGAACTCCATCGGGACACCTGGAGTTGTCACCGATTTCAAGCTTTTCAAGATCATAGTAGGAACAGAAGTGTTGGAGCCAAATGAACCCGCGCTTTCCACTACCCCAGACACGGCTTTTCGCTGGAGTGCAAGCGACGAGCAGTGGATATTCAACATCAGCACCAAGAATTTGGCCAAGAACAAGACCTATGTCTACCGGATCACATTGAACGATGGGACAGCGATCATCTTCCAGTTTGGGTTGAAATAGTGATAAAGAGGCGGGGGCTTTAGCCCCCGCCTCAAAAGATAAAAACGGTAAAAGGGGATCAGGTCTCAACATTTGACATAACTTTATTCAGCCCTGGAACCTCTTCTTAAATGAATCAGAGACAGGGTGAGTTTAGATTTAGTGAAAAAGCCGGGCTTAGTTTGAGTTGCCAAGGAATATTTCCAACGCAATTACATTCTAAGTCTGGCTTTGATAAGCAAAACTTTTAATATTATTAATTTTATTTTAACTCTTTTCGATTCAATAATTTATGCAAAAATCTTTTTGTAAAACAATCGTAATCGAACGAGGAAAATTAAAAATTCATTATGAATTTTTTCGTGAAATAAAGAATATATCTTGAGAGGAGAAGCATTTAGAAATACTTTAATAAAAGTTGAAAAAGGTAAACTATCCGAAAGGATAGGACGCAAAGTTATGGGTCTGAGGCATTTTTAATGTCTTTTGCTGCCCTTTACTGCCATGATTGCCAAACTGCCGGCTTTTTAATTAAATAAAGAGAGGCAGTTTTTTTATTTAAAACCAAGACTATAATTTATCTTGCTAATATATTTCACATACCAAGAAAAAAACCACATCCGAGAGAACTTTAACCTAATTAGAAAAGGATTGTTATCTTATCTATTATATAAATTAGCTTACAGACAACATTTTCAGATGATACAAAAGGAGGCGATGTCTATTGATTATATAGAAATGATTTAAATTTACATTTCAATTTTATTGATAATAAATAAATGAAAGGAGTGAATTTTAATGAAAAAGTTATCTTATTTAATAGTGTTAGCTTTAATTTTAGGTCTGGTTTTTACTGGCTGTTCATCATTGTCCAATATCAGTCAGGTTCCGGCAACCGAGCAAAGCGGTGTTAACTACTTAACAAAAGGAACAGAAGCTGAACCGGCAGAATTTGATCTCTATGCAGGTCAGAACATGTTAGTTGGAAAGGTACTGGTCTGGGACGACGGTACAAATCTGTGTCTGAAATACGAGCTCAGTGCTGAGGCTCTGGCTGACGGATGGCGGTTAACTGAAACCCATTGGGCAGTAGCTACTGACCCAAATGGTATTCCTCAGAACAATGGTAACCCCACTCCCGGACAATTCCTCTATGGAGATGACAATTTGAGAGGAGTAGAGTTCTACCAGGAGTGCATACCATTTGCTGAAATCGGAAGTGGAGTAGAGTGCGATGATGACCTTATCATTGCTGCCCATGCAGTTGTCTGCAAGCTCAGCGATGACGTATGGACTGAGTGCGAGACTGCTTGGGGTGGAGATGAGGACTTCCCTGGTGCAAACTGGGCGACATACTTCGAGTATACGATCCAGTGTGAAATTGTACCTATAGAGGAGCCTGAAATTTGTCTCGGAGCTGGTGGAGGCAAGACCATTGGCTTCTGGAGCAACAAGAACGGCCAAAAGATCCTAACCGACAACTGGTCTGCTATTCAGGATAGTGACGTTCTATCCGACTTGATTCTAGCCGGACTGCCCAATACTAATCTGACAGCACCATATCTCACCAGCCCCGGAAAAGTCAAGGACTTCCTACTCAAGGCCACGGCAGTCGTCATGCGGTACATGCTGGCGGCACAGTGGCTGGGCATGCAGTTCAATGTACTGGTTGGAGATGTTGACGGCGAATCCCTGGTCTACCTTGGCGACCTGAATGAGGACGGAATCTACGACATTGAAGAGTTCATGTCGGTAGACGATGTCCTTGATGAGGTTTCATCTGAATGGAATGGCTGGAATCGTACTACCCAGGAATACTGGAAGAACATTCTGGATGATGCCAACAACAACCTGATCTTCCTAGTCGAATGTCCCTAAGCCTCACTCGTTTAGCTGCCATTAGCCGTAAGCTGTGGTGAGCTAAACTTCTTGGGGGGAGCTTTTTTAAGCTCCCCCCAGTTTTATTAGCCTATGTTAGTTATCCCTTAGCGGTTCTTGTTTGACTTCTGATTAGTCTTGCCATACCTAAACACCTCTTCTACCCATTGGTTTAAATATCAGATCATTGGCCCCTTTTGCCGGGCCGGTTCAAATCTATTCTGGTCTATCCTTATTGATGCCGATAATTATACTCTGCTTCTTAAGGAAAATAGGCAATTTAATAAATCGCAAAAAAAATTTAAAAATTGTTAAATTAAGGTCTAAAATTTCCTATTTTAGGGAATATATTAAATAGAGAAAAGAAATTTGAAAAGAGAATAAATTATCATTAAAGTTGATAAAGGCAAATCAACCGAAAGGTTGAGACGCAAAGTCACAGGTCTAAGACTATTAATTTAGTTAAGATGGCTGAGCTGCCGACTTTTTTTATTTTTTGAAAAATAGAATAAGAAATCTAAAAGTTGATAAAGGCAAACTATCCGAAAGGATAGGACGCAAAGCCATGGGCCTAAGGCACACAGTGTGCTAAGGCAGGCAAGCTGCCGGTTTTTTTTGTTTATTAGAAGAAGCGCTTTTTATATAAAAACAAATATATTTACAAGAAAGTAAAAATATAGGAGGGGATTTACGCCTAACCAGATAAAAAATAAGTTTCCCTGATAATAAAAGGATTTTACTGAAAAGGAGGTAGAATCAATGAAAACTAAAATAATTATAGTTTCTGTTCTTTTACTTTTAGTAGCAGTATTTACCTGTGGCTGTGTCCCGTTTATGGAAAATTTAGGATTGGTTAATCCTGTGAATGAAGAGCAATCATCTCTGGAAAAGGGTGGCTCCCCTGAGGGGTTGGTAAAGTTTTTAATAGGATTTAAAGGAAAGCCGGGACTTCCTGAACAAGCGTTGGTTAATGGTATGGGCGGAAAGATTAAATATACCTATCATCTTGTAGATGTGATCGCAGCTTCCTTTCCTCAACAGGCAATTGATGCCCTTCAAAAGAATCCCAAGGTCAAATATGTTGAACCTGATGGCCTGGTGAGTGTGCTTGACACCGAGTTGGATAATTCTTGGGGGGTAAAGCGAATTGGTGCTGGTTTAGTTCATGATTCTCTTAATAAAGGTGCCGGGGTAAAGGTCGCTGTTATTGATACCGGGATAGATTATAATCATCCGGATTTAAATTCAAACTACCGGGGAGGCTATGATTTTGTTAATGATGATAGTGACCCGATGGACGATCATGGGCATGGTACCCATGTTGCAGGCACTATTGCTGCCCTGGATGACGGTATGGGTGTGGTTGGTGTTGCTGCGGAAGCTAATCTGTATGCCTTAAAGGTTTTAAATGCTAGTGGCAGCGGGTCTTATAGTGATGTAATTGCTGCCCTTGAATGGTGTGTGGATAACGGCATTCAGGTAACCAATAATAGTTATGGGAGCTCGGGGGATGCCGGGATAAGTGTGAAAAAGGCTTTTGATAATGCTTATTACAATTATGGAATTATTAATGTAAGTTCAGCAGGCAACAACGGTGATTCTTCCGGGTCAGGAGACAATATTAGTTATCCGGCTAGATATGATTCGGTCATTGCGGTTGCCGCAACTAATCAAAGAGACCAAAGGACGAGCTGGTCGAGTACCGGTCCTGACTTGGAAATATCCGCTCCTGGTTTATCTATTTACTCCACTTTAGTAGGTGGAGGGTATGGGACAAAGAGTGGCACCTCAATGGCCAGTCCTCACGTGGCTGGAACAGTAGCCTTGATGATTGCTGCCGGGGTTTCTGATATAAGAGGCCAATTACAGAGTACTGCCGATGATTTAGGCGCAGCCGGTTGGGATAGCCAGTATGGATATGGCCTGGTTGATGCTGATGAAGCTGCCGGTGAAGATGGTGTAGAGACACCCTCACCTGCTGCTGGCACTATTGCGGGAAAAGTGACTGATGCCGATGGTGTAGATTCAGCCATTATAGGGGCTACGGTAGTCGTAGAAGGTGCTTCTCTGTCCGCGGTTACAGATGCCGGCGGCTATTATGAAATTAATAATGTAGTCGAAGGAGTATACACGGTTGGCGCTTCAGCGGAGGGTTATGAGAGTGCCAGTCAAAAGGTCACGGTAAGTGCTGATGCGCAATCCACAGCTAATTTTGCTCTAAAACCGCTTTCTGCACCTGGCAAAATATATGTCTCTAATATTGATATGGCATTTATAAAAGCTACTGCCGGAAAAAATACCTTTTATACAGCTGTAGCAACTGTAAGTATAGTTGATGAGAATGAAACTCCGGTAGATGGGGTAATGGTATCCGGCCATTGGAGTGGAGCAACTAAGGATACTGATTCTGGTGTGACTGATGCCAAGGGGCAAGTAAGTTTAAATTCAAATAAGGTAAAAAATCCTAAAATTGGAACAACCTTTATTTTTACAGTAGATAATGTTTCCAAAGATGGATGGGAATATTATGCAGATGCAAATGTAGAGACATTTGATAGTATATCGGTTCCATAATTTTAGAACAAAAAAGTGAAACAATCTATTAAGGTGGCTGTACAAACCAAATTACAGGTAGAGGTTGTACTTCCAAAGGGGTCAGGTCTCAACATTTGACATAACTTTATTCATCCCTGGAACCTCTTCTTAAATGAATCAGAGACAGGGTGAGTTTAGATTTAGTGAAAAAAGCCAGGCTTAGTTTGAGTTGCCAAGGAATATTTCCAATGCAATTACATTCTAAGTCTGGCTTTATTTTTTACAATAACTCTGATTCGGGAGTATGTATTCAATATTAGAATATGAAAGATTCTCTTCAACAATCCTCTCCTGACGTATTTATTGGTAGTAAAGCATTTATCAAGTTAAACATTTTAGCTCATTCTATCACGGCTTGACTCTGAAAGCATTTTACATAAAGGATTTTAAAGTAAAATTATTAACCGGATAAAATATTTATGATATAATTTATGATAAGTAACTGAAAAGTTATTTAGTACAACATTTATCAAGAAGGAAAATTTACATTAAAGGAGGTCATAAAAGATGTTAAAGGAATTTAAAGAATTTGCCATGCGGGGGAACGTGATTGACATGGCAGTAGGAATCGTTATTGGTGCTGCGTTCGGCACTATTGTGAAATCACTAGTTTCTGATATCATTATGCCACCTATTGGTCTGCTATTGGGTAAAGTTGATTTTGCTAATCTTTTTACAGTCTTGAAACAAGGTGAGGCAGTTGCTGGTCCCTATGCTTCTCTTGCTGATGCTCAGGCAGCTGGAGCAGTTACGATTAACTATGGTGTGTTCATAAATACACTCATAAGCTTTATTATAATTGCTTTTGCCATATTTATGGTTATCCGCAGTATGAATAAGCTCAAGAAAAAAGAAGAAGCCTCTCCGGCTGAACCAACAACCAAGGATTGCCCCTACTGCCTTACCAGTATTCCGATTAAAGCCACACGTTGTCCGCATTGCACTTCTAAATTGGTGACAGAATAAATTAAAAAATTATCAAATTAATGTCTAAAACTATCGGTTTTAGGGAATATAATAAATAGAGAAAGAAATTCTTAAAAAAAAATAAATTATCTCATCGAAGTTGATAAAGGCAAATCAACCGAAAGGTTGAGACGCAAAGCAACGGGTCTAAGGCACTAAAAGTGCTAAGGCAGCCAGGCTACCGACTTTTTTTTGTTTGAAAATAGAATAGGAAAATTAAAAAATATTTAGTAATTTTTATTCTAAAATATATACCATAATTGCTCTAAACATTATATTTAATGGACCTATAAAAAATCACTCATAAAACAATCCAAAATTTGGAAAACCCACTCAGACACCCATTCAAAAAATTATTCACAGTAACAGTCAAAGCACCACTATAAAAATCTTTACTTTAATAAATGCTAAATCAAATCTCACTAAAAAATAATCAATATCTATCACATAAACAGATTGCACGGAATTTTGCTTAAAAGCAAAGAAGGAGGTGTTGTCTCTAAATTTAATTCAGGTATTTCGAATTTATGTTTCAATTCATAAATAAGAAATAAGAAAATTTTAGTAAAAAAGCAGTATGTTTAATGAAAGCAGATAAAATTTCCAAATAATATTTCAAAAAACTGATAAAGGCAAACTATCTGAAAGGATAGGACGCAAAGTCATGGGTCTAAAGCACTTTTAGTTAGTGCCAAGATTGCCAGACTGCCGACTTTTTTTGTTTTTCCTCCGAAGTTCTGGTTGTAAAAGTCGGTTAAAAGGAGGTGAGATGGATAGAGCAAATCGTACTGCATGTGTAACTTGAAAGTGTTTAAAAATCAGAAATTTAAGGAGGAAATTAGAAATGAGAAAGTTTATTGTTATCTCGATAGTTCTTCTTATGATAGCAGGATTCGCGATTACCTCTTCAGCCGTGGAGGTTGACTTAGTGGTTGGACGAAAGCTCATTCCAGTTGGTACGCTAACTGTGACTGTAGAAGAAGTTGAGAGTGTCCCGAGTTTAGTCGTTACTTATGCCATGGACCCTGTGGTCCCTGATGAAGAAGGATGGGAATTGCTAGAAACCCATCTTTATGTTGGAATTGGCCCGCCCACAAAGAGTGCCCCTGGGCAGTTCCCCTATGGACCTGAGTCTGAGTATGCTACAGATGATGGATATTCTATTCCCTTGTCTGTGTTACCAGTGTTACCACCAGAAAATGATAGTTACTTTATTGCCGCTCAGGCGGAAATAGGAAAGATTGATGATGAAGGCGAGCCAGTTGTTGATGAATACGACGAGCAAATCGAGGAGACAACATGGGCAAAAAGTGATGATGAGATCCGTCCCGGAAAGAATTGGGCGATGTACTTCGAATTTGAATTAGAAGATTAGTGAACAAAAATGATGTAACCAAGAAGAACATTTAGTATGAGGGCGGGGAGGTTTTAAAATAGACTTTCCCCGCCTTTTTGTTTTTACTCTTTCAAAATCACCAAACCCTTATAAATAGCCATTTTCAGTTTTTTAACATCCGAAAATTCAGCCAAAAAAGTGCTGTTTTCGAGGGAAAAGTATAGGCCAACCAAAGAAACGCTTCTACGGACGTTTACGGCGTTTTTCTCATGAAACCCTTATGGCATAAGGGTTTCAGGAGTGTGATTTTAGGTGAATTTTGCTTCTTAGGGGAGGTAAATTATCAAAATTGCTTTAGTCAGAAGGTGGAGGGGGAAGGTGATAGCGGTTATACTTTTTTAAACTTTTAATACTTTGTATTCCTATCATAGATAGTTTCTCCTGTTTTTATAATTTTATATGCAAAATTTTTGGGATTTTGAGTAAGTAATATGTTAGAAGAATAAGGTATAGCTTCTATTGATTCATCAATTTCCCAGGATAACTTTGAAAGAAATTGCAGCTCTTTTAGTTTGTGTTTGCCAAAGTCAGGAGAAAAAATAGCTAAATCTATATCGCTAAATTCATCAGGCTTTCCATTTGCCCATGAACCATAAAGAATTACTTTATTTATTGTGATATTTTTTTCTAAAGCTTTAATATATTTTTTAATTTTATTTATTATTACAGCTTTGTCTCTAACCATTTATATAATCTCCTTGTATTTTCAAGTAGTTTGGAGGAATAATCAAAATCTAATTCTTTAATTATGTCTAACTGTTGGTCAGGATATCTACAGCGATATTTAAAGGGTTTAACTCATTGCCTCTGCTGTTTTTAAATCGTAGTTAGCGATTTTTAGCCAATAATTGTCATTTGCCATTTATAATTTCATTCTCCTTAAGGTAGCATAGAACGGCCTTCTATTAGTGATCCTCTTAAGTTACTTATTATAACATGAAATATTGACAAAGTGAATTATTGTCAAGTTCATTGTCAAGTTCATACGATATAAAAGTAGCGGTTCTTTGGGAGCAGTCGGAAACAGGCTTCGTAACTTTATAAAATACTCGAAATGACAGATAAATCTTATTTTATCATCCTCTGAAACCCTTTATTTTATGGGGTTTCAGACCCCCTTCAGGAATGCCCTAAAAACGCTCTGTAACTCACGTAAAAATATGAAAAATCGGGCAATTAAGTACCCTGATTTTGGGGTATTTTTGCCTCCCCGAAACTTTAAAACCCTTATAAATAGCCATTTTCAGTTTTTGAACATCCGAAAAATCAGTCAAAAAAGTGCTGTTTTCGAGGGGAAAGTATAGGCCAACCAAAGAAACGCTCCTACGAGCGTTTACGGCGTTTTTCTCATGAAACCCTTATGGTATAAGGGTTTCAGAAGTGTGATTTTAGGTGAATTTTGCTTTTTAGGGGAGGTAAATTATCTAATTTACCCTCAGACTGGTCGAATGAATTCGACCCCTACATTAATAAGAGCTTATAGTAATAGATCACGACCGTAAGAATAGGATTTTACTCGTTTTGCAAAAAAATAAAACTTGCGGAAAAGTGCTGATATAGGTAATAAAATTACTACTTATTACACATTTTCGCAAGTACACTGCTTAATATTACGTACAAAACGATATATTTTACTAATAAATAGTAGTGATTTGCAAAAAAAATGTAAATAAAGATTTACGCTTTAATTTAAAATTTTCTCTCAAAAAAGAAGGATTTTTAAAATTTATGTAGAACTATAGATATAATCATAATTTAAATAACCTGAAAGATTCATAGGATACGAGTAAATATAATATTAGATTTGCCTATAAAAATTTACAATTCTCTATAAATAGAGAACAAGAGGGATTGTATTTTCTAAATTTAAAAAATTTATTAATAATGGAGGTGTTAAAAATGGCAGCGGAAAAGAGAGGAGAGACAAGAAGTTATCAGAAAAGTTTTTCGGAAGTTTTTTCAGCTACTACTAAGGCTTTGGAAGATCTTAAAATTGGAATAGTCAACAAAAATGAAGAAGAAGGAATAATCAATATATCTACGGGGTTTACTGTATTCTCTGCCGGAGGAGAGGGAGTTATTGAAGTAAAATCTGTTCCTGATACTAATGAAACTACTGTAGCGATTGGTATTAAATCCAAAATGAAAGCAGTTCTTATTGATTGGGGGCAGGCTTCACGAGAAACAAGACAGATATTCAGTAAGATAGAAGAATATTTAGGAGTGGTAGTTGCTGAGCCTGCACCAGAAAAGAGTGAGCCTTTAACTTCAAATGCATGTCCTTCCTGTGGCAAGTCTGTAGGAGCAGCTGATAAGTTCTGCCAGAATTGTGGAGCAAAATTAAAATAATCAAGAGGAAAAGAGGGGTAAAAAATGTCTTTTTGTCCGAATTGTGGTAAAAAAATTGAGGGTGAGGTAACTTTTTGTCCGTCATGTGGTTTTAATCTGAAAGGGGAACAAAAAAGTTCTTCTCCAACTTCTTCTCCTGTGAAGGGCAGGGTAACAAGCGGAGGTGGATTAAATACCAAGGTTTACATGATTATTTCTGTATCTGGCTTGGGGGCATTAGCGATATTATCTCTTATGACGAAAGATAGTATAGGCTTTATAATTGCAGCTGCTTTATGTGCTGTACTATATTTTTTAGGGATGAAAAAGTTTGAAGAAGGGGACAGAGATACAGCTAAAAAGATTTTTTTAATTGTTGCTGTTTTAACCGGAATATTAGGATTCGCATTTATAGTAATGGGAAATTTTTTTGGAGCTGTTGATATTTTAGTTGCCATCCCTATCTTTATGGCCTGGAATGATATGGAGAAGAGTTAGTTTAAGAGGTTAAAACTTGTTTTTAAGGATTTCTATTTATCTTTTAATACAAGGGTAAGAAGTTATTGCGTATATTATAATTGGCTATTATAACCTGAGGCCTCATATAAAAATGTACTCGAAATGCGATAGTTGACATTTTTTTTGAAGAGAGTAGAATTAGAATTAGGATATCCAAGAAAATATTAAGCCGAAAAAGGCAAACTATCCGAAAGGATAGGACGCAAAGTTTTGGATTTAAGGCATTTCATTGCTATGATTGCCAGACTGCCGACTTTTTAATAATAAAAGTTAGGCAGTTTTTTGTTTTTTTAGAAGTATTAGCAGAAGTGTTTTCCCATAAAAATAAATAGAATTATAAGAAAATGAAAATATAAAAAGGGGGGATTTGTGGCTAATAAAATAAGAAATGTGTTTTCTTTATAATAAAAGATTTTACTAAAAAGTGAGGTGAAAATAAATGAAAGTTAAATTAATTATAATTTCAATTATTTTACTTTTAGTTATAGTGTTCGCATGTGGCTGTATTCCATTTATGGAAAAAATAGGTTTGATTAACCCTACGAATGAAGAGCAATTATCACCGGAAAAAGGTGGACCCCCTGATGGGCTAGTAAAGGTTTTGATAGGATTTAAAGAAAAACCAGGAGCAGCTCAGCAGACAATGGTTAGGGGGTTAGGTGGTAAAATAAAATATACCTATAATATTATTCCGGCTATAGCTGCATCAGTTCCTGAAGTGGCTATTGAAGCCTTAAAAAAGAATCCCAATATTACAAATGTTGAACTTGACAGCATGGTGTTCGCTCTAGATACAGAGCTGGATAATTCTTGGGGTGTTAAACGTATCGGGGCGGGCATTGTCCATGAATCTGGTAAAAATGGTGAGGGGATAAAAATAGCCATAATAGATACTGGAATTGATAAAGACCATCCTGACCTTAATGATAACCTCGTTAATGGAGTAAACTTTGTTTCTAAACCGTCATGGAGAACTCCTGACCCAAATGAATGGGATGATGACAATGGTCATGGCACTCATGTAGCTGGTATTATTGCTGCTGAAGATAATAATACTGGGGTAGTCGGTGTAGCACCAGGAGCAGCTTTGTATGCGCTCAAGGTATTAGACAGAACAGGCAGTGGCTATGTAAGCGATGTGGTTGCTGCTATCCAATGGGCGACAGAAAATGATATACAGGTGATTAACATGAGTTTGGGAGGAGCTTACGATATTTGGCTTGATGCAGCTTGCTGGTTAGCATACTACTATGATGGACTTATCCTGGTTGCAGCAGCAGGGAACGGGGGATCTGTTATTTACCCTGCTGCTTATGATAGTGTCATTGCTGTATCAGCTACAAACAGCGCTGATGAACTTGCTTGGTTTAGCAGTACAGGTCCTGAGGTAGAACTTGCGGCACCGGGGGTAGATATCTATTCTACTTATAAAGATGGCGGTTATGCTACTTATAGTGGAACTTCGATGGCCTCTCCACACGTGGCTGGCGTAGCTGCGCTGGTTATTGCTTCAGGAACCACTGGTGTTTCAGGGGTCAGAGAAAAGTTACAGACTACTGCTGAGGATTTAGGTGCAGAAGGACGGGATAGCCAGTTTGGCTATGGTTTAGTTGATGCAGCTGAGGCAGTAGGGATAACCAGTGCGGACAATCTGGGTCCAGTGACCTCGGGTGTAGTTGCTGATCCTAACCCTACCAATGATGCAGCTTCCGTCACATTAACGGCAGATGTCAGTGATGCAACCACTGGGAACTCCAACATTGCCGTAGCAGAGTACTTCGTGGACACTGTTGAGGCTGATGGTGTTGGAACATCCATGAATGCATCCGACGATGGCGCTTTCAACTCCCCGACAGAAGTGGTGACAGCAAGTATAGATGTATCCGGCTGGGCTGTTGGTCAGTACACGCTGTATGTGCATGGTATGGACACAGCGGGCAATTGGGGAGCCACAGAATCCGTGGTGTTAAATATTACAGAAGAGTCCAGCAACATCATGTATGTGGAGAGCATCACCTTTTCAGCGAAGAAAGCCGGTAAAAACTTATTCCTTTACACTACAGTTGATGTATCGCTTAAGGACAATGGTGCAGTTGACGGTGCTAGAGTGACGATGACTCTTACTAATGGAACAAGTTCCTGGAATTTCTCTGGTGATACTGGTTTAGATGGTACGGTGAAATTTACTTTAAAGGCACAAGCTGGAAATTACACTACTAAAGTAACCGATGTATCGCATACTGAGTATGATTGGGATGGGGGTGTAATAACAAAATATTGCATACTTGATGAAAATGGTGGTATCACTCAATGGTAATTAATATTTAACTTACTACGAACTAACTGGATATACTGTTCTAAAGATACAGAAAATGGGAATTTCTAATCACTACGAAGGTTCAGTTAAATAAGTTGTAGGCAGAGGTTGGAGAACTAAAAGAAGCTCTCGCCTCTGCCTTTTTAATTTTATTTTTTTAAAGAGAAGGTGGTGATGAATTATGAAAATAATTATATTGATCGTTATTGTTGTAGCGCTATTTTCAAGTTTTGGGTTATGGCTAATAGCTTACGGAAATACAACGCCGGAAGAAGAAAATATGAACTACGGTATTTCTATGCCGACTGATAAGGTGAGCTACTCTGTTGGAGAACCTATTAAGATGACCCTTAAAATTTTTAATTACACTGAAGAAGATATTATTTTTCATTTTAATACCTCTCAAAGATATGATTTTATAATCGAAGATGAGGGAAAAAATGAGATTTGGCGCTGGTCTAAGGATAGAATGTTCGCTATGATGTTAGGAGAAAAGATTTTGGGGCCGGATAATCCAGAAATTATTTACACAGCGGAATATAAGGGCAAGCTTAGCCCAGGTTATTACAAAGTCACTGCGATTTTTGTTGCCCAAGATAGACCGATGTCAGGTAGCGTTATTATTGAAGTGAAGTAAAGAGGATTGATGTTTATCATTTAATTACTCCCCCTCACCCCCGTATCAAGTACGGGGCAGGCTCTAACCCTTTCCCTCCAAGGGGAGAGGGGGGTTAATTTTTAAGATTAGGTCTTTGCGGGTTTTGGTTAGGGCGGCGAGTTCCTGGTTATATTTTTTTAAATCAATCATCAAACTCCGTACTTTTTTTGAATCTTTAAGAACTGTCGGGTCACATAGCTGACTCTCTATAGCGGTTTTATTTTTTTCTAAGAATTTTATTTTTTCTTCAACTGATTTTAATTTATCCAGAATATCTTTATTTTGTCGGTAGATACGATTTCGTTCTTCTGCTTCTTTTTGTTTTTTTAATTTATTTAAAGTTTTTACTTTTAGCTTCGATTGCTCCACTCTTTTGACAGATAAGTCACCATCATTAATTTCTACCAGCAATTGAGTTCGTTTTTCTATAAAGTAGGAATAGTTTCCGGGATAATCATAAATTTTTCCGTCGCGTATTTCAATTACCCGGGTTATCAGATTATCCAGAAAGAAACGGTCATGAGAAACGATTAATATGGTTCCCGAATATTTCAATAAAGCCCGCTGAAATAATTCTTTGGTTATTATATCCAGGTGATTGGTCGGCTCATCGAGTATTAAAAAATTTGATTCCTGCATCAGAATCTTTGCCAAAGAAAGGCGGGATTTTTCTCCTCCTGAGAGAATGCTGATCGGTTTATAAATATCGTCACCGGAGAAGAGGAACGCTCCTAATAAACTTCTCCTTTCTCCGGAAGTCATAGAACTTGATTCGGTAGATATTTCTTCCCAGATAGTATGATTGTAGTCGAGATTTTGAGAGCTCTCCTGAGAGAAGAAAGCCAGATTTACCTTATGTCCTAAATCTACTTTACCGCCAGTTGGTCTTTCTCTTTTACTGATTAATCGGGAAAGGGTAGATTTACCTGCCCCGTTTATTCCTACCAGGGCAACTTTTTCACTTCGGTGCAAGGTAAAATTTAAACCGCTGAATACAGGAATTTCCTCATATACTTTGGCCAGATTTTCTACGCTCACTACTTTATCTCCGCTGCGTGGACATTTAGGAAAATAGATGGCTGCTTTTTTTGGTGTTTTATCAATTTTCACAACCTGCATTTTTTCCAGCATTTTTATTCTGCTTTGCACCTGGGCTGCTTTGGTGTTTTTATAACGAAACCTTTCGATAAAGGTCTCGGTCTTAGCTATTTTATCCTGTTGATTTTTGGATTCTTTTTGTAATAGTAGGTGCCGATTTTCTTTTTCTTTTAAATAGTAGGAAAAATTACCCTGATAGATGGTCAGTTTTTGATGAGCAAGTTCCGTAATTTGGGTCATAAGTTTATCCAGAAAGTATCGGTCGTGAGAGATTGCTATTATTGTTCCTGAAAAATTTTGCAGCCAACCTTCCAGCCATTCCAAACTTTCTGTATCCAGATGATTGGTAGGTTCATCAAGTAAAATTATATCCGGTGAAGAAAGAAGTATGGAAGTCAGGATTATTCGCATCTTCCATCCGCCGGAGAATTCAGTACATTGCCGGGTGAAATCTTTTTCCCGGAAACCCAAACCTTTGAGCACTTTATGAGCCTGAACAGAAAAAGTATAACCGCCTCGATGCTCAAAAAGGTTGGATATCTTTTCATATTTTTTTAGAGCTGCTTGATAGTTGTTTGATTCAGCAAAAAGAGAGGTCAGGTGTTCTTCGCAAGCTTTCAGGGAATGTTCTAATTTGGCAATACCCGATTTTTCCTTTAAATAGGAGACAAGGTCAATATTGCTTGTAAGTTCGATTAAATCCTGGGGCAGGTAGCCAATTCGCTGGTTTAGTGGTAAAGTAATATTACCCTTGTCCGGTTGAACAAATCCTACAATAGCGCGAAACAGGGTAGTCTTTCCGGTGCCGTTATTGCCCACCAAGCCGATGCGGCTGCCCCTGGGGATTCTCCAGTTTAAATTATCAAAGAGAACTTTCTCCTGGAATCCGATGCTAATATTTTCAAGGGAAATCATAAATATTTTCTCCTGTGCGTTTTAGTTAAAATTGCATTTGTATAAGAATTAACTTTTTTCGTAGTGGTTCGATTCATCGAGCCCGCAAACCATATGATCGTGAAAAAGGGTATCGGATCGGATAAATCCGACCCCTACATTAAAATCAAGAGTTTGTACAAAAAGGTTTTTTAGTTTTAATTCACTAATGACTAATTTATTTGGCGAATTAATAAATCTTGTATCCTGTATCTTTAATCGGTCAATTGGTGAATCGGCCAATCGGAAAATTAACAAATCTATTATACACGAAATATTAAATATTTGCCGCGGAATTGAAATTATTGTTTTAAAATAATATAGTATTATATAATATAATATGAATTGAGTGTTAGTTTTGATTTTTAAAATCGTGTCAAGAGAACCGTCCCCTTGACAATTTTTTAGGTTTGGTGAAAATGGACATATTTTATCCTGATAAACAGAGAGAAAAAAACATGACAGAGAACCGTCCTCTGGTGCGGTTTTGTGATATTGTGGTGATAGGCGGGGGGGCAGCCGGAATGATGGCGGCCGGCCGGGCATCAGAATTGGGAGCAAAGGTTGTTTTAATCGAAAAGAACGAAATTCTGGGTAAAAAATTACTGATTACCGGCAAGGGTCGTTGTAATTTTACTCATTCCGAGTTTGATATCAGAAAATTTGCTGAAAAATTCGGTAGGAATGGACGCTTTCTCTATAGTGCTCTGGCGATATTTGGAGCGCGTGAGGTGATTAATTTTTTTGAATGCCGAGGGTTAAAAAGTAGGGTGGAACAGGGTGACAGAATCTTCCCTGAGGAGAGGAATGCCCAGGATATATTGAATGTGCTTACAAAATATTTAACGGAGGGAAAAGTCAATATTTTTCTTAATTCTGAGATAACCGGATTTAAACAGAATAACGGAAAAATATCTCAGGTTTTCCTTCAAGACCGCCAGATAAGTGCTGATAAATTTATTATCTGTACAGGAGGAAAAGCATATCCTCAAACCGGTTCTACCGGTGACGGCTATCGATGGGCTGAACAATTAGGGCATACTGTTATTACACCGGTACCTGCATTAAACCCGGTGAAAACCTCTGAAAATTGGGTGAAAGAAGTACAGGGCTTATCTCTTAAAAATGTCTCAATCGAATTGTTTCAGAATGGCAAGAAACAGGATGAACGTTTTGGCGAGATGCTTTTTACTCACTTTGGGGTGAGTGGGCCTATTGTTATGGATATGAGTAAAAATATCGGGGCATTGTTGAAAAATGGTCCGGCAAAATTGCTCTTAGATTTAAAACCGGCTCTGGATTTTAAAAAATTGGATAAACGTATCCAGCGAGATTTTCAGGAATTTAAAGGGAGAATGTTTAAAAATTCATTAAAAGGATTATTGCCCTTATCGATGATACCGGTCATGATCAAACTTTCCGGAATAGATCCTGAGAAAAAGGTGGATTATATCAGCCGGGAAGAACGAAATAAATTGGTTCACCTGCTAAAAGAATTAGAATTGACGCCTACCGGACTGTTGGGATTTAAATGGTCGGTAGTGACCAGCGGGGGAGTTGCCCTTAAAGAGGTAGACCCGAATACTATGTGTTCTAAAAAAATCAAAAACCTTTATTTTGCCGGGGAAATTTTAGACCTTGACGGGCCATCAGGAGGATATAACTTGCAGATATGCTGGAGCACCGGATATCTGGCCGGCGAAAGCGCAGCCAAAGAACATTAAAATTTTATGTTATAATTAAAGAAATCATTCCCCTTAATTTAGCGGATCATATCATATAGATATAATCATTTTAACTGGAAGAAAACGAGAAAGGTAAAAACCAGATGAAATTTCTTCACCTAGCCGATGTTCATTTAGGAATGGAAAATTACGGACGGATAGACCCTTCCACCGGCCTGCATACCAGATTAAAGGATTTTATTAAATGTTTTAGTTTTGCTATTGATATTGCCCTGGAAGAAAAAGTGGATTTAGTAATATTTACCGGCGATGCTTACAAGAATAGTAATCCTAATCCTACCCATCAGCGTGAATTCGCCCGGCAGATTTACAGGTTAAGTGAAGCAGAAATTCCGGTGATAATGATAAATGGGAATCATGACAATCCTGTATCTTTTGGTAAAGCCGCTTCCTTGGATATTTTCGATACTTTAAATGTTTCCGGGATAAGAGTGGTAACTAAACCCGAGCTGTTAGATATTGAGACCAAGTCAGGTCCGGTTCAGGTCTTCGGTCTGCCCTGGCCCACCAAGAATTTATTTCTTACCAAAGAAGAATATAAAGATTTTAATGACGAAGAAAGTACCAAAGAAATCCAGAAAAGAGCAAGTAAAAAAATTAAAGAATATGCCCGGATGATGAAACCCGGGACTCCAGCGATTTTTACTGCTCACCTGGCTGCCGCAGAAGCAACTTATTCCGGTTCAGAGAGGTCGGCAATAATAGGGAGGGACCCGGTGTTTTCCACTCAAGTGTTAGCTCAAAAGGAATTTGATTACGTAGCTTTGGGCCATATCCACAAATTTCAGGATCTAAATCTTAACAATCATCCTCCGGTAGTCTATCCGGGAAGTATCGAAAGAATAAATTTTGGTGAGGAGAAGGATGACAAAGGGGTTTGTTTGGTGAATATTGAAAATGGCAAAACTTCTTATGAATTTATTCCTCTCCCCGCCCGAAAGTTTGTTACCATAGATGTGGTAATTAGCGAAGAGCAAGACCCTACTAATACTTTAATAGGAGAAATTGAAAAGTATGATTTATCCGAGTCAGTGGTGAGGTTATTTTATACTATGCCTGCAGATAAGGAAGACTTACTGGATTTTAAAAGAATAAATTCTGCTTTGGAGAAGGCATTTTTAGTAACCACTATTGCTAAAAAGTCAAAACCGATAGAGCGGCTTCAAAGAACCGAGATTTCAGAAGATTTAGGGATGTTGGAAGCTATGGATAAATATATTCAGAATAGTCCTGGTTTAATTCCTTTGTCTGAGGAATTGAAAACTTACGCCCAAAAATTAGAACAAGAATTAGAAGATAATAAGTATTCACCGTGATATATATTGATATATATAAGATTTATCATTAAATAAAAATGATGGAATAACACCTACTATTACCGGTGGGGTATTTATATAAAAATTAAGGAGCAAAAGTTATGACAATTGTAAATTTAAAAGAAATACTCAAAGATACAGAAGAAAAGAAATACGCAGTTGGTTGTTTTAATGT
>Ga0307380_10004021_pt1 | contig 20057 bp, 12 predicted proteins | sample UN3MG_FD_202239 | JGI IMG/M metagenome (GOLD analysis project Ga0307380, IMG submission 202239) | Soil microbial communities from Risofladan, Vaasa, Finland - UN-3 | ecosystem: Environmental > Terrestrial > Soil > Coastal area > Acid sulfate soil | place: Finland: Risofladan, Vaasa | collected... | reverse complement strand
AAATACAGAAGTGCGAAAGTGGCAATAATCGAAACCGGAATGGCGGTGGCGATAACGATGGTGCTGCGAAAATTGCGCAGAAACAGAAGCAGCACAATGATGGCGAGAATTCCGCCGTAGATCGCGGAAGAGCCGACGTTGGTAATGGAACGCTGGATATAATCGGAAGTATCGATAATCGGTATGATTTTTATCTGCGGTATATCGCGGTTGATGCGTTCGAGCTCGGCGAGTGCTCCGCGGGCGACCTCGACTGTATTTTCGCCGGACTGCTTGTTGATCGACATCCACGTTCCCGGCACGCCATCGACGCGGATAATTCTGGTGACCTTCGTCCAGGAATCCTCCACAAGGGCGATTTCCCTCAATTGAATCGGCACACCCTGTCTGACCGCTATGACTGTATCCTGGAGCTGCTTGAGGTTTGTGTATTCGCCAGGGGTTCTGATAGTAATCTCGAAGTTGCCTTTTTCTATTGTTCCGGCGGGAATGTTTACATTTCCCTCGCGTATGCGTGCGATAATGGATTCGAGCGGTATGGCCAGCGCGTTTATCTTCGCCGGGTCGAGATTAACGTGTATCTCTCGTTCGAGACCACCGCGGACGTTGACGGCGGCCACACCTCGGACGCGTTCGAGCCGATATTGCACCTGGTCTTCGATAATCCGCCGGGTCTGGATGGGATCCAGATTGCTCGAAGCGCCGAGAATCAGTATGGGGAAGCTGGCGAGGTCGTATTTTCGAAGCGTGGGCCGTTCGGAGTCGTCCGGCAGATGGTCGATAATGCGGTCCAGGCGGTCGCGGATATCGTTCGCGGCGGCATCCAGATCAGCTCCCCAGGAGAATGTCACCCTGACCGTGCCCTGGCCCTCGACCGAGACCGAGGTCAGCTCCTCGACTCCCGGCACGGCGCTGACGGCCTGCTCGATAGGGCGGGTTATAAGCTCCTCGATTTCCTCCGGCCCGGCGTTTTCGTAAGTGCAGGAGATGCTTAAAGTCGGGTACGAAATATCGGGCATAAGGTCGATGGGAAGCCTCAGCAGCGAGATGGTGCCGAGCAGAAGGACCATCAAAACCACCATGATTGTGAAAATGGGCCGGTGGACCGCGAAGCGTGAGATTCTCATCGGGAATCCCTTTCACTACGAATGCAAAAATCAAAGTGCAAAAAGTAAAATTGAAGAAGTCGTCCGTCAGCCTCGGGCTGCCGGACTCCGCTATTTTGATATTTGATATTTGATATTTGATTTTTCATTTGGGCAGCGTAATATCGGAGCCGTTTTCGAGAAGATGATTGCCCATTGTAATCACGAGTCCTGAAATCTCCGGATCCGTGATTTCGACAATCTCACCGTTGATGATGCCCGTTGTCACGGGAACGAAACGGGCCTTGAGATTTTGTGTATCGGCGATAAAAATCCCTTCTTTATCGTCCCTTCTGACCAGGGCGGGAAGCGGAACCAGTGTGGAGTTTTCGTGCCTTGCGAATGCGACCCTGGCCCTGACGAACATCCCGGGCTTTAGCGTAAGGTCGGAATTGGGCACTTCTATTTCCAGTCTTGCCTGGCGGCTGCTTTCTTTCAGCAGCGGCGCTATCCGGGTAATGCTGCCGGCAAAAGTCCTGCCGGGATAGGCATCGGTAGTGATAATGGCCTGCTGGCCTATCGTGACTTTCGGGTAGTCCCTCTCAATGACGTAAACGACGGCTGTCAGCGGATTGTTTTCGAGGATCGAGACAATGGATTGATTGACCTGAAGCAGCTCGCCTTCATCCACGAACCTCTCGCCCACGACGCGGGTCTGGTCGCCTTCTTCCCAAAAGGCCTGGACTTTCGTATAGGAGAGCCTCACAAGGGCGGTTTTCAAAGCCGCTTCCTTCTGGGTCACCTGGGCGAGCGAGACCTTGTGTCTCGTCTGGCTGGCGTTGAACGCCGCTTCCGATACATCCAGTTCCGAAGCCGACGCGATTTGCTTTTCGCGGAGCGCCTTTGCCCTTTCGTATTCGCGCTTGGCTATGTCGAGGTCGCTGGCATAGTTTGCCGCGTTCGCCGCGGCAACCTGCAGCTCGGCCCTGGCCTGTTCGACCTGCTGGGCGAATTCCTCGTCGTCCAGGACCGCAATGACCTGGTTGCGGTCAACCGTATCGCCGACGTCGACGAGCAATTCCTTAAGCCAGCCGGCCACCTTTGGCGCGACGTCGAATTGGGACTTGGGCTCCAGAGAACCTGTAAAGACCCCGATATCACGAATTGAATCTTTGTAGATCGGCCTGGTCTCGACGGCCACCGAGACTGCGGGACGATCCGGCTTTTTCTCGACATCCGAGTCGGTGAACCTACTGTATAGCTGCCAGCCGGCCATTACGATAATTGCCAGTACAAGCAGGACTAATAAGAACTTTTTCATTTACCTTTCCCGAATAACCTGGTCATAGCATGAGGTTAGATTTAAACAACATATTATAACAGAATGTATTGGATAGTTCAAATCCATCTTCGGGCGATTTGGTGTAATTATTTTTATGTAAGTTCGATTGAAGCGGTAGGGCTGTTGTGAAACTCACTGCATCGGCCGGCATGGGGGGCTCGGCGGTGAATCTGTGGGAATTATGCTGCCGGTTATGTTAACGGCGGGCCTGTCGGCGTCTGTCGGCTTCTTTCAAGAGTTGTTTTCGGATTCGAATCGAATTAGGGCAAATCTCGACAAGCTCGTCCTCCTGGATGTATTCAAGGGCCACTTCAAGACTCATTTTTCTTGCCGTCCTGACTTTGGCGGCGTCGTCCTTGCCTGCGGCTCGTATGTTGGTAAGCTGCTTGCCTTTTGCCACGTTTACCGGTATGTCGTTTTCCTTGCAGTGTTCTCCGACGACCTGCCCCTCGTATACTTTTTCGCCGGGCCCGACGAAAAAGATGCCCCGGTCGTATAAAGCGTCCAGAGCGTAGGCGGTTACTTGCCCGGTTGTGGTCGCAATCATGACGCCGGCCTTTCGCTGAGGTATCGCTCCCCGCATCAGTTCGTATCTTTCGAACGTATGGTGCATAATCGCTCTGCCGCGAGTAGCGTTCAACGCTCGTGCGTGAAGGCCGAAGAGGCCCCGAGACGGTATCATAAACTCCATATGAATAAAATCGCTTGCTCCGCTTTTGGCGTCCATTTTGATTATTTCGCTTCGCCGGTCGCCCAGAAGGCTCATTATCGAGTTCTGGCAATCCAGCGGGCAATCCACGGCGAGCAATTCTATCGGCTCATGACGCCTGCCCTCGATGACTCTCAGGATAACATTCGGCTTGCCCACACAAATCTCATAGCCTTCACGCCGCATGTTCTCCAGCAGGATCCCGAGATGCATCAGCCCTCTTCCGGAAACATTGAATTCTTCGGGTGTCTGCCCGGGTTCGACTCTCAGGGCGACATTCTGCTGAAGCTCCTTATCGAGTCTTTCGCCAATCTGCCTGCTCGTAAGGTATTTGCCGTCTTTGCCGGCAAAGGGCCCATCGTTAATCCGGAATGTCATTGTCATTGTCGGCTCGTCCACGGGAATAACGGCAAGTCTCGAAGGTTTATTCCCACAGGCGATAGTGTCGCCAATCTCAAACGGATCGAGCCCGGATATAGCGCCGATGTCGCCGGCCCGGATGCTCGAAGCCCGTTTTCGGCCAAGACCGTAGAACTGATGTATCTGCGTGACCTCTTGCTGTGTATGCAGGCCTTCGGAGTCGATCACGGTGACTCTCTGGCCCTCGCTTATCTGTCCGGCAAAAACTCTGCCTATGGCTATCCGGCCCACGTAATCCGAATACTCCTGACTTGTCACCAGCATTTGCAGCGGAGCTTCATGGTCGACCTGCGGCGAAGGAATATTGTTTATGATGGTATCGAATATCACCTGCATATTGTCGGTTTTCGTGTCGAGGTCCACCGTGGCCCATCCATCTTTTGCCGAGGCATATATCAAGGGGAAATCGAGCGCGTCACTTTCGGCGTCGAGTTGAACGAGCAAATCGAATACTTCATTGACAACGTCATCCGGCCTGCTGTTTTCCCGGTCCATCTTGTTGACCACGACAATAAGTCGCAGCTTGTGCTCGAGCGCCTTGGTCAGCACGAATCTTGTCTGGGGCATGGGCCCTTCGAATGCGTCGACCAGGAGCAGCACACCGTCCGCCATTTTCAAAACGCGTTCGACCTCGCCGCCGAAATCGGCGTGTCCCGGCGTATCGATTAAATTGATTTTGTATTCGTTGTCCTGTGAATCCGTGTAGTGGATGGCACAGTTTTTACTGAGGATTGTTATGCCTCGTTCCCGTTCGAGCGGATTCGAATCCATAATCAATCCGTGCTCGCCGCCGGCCAGCTTGTCGAGATCCTCGGTCCGAAACATCCCCGATTGGTATAGAAGCTGGTCGAGCAGCGTAGTTTTGCCGTGGTCTACGTGGGCAATTATCGCTACATTACGAACATAATCTGAATACATAATAAGCTCTCTAAAGGGGACTTGAATATACGCTCAGGAATACCGCACGAGCAGGATATACACAAGGCTCGACGGGCCGGTGATAAACAGGGTGATCAAAGTGGTTGTATAATTTCCTCTGCCTCTTGTGTGTCCCGGGTTCCGAATACGATTGGCTCTTTGCGCTGCTCGGCCATATATTCGGCGGTCAAAGTCTCGATAAGCTCTTTGACGCTGATGATTTGCTCTACCCGGTAGGCGTTGGCCCCGGAAAACGCAAATCCTTCGTCAAGATTGCCGTTCTTGGCATTGGTCAGGGCACGTGCGATACAATACGGCACATTCCTGAAATTACAACTCTTCAGACACTTCCAGTGACACTTGAAAGTCTCTTTGGCTCCGGCGGCCAGCCGGTCGAAAAACTTGCCCCCAATGGCTCTTCCCGGCAGTCCGACGGGGCTGTCGATGACGATGATATTTTCCCTGCTGCAATCGATATACGCCTGCTTGAACTCGCCGGACGCATCGCACTCGTGAGTTGCGACAAACCTGGTTCCCATCTGCACGGCCCTGGCTCCCAGCTTCATGAATTTATGAATATCGGCGCCCGTATATATTCCTCCGGCGGCGATTACGGGAATGCTTCTGCCGCTTCGCTGCTCGTATGGTTCTATCGCGGAAATGACTTCCGGCAGAATCTTTTCCAGCGCATAGTCGGGATTATCGATCTGGTCTCTTTTGAAGCCGAGGTGCCCTCCGGCCAGCGGGCCCTCCACGACCACCGCGTCGGGAACATGAGAGTATCGCTTTTGCCAGGCCTTAAATACAATTTCCGCGGCCCGGGCGGAAGATACTATGGGAGCAAACCTTGTGGCCAGCCCGCTGAGCTGATCGAGCGGCAGCGTTTTTGGAAGGCTTATCGGAAGGCCCGCGCCCATAAAGAGAATATCGGCACCTTCGTCCACGGCACATTGCACGAGATCGTCGAAGTCGGAAAGAGCCACCATGATATTTACGCCGATGATTCCGTCGGTTCCGGCTTTTGCCTTTCGTATCTCTTTCTGCAGGCCTCTTTGGTCTGCCGCTTTGGGGTTCGTATCCCAGTCGGCTTCGGTGTGGCCGATTCCGGCCGTGGCTATTACACCGACGCCGCCGGCATTGGCCACGGCACAAGCCAGGCCCGACAGAGAGATGCCAATTCCCATTCCTCCCTGAATTATAGGCAGATTGATTTGCAGGTTCCCGATTTTCAGGGCGTGAAGTTTATTGATATGCATTAACCTTTACTTTCAAAAGCATAAGTATAAAAACCAAATGATTCGGAAGATAGGTCTTGAGGCAGATGCTGTACTATACAATATGCTTTTGCTTCAAGGCTTCGCTACGCGATCATAACAATTCGAAATATTTCTCACCGTTATTATATTGCTATCTACTGCCGGAGCAAGGATATTATTCTATTTATTGCCAAAAAAGCTTCCATGGTGTTTTATGTGCCTGCGGCGGTTTTATCGTGGTTGAACAACAGGTAGAGGACAGGCAATATGATAAGAGTCAATACAAGGGAGCTTATAAGCCCGCCGAATATCACCGCCACGAGAGGCTGTTGAATTTCGGAACCTGACCCGGTGGCGTAGAGCATCGGCAGAAGCCCCATAAGAGTGGTCATTGTGGTCATTATCAGGGGCCGTACCCGGAGCCGGCAGGCTTCGAAGACGGCGTTATACACGTTGCTGCCGCGTTTGCGCAACTGGTCAAAGAAGCTGACGAGAACCAGTCCATTCTCAACCGCGACTCCTAACAGGGCGATAAAGCCGATAGATGCCGCGACACTGAGATGTATTTTCAACAGGTAGATGGCCATTATGCCCCCGACGACTGCAAAAGGTAGGTTTGTGAGGATGATAAGCGAGCTTTTGATGGAATTCAGTGAGCTGAACAACATCACGAATACAAGCAGTATCGCGACGGGCACGACAACCTTAAGATGCGCCATTGCCCGCTGCTGGTTCTCGAACTGGCCGCCCCATGCGAGTCTGCATCCGGCCGGCAGGCCATTTTCAACGTCTTGAAGTTTCTGCCTGGCTTCTTCGACGAAGCTACCGATGTCCCGGCCTCTGACGTTGCATTCGACGATAAGCCTTCTTCCCGAGTCCTCCCTGCTTATCTGGGCCGGCACTTCGACTTCTCGGACTGCGGCCAACTCTCCGAGAGGAACGTTATAGCCAAGCGGAGAGGGTACTAAAAGCTGCTCGATGACACCGATATCCGCTCGTTTTTCAGCGCCGAAGCGTACTTGTACGGCAAATCTCCTTTGCCCTTCGAAAACGGTGGTTGCGATTTTACCTCCAATTGCCGTCTCAACCAGCAGGTTTATGTCCTCGATGTTTATCATGTGCCGGGCCGTAGCTTCACGGTCCGGCTGTATCTCGATCTGAGAAAAGCCGGAGAGCTGCTCTATCTTGACATCCTCAGCCCCCTTGATGCCGGCGAGAATCGGTGCGATTTTTTCAGCCGTGGCTGACAGGACATCAATATCATCCGCGAATATCTTTATGGCCACGTCGGATTTGATGCCGCTGATCAGTTCGTTTACCCGAAGCGCAATCGGTTGTGAGAAAGCAGGCCTGATTCCCGGAAATGCAGCCAACTCGTCACTGATTACCTGCACCATTTCCTCTTTTGACCGGCCGAACTCCTTTTCGTAACCCGGCTTAAACATAATCAAAACGTCGGTTTGCTCCGGACCCATCGGATCTTCGGCGATTTCAGCCCGCCCGGTTTTGGAAACGACCGTGGTTATCTCAGGAAATTTCTCAAGCAGTCTGCGCTCGATTTCCGAGGCTTGTTTGGCGGAACCATCGGCACTGGCGGTAGGCAAACGCACAACGTTTATGGCCAGCGCTCCTTCGTCCAGCGGCGGTAGAAACTCTGTTCCAATCCCGGGCAGCACGGAAAACGCTCCGACCATGAGAGCCCCGGCGATGGCAATAGTAATCCACCGCCCGCGTATGGCAAGGGTCAATACAGGCGTGTAAACCGCATGAATTATTCGAATCAACGGATTCTCCCGCGTCCTGCCGGCAGAGCGTTTGATTACAAGGGACCCCAGAACCGGTACGATGGTCAGCGATACTACCAGCGAGCCTGCAAGAGCAAAACATATAGTCAGTGCCAGCGGCTTGAACATCTTGCCCTCCATTGCCTGCAGCGTAAACAGCGGCAGAAAAACGACCACAATAATCAGGATTGCAAACATTACCGGCCTGGCTACCTCTCGTACGGCTTCGAGGGCGACGGCAATTCTCGGAATATCCGAATTGGCCTTGTCCTGCATGTGCCGGGCGATGTTCTCGGTAACCACTATGGCGCCGTCCACAATCATTCCGATGGCAATAACGAGTCCGCCCAGGCTCATAAGGTTGGCCGTTACTCCCTGCCAGTCCATTAGTATAAAAGCCGCCGCGGCTGTCAAAGGCAGCGAGACGGCAACTGTCAGGGCGGCACGGATATCCCACAAAACGATGAACAGAACCAGGATAATAAAGATTATTCCCTGCCCGAGGGCGGTTGAGACGGTCCGAATGCACGCCTGAATAAGGCTGGTCCGGTCGTAGAATGGGGAGATTCTCACACCCGCCGGAAGAGATTTCTGGATTTCCGGTATCTCCTCGCGGACACGGTCCACTACACGCTTGGAATTGCTCCCTTTGAGCATGATGACCATCCCGCATACCACCTCTCCCTGCCCGTCTTTCGTGACAACTCCATTTCTTGTCTGGTGGCCGATTTCTATCCCGGCGACATCCCTGAGATAAACAGGTGTTCCTTTCTCTGCTTTGAGCACGATTCTTTCGATATCCGGGATGCCTTGCGCCAAACCCTTGGCGATCACGTTGATCTGCTCGAAGTCTCTGACGATGTAGCTGCCCGGGGCGTTAGCGTTGTTCGACCCGAGAGCTTCCAGAATGTCATTCAGGGAAATTCCGTACTTAAGCAGAAGGGCCGGGTCTGGAATCACATGGTATTGTTTGACGAATCCGCCGAAGCTATTCACTTCGTTGACCCCGGCCAACTGGCGAAGCTGTGGACTGACCACCCAATCCTGAATCGTTCTCAAATCCATAAGGCTGTATTGGCTCATGGTCAGAGCATCGCCGCATTCGGGGCATTTGTCTTGCGTATACGACCAGACCTGCTTGTGCTCGGGGCAGTAATAGCCTGCCTCAAGTATGTACTGATATATCTCTCCGAGTCCCGTCGAAATCGGGCCTAATTCCGGCTCAATTCCCTCCGGCAGTTGATCCGCGGCCTGTGCCAGACGCTCAAAAACGACTTGTCTGGCGAAATACGTGTCGATGTTGTCCTCGAAAATAATGATAACCTGTGACAATCCGATTTTGGACAGGGACCGAACCTGTTTTACGCCGGGCAGGCCGCCCATGTTGATCTCGATGGGAAATGTTACCAGTCTCTCGACTTCTGTCGGCGTCAGGCCGGGGGCCTCGGTAAGAATCATAACCTGCTGATTGGTTGCGTCCGGGAAGGCGTCTATCGGCAGGTGATTCCAGGCGATAACTCCGGCCCCCAGCAATAATATTGCAGCGAGGATAATCAGGAGTCGCTGGTGCAGGATAAAATGCAGTAATTTGTCCAACATAAGTTGGTTTCCTTTCGTTTAGTCGGCACAGCCGGCACCCATTTTCTCTCTTAGGATGTCGCTCTTGAGCATAAATGCGCCGCGGGAAACGACCGTGGCTCCTTTTGGGATGCCGTTTAGCACCTCAACCATGCCTCCCTGATCTTTTCCCACCCGCACATCCCGGCGTACCCACAGATCCTCCTTCCAGTGCTGAAAAATAAAAGCCTTGCCTTCGTCGGAAAGAACCGCGCTGGAGGGAACCGCCGTTATGCTGCCTTCGAGCCGAACGGATATTTCGGCCTCTGCGAACATTCCCGGCTTGAGTTTGCGCTGTTCGTTTTTCACCTGTACGCGGAGCTTCACTGTGCGTGTATGTTCATCCACCTGGCTGCCGATAAGGTCAACTACTCCGTCGAACACTTCGCCTTCAAATGCTTTTACTTGCACCTTTGCCGGGACCGTCCGACCTGATGAGAGCCGATCGTGAAGAACCGCCAAATCTTTCTCATAAAGGTCGTACCAGACCCAGACATTGGACAGATCGGCGATTGTATACAGGCTCTCAGTTGTATCGATCAGTGCGCCGGCAGAGATATTCTGGGCGATAATCGTACCGGACTGCGGTGCTCGCAGCAGAAGTTCCGCAAATAGACCGTTCTCTTTTTCGTTTTTGATTGCGTTTATTTGCTCGGCGTCAAGGCCGAAAAGACGCAGTCTTCTTTCAGCCGCCGCGTAATAAGCCTGGGCGGCCTTAAGCTCGCTCGAAGCGCTGAGGTAATCGGCCTCGCTGCTGATCTTTTTCTCGTAGAGCTCCTTTTCTCGCTCGAATGTCGAGGTTGCCAATTCCAGCCTCGCCTGGACCTCCAGGAACTGTGCTTTGCCTGCCCCCAGATCGGCCGAGTGAATAACAGCCAGTGTGTCTCCTTTTGCCACTTCCTGGCCCAGCAGCTTTTCTACCCGTCTGACCTGGCCGCTGCCGGTTGAGACTACATCCACGGCTCTTGTCTTATCTAACTGCACCTGGCCGGTGAGCTTCAGGGTCGTCGTCCGCGGCGTGTCCTTAACTACGGTTGTTTCAATTAAGGCATTCGCCACCGAAGGTTGAAGTTTAACCACGCCTAATTCATACCGGCAGTTATCGCAGTCAATCGTGCGCCTTCCATGCTCACACACAGCTTCTTCGAGAGCTTTTAGATCGGTCGTCGAACCGGCATCAACTGTTGAAGATTTTATCAAGTCCGGATTACAGAAAGTGCATTGAGATTCCGGCAGATTGTGCTCCGCGCACCAATCTCCTTGTGCCTTGTAAGTGGCGGCTAATGAGGGATTGCACTGGACGCAAATCGATTCCGGAAAACCATGTTCCTGACAGATAAGTTCATCGGTTTGAGATTCCTGCTCGTGTCCATGGCCGGTGTCGAGAACCTCGACTTCGGCGATAACTCGGGCTCCGAAATGCAGGTTTCCGGAAAACCAAAGTATAGACCCGGTCAGAACAACGAATATAAACAAGGCCGTACCAAGGTTATTTGTTTTTGGTATGATAGAAGTATTATTCTGGCGTCTTTTTTCGGACATTATTAAGTCCTCCTATTTATTTTCCTGAGCTTTTACTTCGAGAGAATTTTGTACGCTGTCGATGTCCCGGCCGATTAAACGTTCTACTTCGGCCCCTGCTTTGTGATAGCCGGCTAAAGCTTCGATGTATCTTGCCCTGACTTCGAAAAATGTTCGCTGGGAGTCTAAAACCATCAGGTATTCGAACTTGCCTTCACGATATCCCTGCCCGGCGGCATCGAAGGCGCTTTTGGCAAGCGGCAATACATCGTTCCTGATGATAGTTAACTCGTTGAATGAGCTTGAGAGCTTCGTCGAAGCTTCGGCTAACGCGGCACGGATGTCGGCCTGGGCCGCTTTGCGCTGCTCTTCGGTCTTTGCCAGCATGTACATGGCCTCCTGGATATTTCCCTGATTTCTGTCAAACAGGGGCATGGGAATTGAAAGGCCCAAAATAAATGCCGAATCGTCCCCCTCGTCGAAGTACTGAATGCCGCCGCCGAGTTTTATATCCGAAGCGGCTTTGGCTTTCTCCAGTTCCAGAGCGGCACGGCGTCTTTCTTTTTCTGCCGGCCAGCGGGCCATATCCGGATTCCGTGAAATCAGACCGGCCAGTTCCTCAAGGGACGGGGCGGGCGACATGTCGTAGAATCCTCCCGAAACCTTTTCGAATGCGGGATTCGAACTGCCCCATGCGGCCGCCAATTGGTAACGCGCCGAAATCAGTTCTTTGCCGGCCCTTTCGAATTCGATCCGTGTATTTGATAAAGCGATTTTCGCTTTCGTTTCTTCGACGGGAGAGTCCTGACCGGCCCTGACCCTCTCGGCAACGGTTGAGTAAGCCTTTTCGGACAAATCAACCAGCTCTTTCGAAAGGCTCAACTGTTCCTGTGCCGTCAACACATCGATAAAAGCCCTGGCTACGTCACTCATTACGTCGAGGCGTTTGGACTTGAAATCCAATTCGGCAAGATCTTTTTCAAGAGTTGCCAAATGCGTTCGCCTGGAGCGTTTATCCGCGAGTTCTATCAACTGGCCGATCTGGATACTGGTTTGCGAGGAATCGAAACCGGCCCGGTCGCCCGTGCCCCCGAATTCCTCGACTTCTACTTCGATTTCGGGATTCGGCAAGAGGCCGGCCTGTAGTTTTCGTGCCTCGGCAGCCCTTATATCCAGCGAGAACGCTTTGAGCTTTGGATTGTTAACCAATGCAAGAGCCACGGCGTCACGCAAAGTGATAGTGCCTGTGGGATCATCCGGTCGTGAGGCCGGAGCAGCGTTTGTGTTTGTTTTATCCGGCGTATATTCGGGTTGCGTCTTTTCTGTCGGGCCGCTTCCTGTAAAAGGAGCAGCTTTGTTATTCTGATGGCCGCAGCCGCAAAATACAATTGCCGATGAGATTATTGGCAATATTGAGTTTTTGTTTAACATATACGGAATTCCCCAAAAATCTTCGACGGAGTTTATTGATTCCGATTGGAGAAATTACAAGCCGCCGACAAAAGACCGCAGCGGCCTTCATCGAGACTTACTTAAGACAAATTCGGAATGGTTTTGTAAGACTACACTAAGAGGATAATTGATTGCAGGAAGCGATTTTCATCCGTAGCGGAGTAAAACCGGCGGGGAATAGCCGGTAGGGTGTGCACTGCACACCATTTATCGGGGATGATGGTGTGCGATGCACACCCTACAAGAGAAACCAGAGTATGCGCATTCGGCTTGACCGGCTTTATTGCAAGTCGATTGTCGGTCGGGCCTATGAAAATCGGGATATCGATGCAGGGCCTGCAATGGGGACTTTCCAAATGTCCGTCATGTTCATGCTCCATCGAAGACGGATCGTTTAGTTCGATATGCGGATGGTTATGACAATGTTCATGAATGGCCGGCTCTATGGCGACATGCCCATTAACGCCTATGCAAAGCGCAAGCTCCCCCGATGTATTGCCGGCCATAAATATATATATGAGCAAAACAATCAGTATTGAAGTAGCTTTCGTCTTTTCTGATCTCATTTGAGCGCTAAAATCCCAACCTCAATGGTTATAATACGTTAGACAAACTTTCGGCTTCTTACTATAAGTTCTTTAGTAGTAATAATACGATTTTAAGTTTCCGGTGTTCGCAAGTCAAGGTGATAATCAGGCAGTAATCGTCCGGCGACCGAAAGGAGGCGGGATTTATCAAAGAATTTCTTGCTTAATTGGGGTGATTGTTGCTGAAAGTGAGGATTGACAAGACTATTTTAAAGGAATATATTACGGCTTTTCATTTTATGCAATGAATCCGGACCATATAGAGTTCGATTTATGGAGTGGAACGAATCGTGAAAACATACGAACAAATCAACAATCGCATCGAGTCGGGCAAGGCTGTCGTTCTGACTGCAGAAGAAATTATCGACTACGTTGACGAGAAGGGACTCGCGGCGGCGGCGAAAGAAGTCGATGTCGTCACTACAGCGACGTTCGGACCAATGTGCTCCTCGGGATGCTTTCTTAACTTCGGGCATTCCAAACCCAAAATTAGAATGTCGGAAGCCTGGGTCCAGGATGTTCTTGTCTATACGGGTATTGCCGCTGTCGATGTTTACCTTGGCGCGACGCAATTGCGGCACGGCGACCCGGCTAATATGTACCATCCGGGAGAGTTTCGCTACGGCGGCGGCCACGTGATGGAGGACCTCGTTGCGGGTAAGAAACTTCAGTTGTTCGCGCTTTCTTACGGAACCGACTGCTACCCGCTGCGTGAGATACGAACGTACTTTACGATTGACGATTTGAATCAGGCCATCATGGTTAATCCGCGAAACTGCTACCAGAACTATAACGTGGCAATCAATGATTCGGACCGGCCGATATATACCTACATGGGGACTCTCGAGCCTGACAGGAAAAACGCGAATTACTGCTCTGCGGGTCAATTGTCGCCGCTGCTTAACGATCCTTATTACGATGTGATCGGCGTGGGAACCAAAGTCTGGATGGCCGGCGCCCAGGGGCACGTTTACGCCGAGGGGACTCAACACGCCGGCGGCGGCGAGAGGACGCCCGGCGGGATTCCCAAAGGAGGGGCGGGGACACTGGCACTGACCTGCGACATGAAGAAGATGCGCCCGGAGTTCGTGCGGGGAGTGACTTTTCGCGGGTACGGCGTGTCACTGGCGCTTGGAGTCGGAGTGCCTATTCCCATTTTGAACGAGGATGTGCTGAAGCGAACCTGCGTCCGAGACCGTGACATTATGGCTCCTGTTGTCGATTACAGCCTGGACTATCCGCAGAATAACGGCAAAGTCGTATGCTACGTCAATTACGAACAATTGCGCAGCGGCCGGATCGAAGTGGAAGGCAAAGAGGTGGCGGTTGGCTCGCTGTCCTCCTACTACAAGGCGCTTCAGATCGCTCATTTGCTGGCCGACGAGATCAAGCGAGGGGATTTCCAGCTTGCCGAGCCGATTACGCCTCTTCCGAAAGACACGAAAATGAAACCCCTTGTGACAAGGAAGAAACCGTCATGAGTGAAACCGTAACGAAGAAATTGATGCTGTTCTTTCCTCGATGCGAATGCGAGAAGCCTATAATTTACCATTTGGTAAAAGATTACAATCTCGTGGTAAACGTGTATCGTGCGAAGGTCACCCCGGAGGAGGAAGGTTATCTCGTGCTGGATGTCACCGGGATCGAAGAGGATATCGAACGGGCCATGGCCTTCTTAAAAACGTTTAACGTCTCCATCAATTACAGCGGCAAGGGGGTGACACGCGACGAAAATACTTGTACGCACTGCGGCCATTGCATCACCCACTGTCCCACGGGTGCCCTGCGTATAGACGACAAGACAACGCGAGAGGTCATTTACAGCGAGGCCGACTGTATCGAGTGCCTGGCGTGTATCCGCGTCTGCCCGTTCGACGCGTTGGCCTCGGCGTTTTAAGAAGCCGTGTTGGCAGCCTCAAGCGCAGCTTGGGGATGGTAAATGTCAGAGAATCCCATCCCCAAAGCCTTCGGCTTTGAGGATGCCACATCCGGTTGACATGCGTTCATGAGCCAGAAACGAACTTACAGGACTTTCACTTACCGAGAGGCGGTCTTCCGCATCTGTTGTGAGCGGTTCGATGCCGTCACTGCTGAGATTGTGCGGCAGCGGCGGATACTGGAAGATTATATCGGTCGCCATCCTGATTTTCGCCAGTCCCTTAAGCCGCTTGAATTGCTGGCCGGCGCGCCTGAGGTGGCACGAAACATGGCCCGGGCTGCCCGGCTTGTGGGTGTTGGGCCCATGGCAGCCGTCGCTGGCGCCATGTCGCAGTGTGCGGGCCGGGCGGCTCTCGATGCCGGGGCGCGCGAGGTCATCGTGGACAACGGGGGGGATATTTATATTTGTGCCGTCGAGCCGGTAATCATCGGCCTCAAGACCGGCACGGCCGAACTGGCCGACAGACTTGCATTCTCGCTGCAGGCGGATGACACACCAATTTCGATATGCTCTTCGTCGGGACAGATGGGGCACTCAATGAGCCTGGGCGAGTGTGATCTTGCCACAGTTGTAGCGAGAGATGCCGCGCTGGCAGACGCAGCCGCTACTCAGGCCGCGAACCTTGTCAGGACCGTTGATGATATCGATCCGGCTCTGGAGAATATCGCCGGCATTGAAGGCGTCGATGGTGTGATGATAATCAGGGGTGCTCGGGTAGGACTTGCGGGCAAGTTGCCGCCGTTGGTCAGGATAAAGTGATGCTCCGACACCAAGAACAGCAAATACCTCTTTAGGAAAGGGCCTATCAGATGAAAAAAGTCAGATTGTCATCGGTAATTTTAATTTTATTTGCAGTCTTCTTCATCGGCGGCACTCAGATTCATGCTGTCGAAGACAAGGCTGAACTCACAGATGAGCAGGCAAATACGATAAACAAGCGAGAGGAGGTCAGAGAGTTTCTGAACTGCCGGATCGTACCGAAATTGGGTAATTCATGGGACTATACGTTTGAGCCGGGCAAGTTTCCGGGACTCGATTGGGACCGGCCGTACTTTGTTGAGAAGGTCATGGGAGAGTTTCCTCTCAAAGCGCGATGGTTCAATAGCGAGCTCAATGAAGTAATCGCTCCCAATGAACCGGGTCGCTATGCTTTTTATTTGGAAGCCAGGACACCGAACGGCAAGGTAATCCGAAGAGCTTCCACCGTGTACTGCCGTCCCAAGTACTGGTTCGGCTGGAGCGAGAGACCCAGGGCGTTTTTGGACTTTATTCCTGTTGACGGTATCGATAAAGCCGTGTGGAAAGAACATGAGGATGCAATCGCTGCATTTGCGGGAAGAATGGTGCTGCTCTCGATATTACGTCAACAGGAGGGGGCGATATTATTGTCCTATTTGCATGAGATGAATACTTCGGCAGATATGCCGCCATTGACCGACACGCCGATAATTCGCGATCACGACTATCATCTTGCGCTCAAGCGAAAGATATTAGGCGTGGAGAACAAATATCCGTCGCTAAAAATGCCGCAAAAGGCAGAATCAAAGAAAGCAACGGTTCTTCGTGAAGGTACGGAAGAAGAAGCGGGATTCAGGCCGGGGACCGCGGAGAAGATACGTGAGGTTTGTCAGGCGTGGTTTGAGGAAAGTGACGAGCCTTTTATTGTGCTTGTTGCCCGGCATGGAGTTGTCATCGTCCATGAACCGTTTGGCGAATGGACGTGGGGACAATTAACACGTAACAGCCCGACGGAAATGGCTTCTCTTACAAAGTTGGTAACGGGGCTAATGTTTGCAGAATTCGTGGATCAGGGATTGATAGGAATTGATGATCCTGTCGGCAAATTTCTGCCCGATTATCCTGTTACCGGCGACAAGGCGATTACGCTGCGGCATTGCTTCACGCATACGACAGGGTTGTATGGGCATGAGGAATGGGGGGGAATGCACAATCCCTGGCTTGATAATGTCATAGCGAACGGGCTTGAACATCTTACGCCCGGGAAAGTGCATGAATATAATGGGATGGGATACGACCTTGCCGGCAAAGTCATGGAAATTGTAAGCGGCAAAAGCATTTTCAGGCTGATGCGGGAGAACTTATTCGATCCGCTCGAAATGAAGAACACAACATTGGAAGAGGATCTTGGTTTTAGTTGTTTCAGTACGGCGGGAGATTTCGCAAAATTCGGGCAGCTTCTTTTGAACAAAGGTTCTTACGGTGAGCTTGAATTCTTTTCGCCCCGGACTTTTGAGAAGATTTTGCCCAGGCCGCTGAGCGAATATTATCCGGACATAGACAAAGACTGGGGAATCGGTCTTACGTGGATGCGTCAGGCACATCCGGATGCCGGAAAGAACGATGTGCCAAAGGACGCCACGGTCTTAAGCAGAAATGTCATCGGGCACGGTTCGGCGACTTCCGCGATTTTAAGAGTCGACCTGGACAATGATCTTGTTATCGCGCAATCGCGAAGAAGGGGCGGCAAAGTTTATGGCAAGTATCTTGTGAAGTTCCTGATGGCAATCGAGGAAGGCCTGAAATGATAGGTATTCCCTGAAAGCGAGTTTGCGAGCTGAGTTTTACATATTATTTATTTAAATACTCCTGTCAGTGTCATAAAATATGCTCTCATTAAATGCTTAAAGAAAGGTAATCACAATGACAGAATCGTACAAGACAACCAATCGCAGAGAGTTTCTTAAAACACTGGGCCTGGCCGCGGCGGCGCTTCCGTTCGCTGTCGAATCTGCTGTCGCACAGCCGTCATCCAATGCCGGCGGGAAATCCCGAAACGTTATCTTTATCCTCAGCGATGACCACCGCTACGATTTCATGAGCTTTCTCAATAAACCCAAATTCCTCGAAACCCCGAATATGGACCGTATGGCTCGCGAAGGCGCTTACATAAAAAACGCCACGGTTTCGACGGCTCTTTGCTCGCCCAGCCGTGCCAGCATACTGACCGGCCAATACGCCCATAAACACGGTGTCGTCGACAATAACACCCGCGTACCGGAAGGCACCCGCTTCTTCCCGCAGGACTTGCAGAAAGCGGGCTGGCAAACCGCTTTTATGGGCAAATGGCACATGGGCGGCTCCAGCGACGAACCTCGCCCCGGCTTCGACAAGTGGGTCAGCTTCAGAGGGCAGGGCGTCTATTTCGATCCCACTTTCAACATCGACGGCAAGCGGGTAAAACGCGAGGGCCACATCTGCGACCTGCTCACCGATTATGCGCTGGACTGGATCAAAAACGATTGCGACCGGGACAAGCCTTTCATGCTGTACCTTTCTCATAAAGCCGTTCACGCCATGTTCGAACCGGCCAAACGGCACCTCGGCAAATACGATAACGTCAAACTCGAATATCCAAAGAGCATGGCTGATACCGAAGAAAACTACAAGGGCAAACCTGACTGGGTCAGGGAGCAGCGCAACAGTTGGCACGGCGTGGACTACATGTATCACGGCCAGATGGATTTCGACACCTTTTACCGCCGGTACTGCGAGACCCTGCTCAGCGTCGACGAGAGCATCGGCAGGGTCATCAAGTACCTCGAAGATAATAATCTTGCCGAAGACACCCTCGTGATGTACATGGGCGACAACGGCTTCGTATTCGGAGAGCATGGTCTTATCGACAAACGCCACATGTACGAAGAATCCATGCGCGTGCCGTTTTTGGCATGGTGCCCCGGCATGATCGAACCCGGTTCGGTTATTGAGGAGCTTATCCAGAACATCGATATCGCCCCGACCGTACTGGATGTCGCCGGTCTCGAAACACCCGATCGTATGGACGGAAAATCCTTCCTGCCCATACTGCAGGGCAAAAAGATTCCCTGGCGCGACTCTGCCTTTTACGAATACTACTGGGAGCGCAACTTCCCCCACACTCCGACTACTCACGGCGTACGTACCGACCGCTACAAGTACATCCACTATCACGGCATCTGGGACATTGACGAGCTGTACGATCTGAAGAATGATCCGGAGGAAATGAACAACCTCATTGACAGCCCCGAACATCAGAAGTTGATTAAACAGCTCAACAGCCGAATGTTCGAATGGCTGGAAAAAACCGACGGCATGCTGATCCCGCTGAGGCGTGACAGTGGCGGCCGTGCGGTCGAGCGCAATCCTGACAAGATCAGAAAGTAACGGGCAAAGGTTCCTACTTATCTTTGACTACGGGTGCGGTTTGCTCGGGGCTGGTGACGCCCGGCGGTAATTCCATAATCCGGATGTTGCGGAAATGGATCTCGGCGCCTTCGGACTCCAGGCAGATATAGCCCTTTTTGACAGAAGCCTTGCTGATTCCGTTAACGAACTTTCCGTTCACCGACAATTTGACGACGCCGTCAACGGCCACAACATCGTATGTGTTCCACTGGCCTTTGCCCTTGCAGCGGTTCTCGATGGATTTACTTCTGCTGCCGCGCGGGTTGTCCGGGACCGTCTTCAAACCGTTTGCGCCGAAAACTTCGCCGTGTACATAGGCGATAGGCGGCAGCGTTCCGTCGTCCCGTTTGTGTTGATTAACCCAATCGAGCTCCAGCATTTGTACTTCGAGGCCTTTGGGGAGCTGCTTGCCGGCGGGTACGGCTGCCTCGCTCCAGATAAACGTGCCGGAATTACCGCCCGCCTCCATGTGCCTCCATTCTATATGCATGATGAAGTTCTCGTACTGCTTATCCGAGCGCATGACCCCGATGGGGTGTCCGGTGCATACGAGCAGGCCGTCTCGCACGGACCATGTATCCTTGTCGGTATTTACGTTAACCCAGCCCGAAAGGTCTTTGCCGTTGAATAGTTCGCGAAACTGCATCGGTTCGGCGGCTCTCGCCGGGATTTGTCCGCACAGCAGGACGACTGCAATAAGAATCAGTGCCTTTACAAGTGTTCTCATGATCTTTTCTCCATTTTCATTTCCGGTTGCGATTGAAACTCTGTTTGCTTTCATTCTTTTTACATATGATATTTTCTTGCCGTTCCTTTATACGTCGCACAAAGCGACCGCTTCGCTCAGACCCTCGAGCGGGTCGCGGGTGGGGATAAATTCATGCCCTATATAGCCGGTAAAACCCGTTTCGGCAATGGCTTGCATAATCGGCCTGTAATTGATTTCCTGCGTATCATCGAGCTCGTGACGTCCCGGATTGCCGGCTGTGTGATAGTGACCGATGTAGTCCTTGTACTGCCGGATGCGAGAGATAATGTCACCATCCATTATCTGGACGTGGAAGATGTCAAAAAGCAGTTTCATCCGGGATGAGCTCACCTGCCTGACGATCTCCATGCAATAGTCCGTGTGGTCGCCCTGATAGCCGGGGACGCCGACCATTTCGACGGGCACGCGGCTGTTCAGAATTTCCAGGCAGAGATTGACCTTTCTTTTCTCCGCATAACCGATGATTTTCTTAT